>Ga0056114_1000491_pt1 | contig 13993 bp, 7 predicted proteins | sample WorMetHERISLAND1_FD_77005 | JGI IMG/M metagenome (GOLD analysis project Ga0056114, IMG submission 77005) | Marine gutless worms symbiont microbial communities from Max Planck institute for Marine Microbiology, Germany - Olavius loisae HERON... ...
CACGGAGTTCCATTTCACACACGTAAAGCAATTCATAAACCAGTTTTCCAAGATGCGAATGAGTTCAATTGGTATATTACGTTTCATTAATTTCAACAAGAGAGCACTATGTTAGTACAAGAAATTTTTTAGATTGTCACCTATCTAATTACTCCTCGCTCATTATATTCTCAAATTCTCCTACGTTAGTTCAAAGCTGCTGTCTCATTCCCTGGAAATCCTACCCTCGAACCAAACATGAAGTGGATCGGATGACCCGTGGCGGAGATACGACATTCGAAATTTTCCAAATAAGAATTCAGTCGTCGGTCAGTCGTCAATATACATATTTACACTCGTGTCATAATGCACCTCTTCGCTATATGTTAGGAAGTTAGGAAGGTATCGCGCGAGGAGTAAAAACACGGTTTTAGGTCTATAAAATATTTAACCCTTATCCCGGCAACTGGGGGTAAAATGCCCCCAGTCCACTTTTGCCTAAGAGACACGACCATGCGCATTTGAGACATTGTCAAGGACTCCGAGGCTATTATCGACATATAAAGTTCTGCCACATCTCTACTGGAAATGTCAACATGGTGGCGTAAAAACCGGAAGTACATTTTTACGAAATCAGCGAAAAATCGTATGCCTGATTCTAAATCTCCCGATTAAAAGCAACACACATTTTCGTCGACTAATTTCATATTTTCATGGGCACCTGCCATGAATATGCGGAAGTGCAATATGGCTGACGAATACATTTATTACGAAAATGCACAGAAATATATGGTCTGAAAATGTGGCTCAGAAATGTGCGACATCAATCAAGAACATATAGTTTTTGGTGTCATATACTTGTTTTGTTCATAGTTGTAGCACGGGTATGCAGACATGTTGTCATGAACCGACATACAAGAATCCAAGATGGCACCTCTAAGACCGGAAGTGGTAAAACCTTCCGTTAGGAACAACCTATTTGTGAAATTCCAGCGGCTATATCTACATTTGTGATGGGGCGCCCAATCCAGAAGACGCACGCCCGACACAGATATGATCACCGTAAAAAAAATCGCGCTTGTGAACCGGAAATAAAATATAGTGGAGTATTTCCGGTTTGTGAATTCCGTGTTGGCTTTTCAATGATAATCTGGCACTGCAATACATAGTTCCTTTAGATTGGGCATCCTAGAAAACATGGCTTTAGCCTTTGAAATCGCGCAGATATGTTATTCCTAGCAGAGGTTATAATTACTTCCGGTTTCAGTTGCCATCTATTACTTGGTTTTACCCGTGTTTGTCAAAAGTGGCGTTGTTCAACATACGTCCATTACTTTCTGCGACCCCGAAACCATGCGTGTTATCTTTGGAAATCAACAGATATCTTGTTCCTATCTGAAGTTATAACTGCTGCCGGTTTCGGGCGCGACAGCGACACCATCTTAGTAACCTGGCATCGACATGTTCCGTATGTTGTCGATTTTGTTTTCCTTGAGTTCGTAGACACTTACATGCGCTCACTGAGCATTAGCCATACAGCCGTAAAATATGTGCGTTTCATTTTGGCCACCGCCATCTTGGATTTTTGGCAGATGTCGACGTCATGCGATACCGGAAGTGGCATCATGAAAAGCTTGATCCCAAAAACTTGGGGATAGCCGTTGGAATTTTGTTGCTATGTGCTGAACTCGAGACATGTCTGGGGTAAAATACCCCCATCAGTTGCCGGCAAACGTCGCAAAACAACTGTTGCCGGGACAACGGTTAAACTAATGTACATGAACGTGCTGGTCGTGATGTGCAAAGCTTTTCAATAATATTTTTTTTTTATTTTTGAGAGTGTAGCAGGGCATAACGATACAATATGACACGATAATATAAGATAATAGAGTTTATCGTGATCTGAAAAGCTGCGGCATATAGAGTCAGCTTACTGAGAACGCCAGTGTCCAAGTCCGGTCCGAGTCTAAGATCCGTTAAGGCATTTATAATGGAACCAGAAACACTATGGAATCAATCAGCGTCTCATGGTGTGTATGTGCAGAATGTTAAAGTTAGACGGTTGCGGTTAAGTTCGCTAAGTGTATAGACGTGTCCTAATGACAAGCGAAACGACTGCATCCTTCCTGTTGCTGCGGACGGACGCTGAATGATGTTGTTGGTCGCCGTCGACGCTGTTTGTCGACGAGCGAGCGTCCCAGGCGACGGACGGACGGAACCTCTGCTGTCTCCGTCAGCGTCAGTCCCGAGGCCAACCGACGACGCCGACACTTTATCGTTATTGTCATTATTCGGCGGCGACCGATGGAATGGTAGGCGGGCGCGATGGATTAGATCGGGTACGTGATGTCGTCGATCTTCGGCGCGGTCTCGCGGGAAGGTGGCGGGCTGCCCAGCTCTGTGGCGCACTATGATGGCGAGACGGAACAACAACAGAAGACGACGATGGCGTCGCGTCGCGCTAATAGAATTGTGTTGACATTCAATTCGTCGGCGTCGACGTCGCAGTGAGAGGGCTCGTCTCGTCATAACTCTTCTTGACGCATCAGAGAACGTGGTTCTGATGTCTTTGTTCATGCTCCAGATCACACGCAGATCGCACGCGGAACTGGGTTTATTGTTTTTACACAGTTTTAGCTCAGCACCATCAAATTTTTCATATTTTTTTGTTCTGTTGCTGCATAATGTTCTAGATATGACGTATAACGTATCCATTTCGATGAGGTACTATACCAGTTCAGCGAACGCCGAATGCCGAGTCACATTGTTAACTGATGGTAAAACCGACGCTTAGTTTTCAGTAATAATACAAATTTTCGAATACATGTGGATAAACTCGCCCATTGTGCCAAAGTTATACGTTCTTGGTATCATAATTCTTTCAGCATAGGTCAATTTTAACCAAAAACAGCGTGCTTTATAGCTGTCGACAAAAAATTTCGTTATTTCGAGAAATAAATGGTCAAAATAGTCTTTTAGTGCGAAAGACTGTGGTCTGCTGCGACAGAGCTTGCTGCTATAGAAGCGAAAGAGTAGCGCATTTATCGGAACATTTCTCGGCCCAATGAAACGGCGTCGTAAGATGCCAGCGTCTTGCTATTCGTCCATCGCTGCTCTGCTATGAGACGGTGTCAGTCTGCCAATCGCTCGCTGCATTAACTGATTCAGCAACTGCGCGATTCCATGGCAATCCAGCAGCGTCGCCCGCTTCATCAGCATGTCTGCTGCAGCGTCTGTAGCCTAATTGTAATTATGATATGTCACTGAGGCACACTGAACACAAGCGTGTTTTTTATATTTTTCATGTATTTCTCCATTGGAGGCCGCATTTGCATTCGTCGATAGGAACACGAAGATGATCTGCCCAACAGATCTGTCTAACACATAGAGACAGACGTCAAAAGCTTACGCAGTTACGCTGACTCGTTTCAGACCGAAATCTATGATTGCGTGTGTTATTTCGTGTCTATATGATTACAGTGAGGGTGGCGCGATGGTCTAGTGGTTAGCGCGCTCGACCAGCGGCCGCGCGGTCGCGGGTTCGAGTCCGCTGGCTGTCGTGTAGCAACCTGCAACCGTGACCAGTTGCTCTTTGCACTATGGTCCTGGGCTTACTCAACCCTCCATCCTCTCGGGGTCGGTAAATGAGTACGGGTTGTAGCTGGGAAGGTATAAGACAGGTACGTGCGACGCTGCTTTGTGCGCACCATGTACCTGAGCGCCTCTGAGGTTTGTTACTTGGGGCGCTATATCAAGTGCTCTACCTTCACCTTTTACCTTTATTGCTTGATTGTTTTTCTTTCTTTTTAAGTACTTATTTGTTTGTTCTATACCGAAAGATGAACAGAGTTATAATGTATGTGTACATGAGCGTATGTATGTCAAATGAGAGCTTTCAGCCTTTCAGTAATGTAGACATGACGGGCATGGGGACAGAAGCACGGACAGCTAGGCTGGCTAGAGACTACACTAGCAGTTGAATCCGGCTAGTTGAGTGACATCGTACAAATACAGTAGTCAGTAGTGTTTGACGACTATTGTACATCGCCAGCTGATGCACACTGAGCAAATCTGACAATGACTTTACTTGTCGGCTGTTTGAGGTGCAAGCCAATCATTCTTCAGGTCACACAATGGCGACTGCATGGGCGACGGGTGTCCTCACCTTCAGCGATTTTATCATCTATTCGATATCAACGCCGTGTTTAGAACAGAACAAACGCGCAGGTGTCACTCTCGGGCTCGGCAAACTCATCAGATGCGATGCAAATTCTCATCTTGACTGACATTATACGACAAAGTAGCGCATTAACAGATCGGCGCTTAAATAACGCCACTTTGTTTTAGACAAAAAACACATTGCGCATTTTATTTGCTAAAAGCTACTGTTTTGTATAGGTAAATGCGACATCAGATATAAAATAATAATATGATAGTCTGTGTCTAATCTATAGATTAGACTATCATATTATTTAGGTTATGTTATTTCTAATACTGACTTTGTCAATGAGCAGAGTTGGGTGCAACTAACACCAATCAGTGAAGTAAGTATTAAGTATTTATTTTAAAATGATTCACACTTTGTATGCGAAAACATTATTGCGTTACATGTAGTTTGCCGTAACATAAACAGAAACAAGGACACAACTATAACCAATAGCATATAACCTTACAGTTGATTAACAACTACAGCTGGCCATGATATCGTTAGCCCATTCAACAGTTAATTAAACAAGTTCCGTGCATCACTACGGTGCGGTGACGTCATTGGTGATCAGTGTGGGAGTTAGCCTAAAAGAACTTGGGGTCAGATGTCGAAGAGTGTGAAATTTTGCACATGGATTGAAATTTAAAACAGATTTTCACTCAAAATTGAGAGGCTGTAGACGTGAACTGGGCCCCTAGCCCCCGGCAATTCCCACACTGCTGTTGACAGCTACACTGACACTGAGTACAAATGGTAAGATTTAAAAAGAAGAAAGGAAGAGTTGGTAGTATTTCTACGGCAGTACAGTAAACAGATACAAGATGAGGAACTGGACAGACGACTAGACGAGGCTTGATAAGCAGTCGCAAACACACGCAACACTGCGGCTAGCCAGACGCACACACACAAATCTCTAAGAGTAATCTTGACGAAATCTTGATTTTGTCTTGTATCGACGAAAGAGAAACCCGCGTCATCTAAATGTCAGCTCAAAACAGTGTAGATAAGATATACAGGGTGGGCCAAATTAAGTGACACCACTTTACATTTTTGCTTTTAACAAATTAATGCATAAACGAAATTTTATGATTTTTGGCACAAATATACTACATAAAGCAACAAATAGTATGCTGCCAATTTTATGTTGATGAATGGGTAACATGCTAGGGGCGCCACGTTTATCCTCACATGTACGTCTCATACTGGGTCGGAATTTTTAGAGAAAGTTTTACGTACGACCTTGACCAATAAAACTGTCAGTTGGTAATTCAACATAATCCTCTTTTCTGATGAGTCGATAGAGGCGCGATTTGGACCAGCTTTAGCCCACAGATTCTCTCAGAAAGCGGCGTGAGCTCCAACTTTTTCCACTTGGAACATCTTTATCACAATCTCGTGAGATTTTTCCCATCGCAGTGAACGGTATTGAACAGCGTCATTTTAACAACAAAACCAGGTAAAACAGGTAGCTATTTGCAAAAAAGTAAAGTACTGCTAAATACTACCAAACAGCAAAACCATACGAATTTTTGTTTACTATAAAATTTTAGTAATGAATGCAAAAAAGAATGCATTGTTTCAATGTAAAAAATTAAGAGAAAGTAAAACTGCTATAATGCAGATAGAAAGTACTCATGTTTGTAGCGCCCTCTGGTGAATAATAGTTGACGTAATGACATAAGCTTAACATCATCTCATTTTCTGCATTATGTAATTTATATGTGCCAAAAATCACAAAATTTTGTGGATGCATTCATGTGTTACTAGCAAAAATGTAAAGTGGTGTCACTTAATTTGGCCCACCCTGTATACTACTGGAAAGTGACCATTCGAAATAATTAGTTTCAAATATGCACACACCAACACAGCGTCTATAGATAATCTACTGACGATATTCGGAACAAGCGATAGCTATGCATGCATACGCAACGATCAATGTTGTCGATCATCAAAAGATAGACAGCTAAAGACTTCCATACAGGAGTTAAGGAATGACTCAAGTTACTCGACTGTGCATCCATTCATTATTAGAGCACGAACATAATTATACACGGTCCAACGTACGTGATACGATAACAAATAAACAAAATCCAGTTTCATCGCACAGAGAAATACGATACCCAACACCTATTATCCACCTGACTTCAGTCGTTGTTATATACATAAAATCTTTATTTCACCATAATAGCACATCAGCAAAAGTTCCCTGAATACTAAAATAACCCTGAAATAAAAGCACGATATTCATGCATTAAATTTCTTCATAAATGTCTCAGTACGACGTACAACCCGAACATCCAGTAACGCAAAACCAAATATTTCCTGTAAAGTAGCGACAGTGTGCATACCTATCAGTAGTTGTAGTATAAACCTATTAATAGTAAAGTCATAATTTATGTATTATTATTATTTGCACTAAATATTTACCATGCATATGCACGATAAAGTAGACTATAGGGATAAAACAGTCTCACTTCTGGCAATTAAATAACCATTTTAAACTATTTTTCACTCGGGCAGGCAATCAGTCATTCTTGTTTTAGACAGATTCTAGTCTAAAAAATACTATAGGCCTAAGTTCCATCTTAAAACGTACAAAAGTCAGAGCAAGTTAAAAGAAATTTTCGGCTACGATTTAATGACATGGAAAGAACAGTCTTGAAGTCGCGTATGAAAACGTGCTTCTGTTATTCTGAGGCGAAAGAACGCTGGAGATTTGTTGGCTAACGATTGTAATTATTATCGGCTGCCGACAATGAATCAAGAACTGGTCAACGCAGTGTGAAGACGCTGATAGCGACTTAACCCTTTGACGCCCACTGTTTGTCATATGGGTACAGCTGTAAAGCATCATGTGCCAGACCGGGTTAAGCCGTCATTTGTAATTTTTGACATCCAGGCACTCTGACGCTCACGGCTGAGCGTCAGAGTGCCCGGATGTCAAAAATTGCAAATGATGGCTTAACCAGGTCTGGCACATGTAGCTGTACCCATATGGCAAACAGTGGGCGTCAAAGGGTTAACATCGACTTATCGCAACGACTTTCAACTTTTGCCTGTTTTGAGACGAGCACTGACTAGAGGCTGATGCGCCGCAGACGCGTGGTCTGAACATTTCAGGACGAAAAAATCAGCTGCATATAGAGGCAGCACAAACTGGCTGAGTCGCTGCATCTGATATGGTCAAAAGACCAACCGAGAGCTAGTTGCACGCTGACCGATGGACCTATGGTTTGATGAAGAATGTCGCACAACCAGTCGACTAGAATGTCGTCTGTGTAACAGTCACACAGAGAAATACTATACTCACCCAGTGGATATACAGTGCACTGCTTTTACAGCATAGGCCAGGCCTATACGTATATAATATTGCACACGGTCATAATAATCTATCGCATCACATATGGTACAAATACAAATGAGTTTGGGGCTGTACAAAACTATTGAAAAGTCATCAGCAAATATCTGGAACCACACACTGTCCAATGCATGCAGTCGATACAGGACCTTATCCGATGGTAAAAACATCGTTTCACCATGCAGCGGACACAGGTGTTTTGTTCGTCTTACGTTACGCTAAAAAGTAACGCCTGCTAAAAGTATTACTGACTCGCAAAAAATGACTATGTTCCCAACAGAAAGTTCATGACTACATAAAACAAAATAAGCATGCTTATTCATAGATGTGATAAACGTTTACAACGTTTACAAAAAATTCTTTGTAAACGCGTTTATTATTTTGTCAACGTTTATCTCAATAAAAATCACATGAGCGAAACGAAGCAAAATTATGACTGGAAGCCAAGATAGTGCATTGCGTTCGAATCGGTCACTGAGTTCATTGGGTCACGGGGCTAGTGACGGTAAACAGCTGCCTCATGCTGGAGCACCTCCTACAGAGCAGACGTCTAGACTAGAGGACGATTGAGCATAAGCTATATCGGCCAACGCGCAGTCTCACCGTGTCACGCCGGGCTCTGGCTACAGTCAGAGACAGTCAGTGAGGCAACCGGCCAGCAGCCTCTGTAGCAAAGCAGACAGATAAACAAGCCGCCAAGCTGTACTCCTAGGACTAACCAATAATGAGCTTTATGTAGGCCAATGACTGATGCAGCTGAACGCAGCAACATAGCACTGTTCCGTGGTTTGAACAACGAGAGTTCATCAGCAACAATGACAGCGACGAAGATAATTAGTGGACAGGACAACTCAACTTAGTCTTCACGTAGCTAGGCCTATAAGATTAAAGTGACTGAACATTTGTAAACAAATGACAGGCCTAATATTCAAACTTACGCTCTGTGTACGTTTACTTTTAGTTTACAAACATTTACTATCTTTTTCCAAATAAACGCGTTTGTTAACGTTTATTATAATTTTTTGACGTTTATCACATCTATGTGCTTATTTAGTCCGGTTCCGCAAAATATTTACAACAGAGTATGCTACCGATATCTAGAGCGGTTTCTTCCGTAATCGAGTGACTTGCCGGAAAACCAGCGACTGACCTATCAGTTGTTAAACCCCGCCCACGTAGTGGAGGGAGGTTTTAAGCGATGCTGTCGTCGATCTGTCCGTCCGTCTGTCTGTCGTCAGTCGCTAGCACAGATCTAGCGACGCGTAGCGATATCTGTAGGCGCTCTAGCTACAGCAGTTATATACGTGGTGTGCGACAACGTAACATGCAACTACTGCTTATCATTTCGACCCATTGGGACGATACATTTGTTATTGTTCTACTAAGTGGTCTACGGCAGATTCACTAAGCGTCGACAAGCTGTTCGAGCCAGTTTGACGACTTGAAATACTCGGGCACAGTGTCGTCGAGACGCGCGATGATCTTGTAGATGGCTTTCTTCCACGACTGCTCGTGGTCCTTCTCCGACTGGATCGACTTGAAGAACTCTCGAAGCGTTGCCTGAACAGTCGACCGAAAGCTCTCCGGCACCTACAACGTTCACAAACGGTATGTAAAAACAATGAAGCCCAGCTATCACTAATAGCGCGCGCTAAAAAGAACGATCTGCACGATCTGCAACAATCCGCTATAAGAGAATAGCAAACTTTAAGCAGATGGAAATATTTGGGATGTGCTTGTATCTCGAGTTGCCGTGCAGGACGGATAGACAGACGGGGACCAATACTTAATGCCGGCATCTAGACGGCCGTATAACAATGTCCGACGGCGCTGCACTGTTGATCGCAAGTGACGGCTAGCGAGATCAACAGAACGTCGTCCACATTGTTGATTACACCTGACCTTAGTCGAACAAGGCGAATAATGCCTAATACACACCGCCGACGCCGACGCAACTAAACTGTCGAGTTGAGTCGCGTCGGCAGTGTGTATTGAATTCGCAACTAGTTGGCGACAGTCTCGACGAGTCTGAACAATTTGCCGACAACGAAGTCGAGTTGCGTCGTGTCGTCGGTGAAAACGCACCAGTCGTCAGTCGTGACCCAGTTTCCAATTTTCTGCGCCAGTCACAGGCTGCAGAATTGTAAACTGGGTCACGGCAGCCGACGGGTGTGTACACACCGCCGACACAACTCAACTCGACAGGATAAATTCTCAACATGGTTAGTTTTCAAATTTTCGTCGGCGTCGTGAGCTAGTTGCGAATTTAATACACACCGCCGACGCGACGCCGACGCAACTAAACTCGACAGTTGAGTCGCGTCGGCGTCGGCGGTGTGTATAGGATATAACTCAGTAAGCGCTCAAACTTCTATACTCCACCTGTGTTTAAAGCCCCCGTTAGGGGTGATCCAGTCGGAATTTCGTTGCGCTGAATGATTAGTCACAGAAAGCTACATACAATGTTGAGGCTATCAGGTGTTTTTCGACGATAAATTAAGCCGTTTTGATACAATACCGGATTGAGACGGACAGACAGACAGGTGCCTTTCGACAGCATTAAATATTGCGCTATGCTATAGCATCGCGCAGGTAAAAATTAGAGACAGCAACAGTGTCCACAATGTCCACAATGACAACAGCTTTGTTATTTAAAGTTACCTCATTCATTGCGGTCATTCATTAGTAAACAAGCATCACGAATGTGATTAAAACCAACTCTATATATTGCATTCATGTCTCGTTCGGAATAATTCTTCTAATAAAATAAATCAGTAAAAACAGTCCACGAAATACTGACAGTTTCACTAATTTTAGGTCTCAGCTCAAGACATGTTCGCAAGACATTCGTAGCCGGTCCGCCGTCCGCGCCTCTGATACCATTACCGGGTCTTTCGCTCGTTATAAATTCGTTACTTACTTACTTAATTATCTCAGTATTTCCGTACAAGAGCAGAATTTCTATTACGCCGATTTGCCGGTATAAGGTCATACTGTAAGGCACGCGTCCTATAAATCAATGAACTGTTCGGCTCGGTTCCACTTAACATATGAAGTGGCTGCCTGTCTCTCACTGGCTTCACTTAATGACGCCGTCGAATCAACTGATACAGCAGTAACAGTTGAACGCTGGAGGCGGCGATTTTTAACGGTCGCGATCAGTACGACGAGTATAGTTCAGTCGAAGGCGTTCGAGACCGAACAACAATCGTCGTCGACGAAGGCCTGCCAACGCCGCGGTGTAGCCCGCGAGCACAAACCACAATGAGCCGAGGCCGGGGCGGCCGGACGGCCAACGTGATGAGAGAAAGAGATGCCGCGAGGCTGAAGGCCATATGTTGAAGTGTTCGAGAGTAAAGAATGACACGGAGCGAACGTGGTCGAATGCGTTTTGGACGCTTGCCTTGAAATCGCTCCCGGTTAACAACAGACAACGGAGTCGGTCGAGTCGACTAGCTGCTGCAGCCAAGTATGAAATGCTCTATACCGAGGGTATACAGTGTACATACTACACGGACAAATGCATCAGTTCAGATTTGCATAGTCTCAGAACTGAACAGAGAACGCTATATGTGCAATAAAAGCGCCAGAGATCATAAATGTATCTCGCGTCCACGGGTGCAGTCGATTATGAAGGCAAGTTAATGTCGACAGCCGAAAATACAGATCAAATTTCAACTGCATAATTTCATCCGTAAACAAAACTGACAAAATAAGCTTACACGACGGTTTGTTAAAAAGTGGTACAGAATAAAACCTAGAAATAATGCATAGTATACAAGGAGTTTAATCTACTGTCAGTTATTTCAGTCACGGAACGAATCGGAGCTAATCGACGTAAACGCGCAACACTACGTCAATCCCGCGGCTCAACGCGTGCAGACGAAAGACAACATTAATTTGCATGTTCTTGATGTGAGATGACTGAACCTGAGCATGACTAATCGACATCTGTGGCTCTGAGCACGATTACACAACAGCACGCGTATGAATATGGCGGCGAAGGTCCGTTGCAATTCGATTATATTCTCGCGGTGCAACGTGTAAGACGACACAACTGTCGATTATTCAGTCGATTAAGACCGCGAAACGACGGCGTATGAGCCGATGAGCGGACGGAATAATGAGGAGTTTGATGTCGAATGATCTCATCTGCATATATAGCATTGTGAACGTCGTGGTCTGCGCCAGGCTACAGTGAAATCCTGTTCACAGAGTGACAAAAACTACCCACTGAAAGACAACAAACTCAGATAACAGACTGTGTGCACAGACATTGCTCATGCGTACAGAATGAAGGTCATTGGCAGGTGCTCTAAATGGTGTGACATATTACTTCGTATTAATGATCTGCCGTATAATTGTGCCTCTACCTTGTATCGTTACAACCTGTTAGCGTAATATACGACTGAGGTCCCTAAGTTTGGTTTTAATCAGCCGTTCAGCTATCCTTTACTCTGCGCAGAATGATATTTGCGAAAATTGGAGTTGCCTACATTAAAAAACACAATTCTGGGTGCCTAACATTTTTAATTTTTGGATATTTTGGTCAAAACGGCGTGCCCATTTCACAGAATGTCTTCTACTCCACAGTTCCAACATGAACAACGTAGCGTAACTGTAACAAGTTCCGTGTAAATAAATGTACGAGTATATTTTCTCCCGAATGTACAGGGGGTTTCTTAATCTTTTTCTTCGGAAATCGAAAATTCATCTCTCCGCATAGCTATTTCCGTTGCTTGTTTGTCTACTTAAGTTGTCTTTACCGTGAAATACATCAGTGGGTCGATGTTCTTGCTGGCCTCGACGGCCCATCTGGACTATGAGTGCATGGATGGATGGATGACCGTAAAATACAATCAGAGAAAAGTCAACTCGCGTTTCGCTCCGACTGCGGAGTGCGGTCGTCAGAGTCAACGGTGACGTACTGGGTGGATGGGCTCTTTTAGTTTCAGCGGCTGATCACGGACAGCGATCATTTCCGGGATGACAAGGTGCGCGACGAGAGATGACGCGTGACGCTCAGTGACGCCACGGTCCGCTGAACAGACGCTAAGTGTCGGTCGATCTGGACATGCCCGCGGGCGACATGCTCTCAGTGCCTCGTCTCAGCAGGTGCCCTAGACCGAGACGACACGTGACAACGCTCCGCCGTCGGAAATTTATTAACCGTTTGACGCCCACTGTTGCCATATGGGTACAGCTACATAGCATCCTGTGCCAGACCGGTCGTTTGTAATTTTTCTGACATCCGGGCACTCTGACGCTCAGTCCTGAGTGTCAGAGTACCAGGATGTTAAAAATTACAAATGACCGGTCTGGAACAGGATGCTATGTAGCTGTACCCATATGGCAACAGTGGGCGTCAAACGGTTAAATGAACTCAGCTCAGCGACCGTATACAAAACGAACAGCCCGCTCGCTCGCTCGCCCGCTCTCCTTGTCACAAAGCTCACCGACCGACCTATAGAACACCGATCAATAGTCATCGTCGTTTAATAATTAACGCTTCGTCCACCTTAGCCGCGAGTAACGAGTGACATGAAAGAGACAGGCGAAAGGATCGATATTCTCGGAAACACTTATCGTCTGATGAATGGTCGCAGCTCTTTTGTAAGCGTGCTGGATATGACGACACGAATTAAACGTATGAAACTGCTGATGTGCAATACAAGCCGACCTAATTTAGCTCTGCTGCGACGTTTCTTAAACACCACATGAGTTTCAAAGTCTGTTTTTCTTATAGTTTCTATAATAACTATTTGTGTGTGAATTCCATATATTATCAACAGACTATCATGATCATCAGTCACGAACATTAACATTTGAATCTAAAACGAAAACAGCTGAGACTTAATGGTAGCATTGGAATGCAAGGAACGAATGACGTTGAGAAGGAAAAGTTAAGAGAGTTCACGCTGTGAACTAAAATTTGAAAGCGTGGTTAGCAAACAAAAAATTATATATATATATATATATATATAAAGAATCAAGAAACGAAAACAAACGCCAGTGTCCAGTAAGTCCAGACTAGTCCGAGTCCAAAATCCGTGAACGCAGTCCGAAATAGAGTTCAGTGCAAAGTCAGATCAAATCAAGAACATGTGAGGCGAACAAAAGTAAAAAAAATGTTGTAAGCGGAGCTCAGCAGATGTTTCGTCGAAACATTTGTCACTTGTTCTACACAGCTTCGCCGATGACTGATGGCTGTATCTCCGACGAAGCGTTTTTCGAATGAATCGCACTGATTCGCATTTTATTATTGTCGCACACAATGCAGTGCACAAGGCTCTGTCTCTCCGTGCGCCCGACCGACCGCCACATGTTACCAACCGGCGCCACTAGCATAGACAGAGAACGTCTAGTCTTTGCCGGCGTCAACAATCTGCTAGAAATATCGACGTCAATCGAGTTGATTCGACCGCCATCTGCGGTGTCCACATCAAATC
>Ga0056114_1000492_pt1 | contig 13989 bp, 10 predicted proteins | sample WorMetHERISLAND1_FD_77005 | JGI IMG/M metagenome (GOLD analysis project Ga0056114, IMG submission 77005) | Marine gutless worms symbiont microbial communities from Max Planck institute for Marine Microbiology, Germany - Olavius loisae HERON... ...
GCTCAAGTTGGATACGGGCCGGTAGTTCGACATGTCGGAGGCATCGAGTCCTTGTTTTTTCAGCCGAGGCGTCACAATGGCGTGCCGCTGCGACACCGGCAAACGACCTTGTACGAGCGACGCATTAACCATGGCAGTGACGTACGGCAGTAGCAGGTCGATGAACTCACGCAGCAAGAACGTCGGTACCGGGTCCAATGAGCATGACTTGGTCGATGACGTCATTATGATGCGACGCACGGCAGCTTCAGTGAACAGTGTACTGATAACATCATATATCACCAATGAATCTTGATACTGCAAATTTCCTTCTCTGTACAAGCAAACTGCCCTTCGTCATAACATACGAATGATATCCAAAGACACACAAAGTTAAAATGTGTGACTATTTCGAATAACAACCAACTGAAATTAAACTATTTTGATTTGACTGTAGCAAAGTGGAAAAGCAAAGCCAAGTAAGACACAGACCGTGAAATGCATGAGCGAGAGCTCCGTTTTGCCATATTCTGCAGGCTGAGTTTGACTAGCATTAGTATTGGCATACAGCTGGTCGGCACAGTCCACTGTCGGTGCCCACTGTAACCAACAGTTCACAACACACTCTAGACAAATACAACATAAGTCTTTCTTAACGGCAATGTTGATAATATGGTATTGGGCAAACGAACACATAAATTGAAGGAAGGACGTTTTAACTGGTTTTTCTGTTAAATTGGGCTGGAAAAATTCCAGAAAATGCAAACACGACAGCATATTAAATGCTCCATTAAAGATGTCACAAGCACTATCAGGATACAAAATGTGCCTTGTCATGTGCATGCAACATCATGGCTTGTGTGGTAGCAACAAGTTGTTGTACAAGCGATGATGGTCTACGGGAGAATAGCAATTTCGACCCCCCACATGCAGCTCCAACATTTATTGACCGATTGTCCTGAAACTCAAGTTAAGAATCGTGTTCAGGAGGCCACCCCACATGCCAAATTTGGTTAAGATTGCAATAAGGGGGTGGGGGGGGCGAACACCCAGTTTGTCACCTTTTTTTCTTCTACCCTTTGTTTGTATAGTATGGTGCTATATGAATGTGTTTTAATTGACTGATACATTGTTAAACAGAGCCGATCATCATGCTATCTGCTCCGCAATCAGTGACGCTCCACATAAAATATGGAAAACCAACAGTGAGCGAGTGAGTGAGCAGGGCTAACGTCTCCACCAACACAGTATAGGTTATCAGGGAGACAGTTTTACAGGTCAAAAGACCCAACCAACAGTATCAAAGTACTGAAGAAAGAGAAAAATAAACAATAATCAATACACACATACAAAAAAACACAGAAAATCCTCTAATCTACACTAATATTATGGGTGACTAGAGGATGGCTCCCACAGAGGGCAGGGTCGCCAAGCCTGAATGGTGGTGGGTAAACATCAGCATGTGGTTCAGCCGACTGATCACCTGTGGGTTTCCATGTTTCTGTACGTCCATCTGAGCGAACGAGCACACGTCTCCCACACCGGTGACATCAACTGTGAACTTATGATAGAAGTCGATGATGTCGGCTGCCTTGTGTCGCAGTCGGAAACACAGAATGAATGGCGTTATGAGCGGACTCAGCAGTTCCTCCATCAGAAATGTCTGCCAAACACACACGATACTGGCCACTGTTTCCACTGCAAATATGTCGGAAAGCAGATGAGAGTTTTAAAACACCACAAATACCAGTAAAGCAAGAACTGCAAGATGAGAATTTATCAACAGATACAAACACTACAACATGGGATTTGAACTAGACATTCGCTGCCATTGACGAGTTATCTCGTCAATGACGAGTTATCTCGTCAATTAATGTGCATCGGTAAGTGACACTGACAAGTATACTCGTCATTCAGTACATGTAACTCAGCCGTACACCAGCATCACAGCAGATAACCAGCTTGCACCTCGGCAACAGTCCTACCCAGGGATGGCACCCAGGGAAAATTGGCTTGGCAGTGATGTGTTAAGGAAACTGATCAGGATAGAGAGGAAATAAGAAAAAAAAGTGTATTAGACATTAATCATGTGAAAACGCTTATAAATTCCTGACTTATGTAACGAGTATACTCAACCATGCAAAGCCCATAGATGAAAAATTAAATAGAGAAAACGATTAAACCGCTTAATTTTATGGTGACATACAAGTGCACGCATGAACCGCCTGTAAATACTGCAGTTTTTACATATAAACTTGAACGGTCCATAGAAATGCAATCGTTAGACTACGAAGTGGCATTAGTGGATATTGAAACATACTGCTCATTTCCAAATGTAAGTTCTAACCATAGTCATTTAAGGTTTAATACTGACACCAGTACAACTTGCAGCCTAATGAGTATACCATCTGGCACTTTTTCCATAAAAGCACTAGATACTAAGTAGTGCAAAAAGGTCATCTAACAGAGTCGAGACCCTCTTCCTCCGTACTCCAGTCATGCAAAGGCAAGCACAATATAAATGCATTGTACATTTAACACATGGTATTCTAGCCGAGGTATCAGGTACCATACAGTCGTCACTTACCACTTTATACTGGTAAAGTTGAGTGAACTCGTCTCGGACTTTATACGTATGTGCATTGCCCTTCCACGAGTCGGGCATGTAGTGTATCTGGGCGAGAATCGCTCTCATCAGCAGCTCCGGACAGCTTACCAAGTGCTATCACCATCATACAAACGTGTCTGATTCTCAGTGTACTTTCCTCGTATAACAACAGCACAAAGACAACTCAACTCGTTTCAGTGGGGCTATTTCTTACGTGAGACTACAACAGTCACATCTGTTTGTAAGTTTATCATTATTTCGCTGACAACAAAACAGTGAATTACGCAGAATAGCTGTGCTTAATGCGAACAGACTCGCTCTGTCAAGATTATATACCGTACAACAGCAATAGCGCTGTTCACGATGGTAATGGACTAGTGAAGAGTAACGGGATGATTTCAATTCCAACAACATTTAATACTGAAAAGTACTTGGCATATTTGTGTCAACTTAGACACAGCGTGTTAGCGTAACGTTGGGACAATGTTTATCTAACGGCCAAAATTACGCTACTGTTTGTCCAAATTTGACCTACGTATGATGTCATTCGCGTACAGCGCTGAACGATGAGAACACGAGCCTCACAGAGAGCACTGAACACTATGAAATACCAACAGTAATGCATCAGGTGTCCAGAATGTCTTGAAAAATATGAAACGAAGGTCTGCTTGGTACAACTCGCGACTCTTGTACAACGCTACAGTGTCTGTTTCAATAGGATACAACTGGCAGCATGTTCATCACAAGTTCCAATAACTGCAATCAGTTAAAGACATAACTGTCTTTGTTCACAATCAACTTGAAGTCTTTGCATTGTGTACTGCAGTAATTCTGAGAAAATCACCTTTATGCTGTTTTGCAGCAGATGTCATATAACAGCTACTGGATTTTTTTTTCCAAATTTTACATGAAATTTACAAATAATTCCGACAATCAAGGTGAAATATTCAGTAACATTTTTAATCTGTTAATGTTCACAAGGTAATGTAGCAACACGTTTAGCAGAAAGACATATTTACACCGAAAATTTTCACATGATTCGGCAGGTTTTTGACAATCAATCCATGATTATTGTCAATGTTATATGATAAAAATCAAGCATTGGGAGACAGTGTAGAGATCTTCAGATTCATACAGGAGATGACAGCAACGTTTGACAACCGTTTGACGCCGGAGCAATGTTACAGTAGTCAAGTCAAATCCATGCATGTCAGTGATCACTTGACAGACCTCGTTTGGTATGAGAACCCTGCAGATGGTGATAACCAGACCGAGAATCGTCATCAACGCAATTACGTGCTCCACTGAAAGAACGTCTTCGTCGATCACTGTCAGAATTATCAGCACGGCGAGCATCGACCCAGCAAAGAATGCCACGTGTCTACAGAAGACCACAGAGAAACCACGTTACTGAATAACGGCAAGCTGCATTAGACCTTTGACGCCCACTGTTGCCATATGGGTACAGCTGTAAAGCTTCCTGTGCCAGACCGGGTTAAGTCATCATTTGTAATTTTTGACATGCGGGCACTCTGACGCTCAGGGCTGAGCATCAGAGTGCCCTGATGTCAAAAATTACAAATGACGGCATAACGCGGTCTGGCACAGGAAGCTTTACAGTTGTACTCATGTGGCAACAGTGGGCGTCAAAGGTCTAACATCTGTGAACTGACATTTCACATATCAGTTATAAGAAAATCACATACTTTGCCAGAACGGTTGATATCGGCGACACAAAAATATTGACATATCGGTCAGCCAGGCTGTACGCACGATTCAACCTACAAAACCAATGAATATCTAGGCACATGTATTTTAACACAGATAAAGCGATTTATCGATTCACAATTATTATTTCAAATCAAAAAATACTAGCAAAGTGATACCAGTGATATAAATAACCAATAGGGCTTTAGCCACAAGTTGAGTTACTTAAATCAAGTCAAAAGTGAAGTAAAGTGTCACTAAAGATGAATTAATTCAGTCAACTCTTGTCAAGTCATGACTTACATAAAATTTGCATCAGCTAAAGTCACATTATAGTTGTTGTAACTGCAGGTATTACAGCAATTCAACAGAAATATATCACGTCTAAGCCACACAACTCAAGCAACTAGACACAAAAATACTCAACCGTATATCAAGTAAATATGTGACAGTGCCAAAATCAAAAAAACAGCACATTTACAATTAACGACTGAACTCAAAACTGTATAAACGTGAAATGTGAGCTGTAAGTCTTGGTGGTCCAGCAGTTCGGCCGTCATATTTTCGATCAGCTGTCGCAGGTTCGATCCCTGGCCAGGGCATAATCAAGTTACCTAGCCTTCCATCTCTCCGGGGCAGGTAAATCGAGTACTAACCTAATTGGCTGGGGTTAACCCTTTGATGCCCACTGTTGCCATATGGGTATGGCTAAAAAGCATCTTGTGCCAGATTTGGTTAAGCTATCATTTGTAATTTTTGACATCCGGGCACTCTAACACTCAGGGCTGAGTGTTAGAGTGCCCGGATGTCAAAAATTACAACTGAGGCAACAGTGGACATCAAAGGTTATGGCAGGATGTGTTCGTTTGTGTCGGGTGGCAATTAACATTGTGTGATCCCATATGGCAAGCGACACCATGTACATGTAGTTCTAAGATCGCTCACCAACCTGGCATTGAACTCGTGGTCGAGTTCGTTGAAATGTCTTAGATAGAGGCGAGCATACAGCGACCAGCGACGCGAGCCCAGAGTACCCGGCTCCCGTTTCACCATCTGACAGCGACAGTATACACGATGTCACATCCACCACGACCACTCACATGTTCCATCTACTCCGAACTGTTTAACAATGACTGCTTCACAACACGCTGCTTCACATTCTTATGGTTGAGTTCATGTTTCGATTAGAAAAGAGGTTAACACTACAGTTAACAATTCTTATAAAAATAAATAAAAAGTTAATTGTCGAATTGTTTGTGCTAGCAAAAAGCCTTATATAGCATAGTTTTATTGTAAATAAGCCTGGAAAAATAAACTGCATATATTTCACATCCAATAACAGAAAAAATATCTAAAACGTATTTACAAATTACTTCAGACATTAACTTGAACTGACTAGATGACACGATCACGTATTTATGTATGAAAGCATAACTTATAAAGTACATAAATTGTTATGTGAATAATAAACTGCCACGTCAACAATTCAACAACAAAGTCATGAACTTAGACTGTCAGCCAGACATTAATACTGCTAACGCACCTCTGCATAACGGAAGAATGAGTATAAAATTTGCCACAGGAAGATCAGCGGGCTGAGAACGAAGTTTGCAAGTCCAATCCACAGTATGTGACGCGACAACCTACATTGTTTCAACACTTGGAAATAACGTTCACAAAAATGCAACTCTAACAAAATGAAACTAATGTAAAATGTAATTTGCGTCTTGCAGAAACAAAACTAGACTGATATAAACAATATGTAAACACTTCACAAACAAACAACTTAATTTCAGATACAAACACAACTAACAAGTTCAAAACTCTAAACGAGCGAAATGACTTTTCCAGTGACAGTTATGCAGACACCGTACTACGCACCGAACATGAAAGGGCTTACAATGCAAGTTTCATGCTTATAAAAATACAATACACAGTATTTAAAAAATTAAATAATAAAATAAACTGCAATGAAAACGAAACAGTAAGATATTTCCTAGTCACAAACTGGTTTGACTTTGGTCCTTTTTCTCGGATTTTTCTCTACCATTTTGCCACACCCAGAATTTTCCATGTTTTCGCATTTTCCAGATGACTAGCCCCGCTGAATTACCGAAACATTATTTTATGTAGCAGCACATTCAATAATCAAGTATTTGTTATTATAACAGAATGTTTCAGAGAAACAAAATGACAACGAACTGATCAGCGAGTTCCTGTTTCTTCTGTGGATTTCTGTATTCGGCCTTCAAATGCCAACTGTTTTCAAACGGTGAAAACGGGCCCCCTGACATCAAACAGTTCACACAAAATCATCAACGAGTCTCAAACTCCTGCAATGACACGACATAAACCAATAGAAACACAACATTTGGATATAACAGACATTCCATAGCTTCAGAGATTTTTTTTGTAAAATTCCACTTAATGTACTATTATCATAAAGCGATGTGATTACTGTTAAGTTAGGATCTTGTCAGAAAACGACGCACAATTTGAACAAACAAATTTGTGTTAAGTGATAATGTACTGTCACCACCAGCATATAGCAGTTACAGACAATTATAAGCTATAAACTTCACACTAAACAAAATTGACTACATCACATGACAAAAGAAAGAATTTACTGTTTAACATGAATGTGTCCACCTGCAAAATGAGACTTTTCATGATCTCTGCAGCAAATTTGACTAGATACAGTTTACAATGCCATTATCAATGACTCAGGTAAGAACTGGACCAATATGCATCTGAGATAGACTCCATCTAAACTCAATTAGATGCGTGGTTGAATGTCCCGCTTGACAAATATTTATGTCATTTTGGAGATGCTGGTCCAGGCCAATTTCTTGACTGGTGCAAAACTATACATAACTACAAGCATGATCGACGCGGCGCTTTGTGACATTTTATATAAGCACCTTAGAAATACTCTCACTTACTTACTTACTTACAAAAAAACTAAATAGGCACGAAGACTACTAAGATATGCACACACTGAACCAAATGAAACTAAAGGATGGAATAGGAGCCTTTTATGCCACCCAGACAGGAAATGGATCGGATTGGATGTATTATACAGCTTGTGAGCCTGCAGTGGCACAAAATAAATGGCATTCAAGCAGAAAACTGCTGTTTAGATCGACAACAGACATTCATTTCATCAGTCACAGTTACATGAATGTAGTACAGCTACAGCAAGTCATCGGCAGAGAAGAAAGAGATGACGGAACTCACAGAAGAATATCATTTCTAGGTTGTACTTGTAACCAGTTGTCAGGAACACACTGCAAGTTCAACATCACCAACTGAGACATAGAAATCAACACTTCTAGCAACACCTGAAGACTGAAACATTCGCATAACCTGCGGTCTCTAATGGTCTAAAGAATAATACACAATGCAATGCCCTGCCAATATATCAGCTATACAGGTACAGGGTAAGGACGACAGGTCCTTGCATATTGACTACATGAACGGTGTTTACTGGTGTAAATGAGATGTAAATGTCAGGTACAACCAGGAATATCAGTGGACCGGTAAAATGACATCGTTTTAACCCTTTGACACAACACCCACTGTTGCCATATGGGTACAGCTATAAAGCATCCAGTGCCAGATCTGGTTAAGCCGACATTTGTAATTTTTGACATCCGGGCACTCTGACGCTCAGCCCTAAGCGCCAGAGTGCCAGGGTGTCAAAAATTACAAATCACGGCTTAACCAGATCTGGCACTGGATGCTTTGTAGCTGTACCCATACGGCAACGTGGGCGTCAAAGGGTTAATTTAGTGTTTGCAATCAGCAAACATTTTTTACAAATCGAGCTTACATTTAAAGCATAAAAATAAACTGACACAGCATAGCGCAGTACGCAGTACAAACTCAAATCAGTTTCACTCGTGAGGAACGACACATGGACTCACTATTCGCCATAGAATGGAAGTTGAAACTTGACAGGCAGCAGGGACTTGTTCATCAGTGCTAGCGAGTAGTTCTTGAAACGCAATATTCTGTGATAAATATCTGACAAATGCACACACAATTTTCAGTTAAAACTCATCATTTATAACCATTTTAAATCATATTTGTTTCACTGTCTACCAATCATCAAACATCGTAACTAATTTTTAAAAAGCAACAGAAACGTTAGTGCATTGAGTCAGACCTAATTCTGTGAGTTCAGCTTTGTGGATACACATTTGTAGTTCTTTCTGGGCTTCAAGCAGTTTCCTCTGGACTTCATGCCACGTCATGTTGATCAAATCAGCCTGCAACGTTTCATATACAACTAACGCTGTGCAACTGAGTCTTGCAATCGTGTCACTAAAGACGACGGCACATCTGAAATGTTACCGGTACTTGTGCATTGTGCAAGTAACTTTCATGAGTAAACTTACACAAGTGCCACACGACACACTTGAAAGTCGAAGCAGCAAATTTGCAGCCTGTTGGAAGTGGCGTAGCTTCACGGTTGCTACTATATTGTAAATGGAGATGTAACTTAACAATAACAGTGTTTGTTATCATTTCAAACTAAAATCACACTTTCATTTACCGAACACACAGTATAGCGACCATGAAACTCCGGTCAATACCATTATCTGTTTCTGACTGGCCAATCACAGCTCACCATATGCAAAAAGAAAACTTTCAGGAATAGAACTTATTCTATTTGTCAAAGCTGACATTCGAAACTAAAAACTTGTGCAAGTTTCTACGCTACGTCTGAAAGTTTTCATTCGAAGGTGGCTTTCGAAACAACTTTACAATGTGTATAGGCTTAACACACAAACTTTCAGGCCTAATAAGTTACTTCTGCAAAATCATGGCACAACTGGGAGTGTTCCAGCGAACAGAACTTAAAACATAGAATTGACTTTTGGCTGAATATTACAAACATAACAAAATGACAGTAGCTTTTATGTACTAAGGAACAGCTCACGGCTTCTCGATAATTCAATTAGAAGCAACTAAATGCATGATAATAGCCAATTCTGAGCGTTGGTGGCTGCTAAACTATTCCAAGTGGACCACCACACTGTCTAATAGTATCACAAATATACCACTGATCACTTTCTATTGTTGCCAATTTGTCTTTATAACCAGAATAACTAAATGATATACACAGAACATATCATATAGAGCAGTACAGTATGGCTAAAGTGTGATGATGTCAGTGTGATAAGAAACTGATTCTGTGCGTATCAGTTCAATGAAACTTCATCATGAGCAACATTAGATAGATATCAGACGGGTGCAATTAGTTTGAACGGCAGCGAGAAAACTGCCGACCGACCTCAGTGTAGCTATCACCATTAAACAGTACACAGAGACAGTGAAAACATTTCATGACGGGAACAGACGTTGCACAGAAAACAAAAACAGATACAAAATGAGGCTGAGAGAGAAATGGCCGGATGACTGAAGAAGTATTGGACCAACGCATAAGGATGCAAATGTCTTGAAACAAGTGGAAAAAGTCAAGACAGCAATGAGCGAATCTGGGATCAGCAGTAACATGTACATTACTACAGCATGTGTGACCTCTCTCCATTTTCATCGTCATCGAATTATTACTGTTAATGACTAGCATTACAAGAACTAGTGACATTATCAAAGCTACACACAATACCTGGGAGATTTTCAATGCATACAGGAAGAAAGTGCGTATTTCCCAGTATTTGAACACGTTGTAGACTATCTTACAGAAACGAAACAACCAGACGCAGGCAGAGACGGCCAGACACGATATTATTCCACCAGTGAACCTGTACAGTTGACAACAATGAAACAACCAGACGCAGGCAGAGACGGCCAGACACGATATTATTCCACCAGTGAACCTGTACAGTTGACAACAATGAAGATAATATTACAATGAACCTCGTTCTCTCAGTTATCCACGTGCTCATCAATTTACATATGCAACAACTGGCCATATCTTTCAGTGCTATGTCAAGCACAAATGACTCAGACACCAATGTTAGAAACACTACATTACAATTACGTCATGCATGTGTCAGTAATGTCATATATGTTTACCAGCCATAGACAACCGCCTAATGCAACATTCACATGAATCAAGGCACATTTATCGATTAGAACGTATACACTGTGTCTCTAAAAATGCACCAACTTTGAAATGATATGGCTCAAAATTATAAGGATTAATTTTGATGAAATTTGGCAGAAATATTCAGAAAACTACAGAATAGAGTTTGCATGTTTCAGTTTCAGTCACTGAAACATGCAAACTCTATTCTGGATTCTTTTGAATATTTCTGCCAAATGTCATCAAGATCAATCCTTATGATTTTCAGGCATACCGTTTCAAAGTTGGTGCATTTTTTGAGACACAGTGTAGAATCAGATCAATACCTAGCAGTCCAAGTGTCGACTGGATAAATAGCATCTGAAATTGTGACTTTCTGTGAGACATTGTATCTGCCCTCTTTGAACAGAACGTCGTAGTTGACACAGGTCAACAAGAACGTGGAGAAGAGAACGACGAATGTGAACTGCCTGCAACAGACAGAACCAGAGTGTGACTAGATTTAGTAGGTCATCAGTGGTCTGTCCTACTAGAGAAGTACCTGTAATTAGTCTTGATTAGGTTTCTTAATAATTAATTAACAATTAAAATTTCACAAATCTGTAATGGAGGTCTGTTTGGCATGAAATCGATCACACAGGAATCAGTCAACAACTGATAACAAAGCAATAACAATTGCCTCATGATGGCACGAGACCATCTCGACCAGTCAACCTAATGGCCATACGTAAGCTAGGAATGAAACAAAACAAACCACAACACTACAGGATGGGCCAGAAAAAATGACTGTTTTTAAGAGCTGTCGGTTGTTTCAATCACCCTGAACATGCAGTTCCTGCTAAAATTCAAAATGCACCAACGACAGGACGTGCAGAAAACACGGAACAGCCAACGTGGGAATAAAAGTATGTATTATACATCAATGACTACAAAAATTATTCACATTTAAATCTAATAACTTAATAATCTAATCTAATAATTTGATAATCTAAAAATAATCTAATCTAATAATCTAATAATTTAATTGACAATACAAAAACATGATGAAAATTACAAGGAGGAATGAATGGTCAGGGTTTTACAGCATTTTAAGCACACAACTAGCAGCTATATTATGACTGATAAAGCTTATTACAAATATAAACCAATCTGTTCTATTATGCAGGCAGAATGGCAACATGCGACAAAGGCAAAACATGGTCCATACATTAGCTGCAACACATCCTGTAGAACCATGCATACAAAGCCACTGCGCTGGTGATAATGATAAACGCGGGTGAAAAAGTCATCCAAATCTTCTATATGGTTCCACTGCCTAACTACAATTGCACAAAACACACAAATAATATTATTTACACATGATTAACACCAACCAGAAGCAGCATAAGAAATTTCAAGTGTTTTAAGGATATTTACAAAACGGTAAACTTCGTCTTCGAAAGGCAGTGAACAACATTGTTTTCTAGTGCAGATTTTTATGATAATTTAAAACTACACAACATAAAACTCACTGCATAGACAGCATGTCATATAAACCATCTGAATGCATAATCTAAATATTACGACATAATTGTCTGATGCACTGTACACAGACATTAATACACCAATCAAACTAGGGAACCCTGCTTTCACAAGGACGAGCTGTAAATAAACTTTTGGCCTCTGACTTTTACAAACAGATCTGCAGTACAATGGCATCTGATGTGAAAAGACGTTTCCTCTACAGAACTTCTGGTGCTTGTATATTCTTTGGTAATTCTGAACAGATAGGTCACATATCAAATGTTTTAGATGTTCCCACATTTCTCAAGACAAAGACTTCTGAAGAAGAGCATAAGGTGTAACATTTTCTTAATATAATCTAAACATCCAAAGATCAACTTAAGGAACAGCTGAAAATGAGGCCAGTGGTAAAGAAAATCTCCGAACAAATGCCAACAGACCACGACTCTGATCTGGACGAATCTGTACAATGTTGTGACTTGGAGGCACGTCAAGCTCATCATCGTTAGCTTCGTCACCAAACGTGCTCAGTGCCTGGTAGTCAGTTCTGAATGTTCGACTTGTTGCCATGCTCCTAACACAAGAATCATTAGCTCATCACTGGAACATTTTATAACAACATCATTAGTACCGACATGTTTTCAATATTGTTTTTTTTCTGCAAAATACCGCTCAAAAACTTTATGGAAGTGAAAATTACAGCATTAAATGTTGCAAAGCTACCATAGTGTTCTCAAACGTACTGAACATTGTGTTCACAAACTTGCCACTTCACCGATGTAATATATGAATACAAAACACTGTAACAAGATATATTTTGGAAATTGTGATCTTTTGGGGTCCCTTCACAGACCAGAGTGGTTAACTAGCAATGACCTGAAATTTATCTACTGACCCCATGTAGACCCACAACCTTCTACCAGACTCTGACTGACTGCACTTTAAACAAATTGCAGATGCAAACCAACTACTATTTAAATCTACAATGGAACTCCAAAAGATCACAGTTGCTGATGTTTCAGTTGACTGAAATACCAACAGCAAAAATCAATAAACATTTTCACTGTGCTGTTGCTGTTAAGTCAGTCACTACTGAAAAAATACATCATCTGTACTCCTGACTGACTAGGTCTGTGACAACACCCAGCACATCACGGATGCATTGAACCGCAGAAATTTAAAAAAAAAACATGCTCAGTGATATTCAGCTTTTCGGGACCCAACAAAGCTGAGTTGATTGCTGCTGGCAGAGTGCAGACGCTGACAAAACGTGACGCTGGAAACTGGCGTGTAGTGGTCTGCAGACCAGCGGGAGCAGTATGGTCTAACTAAAACACGATGAATCATCGGTCCAGACAACAGGTCACAGAGAGTGGCCCGTCAGTGCGTGCAGCGGGCGTCAAGCCAACAGACAGTTTGCCTATTACAAGCACCGACAGACCATTCTCCCTGACCCGTCATCTAAACAAACGCTCAGATTCCGAACATTTTCATTACACTCTATTAGACGTATGTGCTCAGTTTTCGTTCGTGTATGGCAACAATCATAAATACATATTTTGCCTACGTCGGCTAGATTTTAGATTAACGGGCGCAAATTCTCACAATGTAATCCTATGCCGCCCGCTAATCTACTTACCGTTCCAGTCATAACCATTATCTCCATTGACAAAAAACGGGCGCAATGGTCATCAATGGCGCCCGCTAATTTACGTTCCGTCACATACAAACACCCCAATCACATTTCACTAAATCCGGGCGCAGCCATTTCCAGGCTACGCGCATGACTGCGTATTAATATTATTGCCTTATAAGGAATTTGTACGATTCATTTATCAGCGCATTAATTTATTTAGGCCAACTGCACATGCGACATTTGGCTCGTCGCCCGTGTTAGCCTGCAGTCTTTTGAATATTTATTAATACATTTGAATAAACATCTCAACATGCTGATGCAGTTTCAGTTAAGTAACAAGAAAGCCGTGCTACCGCAAGGAAACCGCGCGATGCTGCAAGTGTTCTTTCGGTCGAAGTTCGCCAACAACATTCCTTACAAGTATAAGACTAGCCATGCTTCGAAAGCCACGCTTCAGAGCTCCAAACATGCCGGCGCAAAACACAATTTAACACAAAATAA
>Ga0056114_1000493_pt1 | contig 13983 bp, 9 predicted proteins | sample WorMetHERISLAND1_FD_77005 | JGI IMG/M metagenome (GOLD analysis project Ga0056114, IMG submission 77005) | Marine gutless worms symbiont microbial communities from Max Planck institute for Marine Microbiology, Germany - Olavius loisae HERON... ...
GAACGCATAAACACTAACTCTCGTCATGTTCTGTATCAATTTCTGCCTCCCAAAACTGCTCACAGTTACAACACTAGGCCTAGACACCACAACTTCTCCTTAATTGAACAATCTACAGATTTAATCATCGCGATTTTTTCATACGCATGTTATATTAATATGCCTACTGAACATTCATTTATTGACACACTGTTCCTGTTGAACAAGTTCGCTGCCAGGCCAATTTTTCCCTGGTGCCATCGCGGGTAGGACTTTTGCCGAGGTGTCAGCTGGTTATCTGCTACGGTGCCGGTGTACGGCTGAGTTACATGTACTGAATGACCAGTATACTAATACTAATACTAGTCAGTAGCACTTAACCGATGCACATTATTAACGAGATAACTCAGCAGTGGCCAGCGAAAGCGAAAGTGTTAAAAAACAACTGCCCACAATAATGAAAAAACACTGTTTGTTAGATGCAAATTACGTGAAAAATTTGATAATACGGATAATAACTTTTATCAAAGAAAGTACACATACTGCCTTTTTGCCGGCGCCAGCAGCAGCACGCTTCTTCTTCCGTAGACAGCCAGACTTAGACTTGGACGCATCCGAGTCTGCCTTCTGCATCTGATGCTGCTTGACATTTGGGACAATACCGCCGTGATAGTCGGCCAAGTTGTTGATGAAACGAGACACAAACGGCCTGTGATCCTCTTCATCCTGTCAACATATTACATCATGAAAACGAAATGCCACATTAACACTTCCATATGGACTGGGTCGACCATGATCGGTGTTTCATACCCCATCTGCATCTGATGGCTCTGATAAAGGTAAAGGTAAAGGTAGAGGACTTGATATAGCACCCCAAGTAACAAACCTCAAAGGAGCTCAGGTACATGGCGCGCACAAAGCAGCGTCGCACGTACCTGCCTTATACCTTCCTAGCTATAGCCAGTACTCATTTACCGACCCCGAGAGGATGAAGGGTTGAGTAAGCCCAGGCCCAGAGTGCAAAGAGCAACTGGCCCACCGTTGCTACACGACAGCCCGCAACCAACGGACTTGAACCCGCGACCTCGCGGCCGCTGGTCGAGCGCGCTAACCACTAGACCATCGCGCCACCCTCTGGATCTGATAAGCAGGACTCGTCCAAATTTTACCAACATAAATGGTACAAGAAAACAGTTATCTTTTGTGCATCTAAACTTTTGTTTAGTTAATGATTGCTGGCGGAAAACAGCTGAAGTAAGTTAGCAACACAATGTTCTCGATTAATCTTTAAAAATAATTTTAATCGTTATTTTTAACGACAAATCTAATTAATCAATAACATCCGCAGGTGCAGCCATATGGTTACATTATTCTAATTGTAACAATAATGAAGTTCATTGCTGCTCAAAAGCATCCGGTCCGGTTGTTACTGGACCACCCACCGTGTGTAATCTGTCAATCATTCACTCACTCACCTGATACAGAGCCAGGTGAGTGCCCACGTCACTGTTGACTGACGTCACCATCAGCTCTTCCCGCTCTCTCGCTGTCGCCCCTCCGCCGTCACCTGCACAATCACATTACACGGCAGCCGTGTCAGCATTCCAGACCTCACAGCAGCAGCAAGTAGTAGTATTAAAGCATCATTCATGGGCATCCCAGAACGGCTTAAATTTGGATTGGCCGTTCTTGTGTTTAAGTGCTGTAACAAGACAGCACCTCAGTATTTGGCTGACGATCTGCAGTGGGCCGCAGATGACAGCGCGAGAACGCGACTTCGCACTTCAGCTTCGCTCAACAAACTCGTCATGCGCAGGTCGCGACTATCAACGACTATCAACGGCTGGAGACCGCGCCTTCGGCGTCGCCCGCCGCACCTCGCCTGTGAAACGGTCTGCCGGCGTGCGTCACCTCAGCGAATACACTTCCAACCTTCAAGAAACATAAGAAAACTCACCTGTTTAACCTATCGCACAATCGATAAACACATTTCCCTTTTTAGCCTATTATTGTACTGTTTTATTGACTTTGTAACCTGTCCTTGAAGCATGCTGGCGGCAGGATAAATTTGTCTTTTCTAATAATAATAATATGGCACATTTTCCAACACAACCCCTGAGGACGAGCTCTAGCCGTTCCAGCTTATCTGTTTTTAACTTTTGTTTTTAACCCTCGGGTCCGAGGGTACAAATAATAATAATAATAATAATTCAGTTCAGCGCATACAAAATGACGCGTTGTTCACCGCACAACAAACATCCTGCTCTTGAAACATGCAACAAAGACAAACATGTGTTTGTGCTATCATCCAACCTGATCATTAGTAGCTCCACACCTAGCTATTGTGCGCTAACCATATGCTTTATACTGTCGCGCGCTAAAAACGACAAGACTGCTGTACGGCATTCACGAGCCTGTCATTACGTATACAAACAGTCACAGCAACAATACAACACCGACGAGTCATGGGTCAGCGACCGACAGTCATTTGCGGTCGGTTACGTACAAAACACGGTTGGCATGATATATATCCATGTTAAATCACGTCACACATGACATCATTGATATCCGCTATACATGTATATCCGATATTTTCGATATCTAAAATATCGGATATATCATTGAAAATATTGAATCCATTTTATTTGTATCAGTGAATGACAGATCATCCAACCAACATGCTGAAATATCTTTCGTAAATGTGTAGAACTGCCATTCAGTCAGCATAACTCCGTGCCAGAATGGTCTGACATAGTAAATCAGCCCTCAGTCATTTCAGCTGTCAATTATGCGTATACTTTGACGCCAAGCACGGTCCAGGTAAACGCATAATTGACAGCTGACAAATGAAGCCATATACATGAACTGTCCTGGCCGGAATTTCTGCACGACGGGCTTCTGTCTATAGCGAATACAGTGTCAGAGAATTAGCCATATATATATATCATTTAAGTACTTTGTACCAGGTATGGAAAATATCACAATATTTTCGCAAATATCAAAAATATCACGATAAAAGTTTTAACTAAGAGTAGATGAATTATTTCAAAACTAATCTGATAATGTAATGTTCTACTATATGAGTTTGCTACTCACCGGTACTGTTACAACAGGTTACTAAGTTTAATCAAATCGTGCCTAACGTGGGAGAGGACGTAGTGACAGGCATTTGTATTGTAATTCAAACTGTTAGCATGCACAACCTGTGACTGTATCGGTCGGTTGGGAGTCGGGACACACTTTATGCTAGTGCACGTAGGTCCTAAATTAACCCTATACATTTGTAGTTTTTCAGCCCCTAACTTAGTAAACTTACCTATTAAAACAGTTATTTATTTACTATGTACTACTTGTGTCATTCCGTGGACGCAACATAAGACGAATGAGTGGATTTTGTGCAAGTTAAAAGTTGACAGAGAACTTCTGGATCGGGTGAAATCATTAAAGTTGGGATTCTACGGTCACACGACACGGAAATACGAAAGTCTGAAAAAGGAAATCGTTCAAGGATTTGTAGGCCTACCAGGTTACAGAAATCGTGGTCGACAACGCCGGCGTTAGACAGATGACATCGCTGAATGGACTGGGATGAAGATCAATGAAGAGGCTACAGCAGCGGGAGATCGTGATCACTGGAGAGGGATACTACGCGGAAACAACCCTTCTTATGGAGGAAGGCACTGAACGACGACGACTTGTGTCACTCTGAAGAACTCTTAAGCGGCACCACAAATTCTATAAATTTGTCAATGTCCCAACAAAAAATTTGTATACTCTACAGGAATGTGTAAAACTCTTCAAGAATCAAACATATGCAACACTTGCTTCTTTTAAACTAGTGAAGTGTGAACACAGTATATAAATTTCTAAACATACACAAAAACGATCCTATGAACATAAATAAAAAAACATAGCTATAGAACAAGATTCTGCCTGTTCTTCCACTTCTTCGTGTCTTGTTACCATGACTACACTTACCATGACTACCCTCTAAATGCATGGATTTATAGTCCCCAAACGAGAAGTTTTTGTCCACACACTGACCATCTCTTAGATGATTACATTTTGGTATCTCAAGCTGCAGAACTGGCATGATGGCAAACGAAAATCCACGCTCACGGTGTTTGCGTGCTCTTTTGACGTTTTTGAGTTTTTCCATTTTAACATTTTGCCAAAAACCTTCACCAGCCGTAAATTATCGAGACGGGGCGGCCGAAACAAAGGCACAACAACAGTAATTGGATCTGACTACTCGCCTTGCGTAGCGCTGACATATTCCATTACTAGCAGAGTTTTACAATGTCCAACGTCCCAACTAACTGGCAAAAATAAAGCTAATGGTACCGTGGCGCATTATGCAGGTATCCACTGCCCATCATGACAGACCAACCACCGCTTCAATCAGTTGCAGTTAGTTCACTTCACATCAGGTAAGCTACCACTGATTTCTCGTCCTGCTGAGGGTAGGAGGTTGAGTTGATCTAGACACATGCGTGTGAGCGACTTGCCAACGCCAATACGGAAAAGTGACCCAGCAAGAGATGTGAGACCGCCGTCAAACGGTACACAACCATTTACACCACACATTCCAAATTGTCATGAATTAATAAGTTCAGACGTACGGACGGATCCTTAGACCTTAGTTCAGCCCGTGTCAAAGACACATTGGGCCACACGTCCACACCAGTCTTCTCTGTCGACTGCTGCTTGTTCTGCGTCTTCCCATGCCATGCCAATTGACTTCAAATCTCGAGTTACGGTGGCAATCCAGTTCGATCTCGGTCTTCCGGCTCTTCTTCTGGTATATGAGTCCATTTGCCATCGTGTGGCTTGCTTTGGTATCCTGTCGTCTTCCATGCTCAGTAGTCAGTACATGTCCCAGCCGTGGAGCCCTATATAATAGCAACTATTATATAGGTATCCATGTCCCAGCCATCTCAATCTTCTTTCCTTGATGATGAGGTCCATTATTTGTAGTTTCGTCTGATTTCGTATGTCTTCATTGCGCACTTTGTCTTTCCATGTAATACCCAAGAGTCGTCGTTGAAACTTGTGGTGTGTGGCATCCAGCTTTCTTTTGTGAGATCATCTCACGGACGGATGGACGACCCAAAAAACAGACAGCCACACAGTGGTTAAATTACTCAGTCGTAGGTGGTCCAGCCCTATTATGTTGCCATTAAAATGAGCAATGGTCATGGGTTGGTAGGATACCAAGAAACATCAGTGCTAAACAACGTACACAGGTACTAGTGAGCTTTCAGTCAATAACAAAGGACATTTCATTTTGATACTAAGCATGCAATGCAGTGCTTAAACTGCTGCCTTCAACAATAGGCCTACATCATGCAATAAAGTCTTTAAACGCAATGTCAATCAATAATAGCACCAGTCATTAAGAATACAACTAGGTGCCGGAGCTCTGTTTGGGTGTAGTGGAGCTCCTACTACAGGTGGTAGGGCTCAAGTCATAGGTGTAGGAGCTGGTCTCCGGCCGAATTTAACCCTTGCCGCCACAACTATTGGCTGGGACATAAAAAAAATTCGCTGAAGCCTGCAGAAACAGTTCTCGTAGGGCTATACGGCGTGAAATCAGCGGCTACCCGCTATAGACGTCGTCACAAATGATTGATGACAGTGCAGTAAAGTCGGCGTTTCTGTACAGCGTGTGCCAGACTCATAATTAATTCATCATTATCATCATTATCATGATTATTAGATCTAGTTCACTGTGTTCAGTATTGCACGGCTAAGGCTCATCTAGTAGAGTCCTGTATAGAAGAAATTCTATAATGCAATACAACTAAGAAGAATTCCTCGACGTTCAATATAAGGTTGTCTGTCATCAGCTTCAGTGATCACTAATTACAGACATGTATTCTAGGATGTCAACGGGAACGCCAATCGACAGAAACAGATCATAAGAGAAATTTACTTAAACAAGGCCAGACAAAAAGAATTATGTGATTCCACACATTACGTCCACATATAAACCATTCTTAAACCCTTGCTTGGAGTATTCTGACTGTATTTACTCTTTAAAGAATGACGCTGGGGGAAAGTCTTCTTCTATACTGTCCATCCCTAACTTAGCACTGAATAGAATGGCAGTCAAGATACTGATGGAATTTTCAATGAACGGTTTAAAAAAACGTTGACAAAATAAAAAACGTTAGAAATGTTCATTATTAAATCCATGACATCAATTAAACACGAGCAGAGCCGTAGATGCGGCGCAGTACCTATGAGGCGCATCGGCACGGACCCGGGAGCGACGACGACCACACACGGCGTTTTCCCAGTCATAATAGACCGCCGTGTCGTGTCGAGCGGTGAGCGTTGTCAACAAACACAAACACACGGCTCTGACGCTCACTGGCTGGTACACACGACGACACACGGAAGCACCAACACATACGATACTCTATACGAATGTGTGTGATACGGATACGTTGTTTTCACAAGCATCCACGTACTGTATCGCATCCATAGCCAGCGGGCCGCCGGGCGGGCCACCCAGGCACACGAGCACGCAGCGCAGCGGGGCATTCGCACGTGCGGAAAACTACTTCAGCGCCCCACCAACTCCCCCCCCCCTTCCCACAGCGCTTACACTGCACGCTGGCACAAGAGCCTGCACATGTCTTGTTACCATGACGACACTCAAAACTTACACTTCCAGGTCCTCAGAGTTCATGTTAATACGCAAACGAATTTCTTCTTTTCAAAGTCGCCGCCTTTTTTCTTTCGATACTACTAGCACGTTCAGCGACGAGGTCGTTTGGTGGGTAAACGGGAAAAAACGGCAACAGAAAAAAACGACATCGGTAAAAAGGACAACCAAATTCGACTCATCACACACAGACGGCAATGGTAGTGAAAGACATTATGTTGACTGGCCTAAGTTCGCCAGCACTGCGCCAGACTCACGCCTCAAAGCACAGAAAGTCAAACAATCGCAGGTGCTTACTGTGAACTTCAAAGCTATGTCAGTAAGCGTCCGTCCGATAGCATCAGTGAAGTGTCCACTTAGACGTAGACGTAGAGCAGAAGTACGAGCGCAAAAATTACCCTAAAATGTCGGATCTTTGCCTGAGTTAACAGTCAAATGAACGCCGGCCTCCTAATAACGCCGGGAGTTCTAATTGACGTGGGTAATCAAGTCAAACGTCGTGCTTCAGTGACACAGCAATAAAGTGTTTTAAGTAACTTCCTTTTGTGTATTTATTTTTTGCACATCACTTGCTTAAGAAACATTTGCAAATTTACAGTATATTACGTCCATACTGAAATCGAATTCGTGGCATTGCCCAGCGTGATGGTTGCACAGTTGCACTGCAGACGCCGCAAAGTGTGTACTCAACATGGGAAAATTACAGGCATTAAACAAAATCATAATAACGTTTTCGTTTTTTTACGTTGCCCTTTTACCGTGAATCATTTGGCGATGCCGCACCAAGTACGATACGTAGTTTTCAACCTTAACGTACGTACAGCACACGCATACGTTTTTCTGGCAGGGAACGCACGGTCGCATCTTGTGCCGCACTCCACACTGTGCCGTCTGTGTGTAACCTACGGAATTCACTGCATGTAAACAATGGAACAATATCTCGAATCTATCTTTTTATCATCTACTGCAGGCGTCACGTTCATTAATATTCATGCAGCATGCAGTAATGAGCGTCAGAGGCCAGCTAATGATAATATAATCGTTAAGGTTTAGTTGGACTCAGAATTAAAAGCTGGTACGTTGTTTATACAACGCATTAGATGAGGATCTCCATGCCAGCCAGTGTCACTCACACAGGCAACTAACTAGCTGTTGAACCCAAGTAACAAACGAACGAACGAATATATGCAGTTCAGCAAACAATACTTAGGTAGTTCCACTGGCTGTCGCTAATGTAGTTCGCACGATGCACGACAATGTACATGATACTGAGTGAATGCATCTCATCAGCCAATGAGCAGCAGTCAGTGAAACAAAGAGGTGTAAATGAGAGCCATATTCAGTTGACCACCAACCAACTGAAATGATCCAAGGAAATAACAAGACAAATGCCTATCCAATCCAGAGACAGCTGGGGACTGTGTCATAGGATTTGCCAACCGTGGCCGGCCAGGTGATTAGTAACATCGTATCATACAATACACATATAGAGAGACTGGAGTGGTGAGAAATGCTCACATACCTGACTTGCCGTTGCCAGTCAGCACGTTATCTACACCGACACACACACACACACACACACACCAATACAAGCGTGCTTTCACAGAAATCACTGTGGACAATTGAGCCACAAAATCGAGTCTCAACAGACTGCACACACAGACTTTCATCAGTGTGTTGTTAACAATGAGACACTAATTTATCCTTGCCGTATCCTCAGGCTGCTGCTGCTGCTGTCTGACATCTCCGCCACAGATCAGCTCATCTGATGCAGATCCCACTGTTGATCCCAGCTCCAGGTAACCGCTATTGATGGCTAATGTATGGGCTGCATGGTTAGCTAACAGCTTCATAGACTTGACTTTATTCTATGACCAGCCGCTAGATTCTACGTGGCCACCAACTGTGAGCTAATAAGTCTGATATGTCACTGCCACTAGCACTGACTAACAGCGGATTAGCGTCCACAAACAGACAAGTCCGAAGCCCGCACACGCTCTCGGCTGTTGTGTAGCAGCACGCGTTGCACATAGTGAAACAGGTAGCTGGCTGCGTGAGTGGCGACAGACATTCCAAGAAACGGACAGACAGAGCGACATTGTCATTTGTCATTGTATAAAGCCCCGTCCCACTACAGAGGACAGTAACACGCGCATGCATTAATATCCGATGAGACGCGACTGCAGCCAGCATCAAACAATGAACGAAGAAGAAAAAACAACAGTCACACAGTGTGATTTTCCTTGTTCATGTATACAGAAAGTGGTCAACGAAAACACGGAAGTGTGTGATTATGGCGAAAATAACCAAATAACCGTCATCCACACTATGGGCCAATATTGTCCACCGCCTAACTGGACCGTGCTTGGCATGCAGACTATTAGATATCCTACCGAACGATTGCATTCCTCTGAAAAGCCGATCGAACGCGAGAGAAAAGCCGGTCATGGTTGCAGCCTGCAGGTACTGCTAATTTAAAAGGTGGCTACTACTGACTATAGGCTATAATAAAGGGTCTGCTGCAGGGCCATATTCGTCACATGTCAGCTCGGCGTCAATGTTTTGAATAGACGACGTCTAGTCGGTCTGTTCGACATTCAAAGCCGACAGACAGCGCAGCGGCGCGTACCCACAACAACACCAGTCGACAACAACGACATCTCTTTTATCGGCGCGACCTATATACTCACGCGAAGGTACGCCCAACGCTCATACTGGACTGGTATATAGAAAATATGTCCCCCAGACCGTCACGTTCAACTACAGCAAACTAAACTCAAGTGTTTCTTTCATAGAAAAATTGCCAGACCGCAACTGTACAATTATAAATAAATGGTAAATGGCTTCCGATATTATAGAGCGCTGGAAAGCCAACAGATAAAATACAAGACAATGAATAAAGTGAATACTGTCAATAAGCTACGTAACAAAGACGTGTCTTTGCAGTAACTGGATTCACATCTTGGCTACAGTCTGTGCGTCACTGCAGTAGGGCTATCTCGATCATAAAGGCCGCAACCCACTAGGCGAACTAGTTGAAAAACTAGTTGCCAACCCGGGTTTCCAACTAGTTCGTCTAGAGGATTGCGGCCTTAACGCACACATACGTTGATAATTTGGAACAATGACAGCACTGTTCACGTCCTGCTAGTTGTGTGTCATCGCCATCATCGATTAAATATCACCTGTCACGCAGCAGTCATCTCAGCCTAGCAAAACTTTAACCACACCACTGATAAACAAACATCGTTAGCAGATTGTCTGGTGGAGACACATCCACAAATTGTCCATCTTTGATAAAGCAAATCTCGTAGCTGCGCCAATAGCACTTTAACTACCCCGGGTGATATCATAATTACTGCTAGCAGAGAATATTTAACCGGTAGAAAAACAGATTCCGCTGCACAAAAAGACGAATGTGCAGCAGTGTAGGCAATTGGATTTCTGTCTTTTCTGTCAGCATGTCCTGTTAGTGTCGTCTCCACTGCCTTGCGTCTGTCTCTGTTCGTTTTTAGCCGATCGTACTTAGTATGGTCGCGCTTACGCTACAGTCCGTCGTCTGTCTGTACGGAATGTATTGTGGCTAAACGGTACAAAAGTTACTATTGACAGCCTACATGAAGTTGTATACGAGAAATTGATTGGTAGCAAAATGAATGACCTTGATTTTGTTTAGAGTTGTATCAAGGTCATGTCAACCATTGCGTTACAATTACATTCGATGCTGAATACTGTATCTCGAAAATCATTAGAGTTATAGAGGCTTGGTTCCAAAGGATCGCCAATAGGAAATGGCCTATGGAAAATCAATGACATCACGTGACCATGAAAGATCAAATCGTGACCCCACATCCAATACGCTTACGTCGCTTAGAGCGCAATATCTCGAAAACAGCTGGAGATGCTATTTAGCAACAATCACCAATTACTACTAGTCTGCTGTAAGGCAATACGGTCGGCTATCCTAGCGACACCTTGGCTTCTTATTATAATTGCCACATGGGCGGCCAGCCTGATGAGCTGTTGGCTTCTCTGGCAGCCCGTGGCCATGTTTATTCACAGTTGTTGCTTTATTGTATTTTGTTTATTGTACGGTGACAAATTAATATGCTTGATTGGATAACGCAGAAACACAATCACATCATGTGGCAGGGGATGACGATTTACAACCTAGATGTATACACTACTATCAGCAACGTTTCTTTTAGCAGAAAGGCTACCGTATATAGCCTACAGCGGTCAGGCCACTGAACACTGATTGACTCCATTATTACACATACAATCAATCAACGACAGGCACACAGACTATACAGCATACAAACTTACACAGCGGCTAATAATCAATTCAACGTTTTCATTACTGCGAACCATGTTGTCATTGATCCAGCAGGCCTCTGGTGGCTGGCGACACTCTCACAATCACCAATCACCATAGAACAAAACGAAGTACAGGTTGGGAGAGGGGTTAGGACAAAAAACTCAGCCTCAGAACAAGCAAGCAGATGCATGGTCAGATGGTCGCTTCCACATGCGGTGATTACATATTCAACCTATTCCACATTTATGTTTACATTCACAAACATTTCACGTAGTTGAAGCATATTCTTTCCAAAGTTGCACCTGATAGTCATTCTGTCATTGAAACTGTGACTGTGTCAGTTACTCGTATCCTGCGTTATGTCTCCAATAAATTTCAACTCAAGCTTTCATAGCTTTCTGAATTCCAGTAGATTGTAGGCACAGGTCAGACAGATGGAGAGATGAACAGGGTGCACTACAATGCCCCATACAAGTGCTAAGTGCACTTACAACATACCAGCTGTCTGCTAGACGGTGTAGGCTAGCTATACACATACAATGGCACTGCTGGAGCGGTTCATGCTAGAGGCTTATGACAGTAAATACAGCAACATACAATGTGTGTAATTTCGGCAATAATTGCGATAGTTGCAGTAGTATGGAAAATAACTTGTTTGTGAAAAAACTGCTTATCAGAAACAGTATTAAACCTCCATCTACAAAATGGCACACAGAGCCCTCCAGCAGAAAAAGATGATTCTTGGATGAAATGGAAGAAAAGTCGGAGCCATCACCGTAGTAACGTTTGAGTGTAACAATAACGAGCAGATGCACAGCCAGATGGCTGCTGCAACATGTGACCTGGAAAAACTTCCTCTATGGTCCCTCCTTGATTTTGCACTAAGTGGAATGGCACTATGTATGAATCGACCTATTGGGTTAACAGACTGTGAGAGTCATGCTCTACCATGATTCCATTCACTTCATACTATTAAGTAGGAAATTTATAGCACGTAGACTGTAAAAACCCCAAAGTGCTTGGTATGCTAGTAGTATGAGAAAATACAAATATCACGGTGTGCTAAAAATAGTAACATTTTAGGCTACAGGCGTTAACCTAATATGTCACGCGCGGTAAACAAACGTTTGTGTGTAGTTAAAAAACGTTTCGGAAGATTTTCGGTATTGATTGGCTTTGGTTAGACTTTAATTCTAATACTAATCCTACAAAAATAATTAACACAGACGACCTTTATTACATTAAATTCCACACCCAAAGGTTTGTTTACCGCAGCTGACCTGACCTAATTCGACACCGTGATATCGTGTATAGAAATGTTTGAGCTGGTTCCTAAATTTAGACTGTGCACTGTTCTTCAGACAACTGCTCGTAATAACACTTAACACAGTCTCCACATAATGAATGAAAATGACGTACCTATGATAATAATTTCATTACAGGCTACCCTGAGCCTGCAATAATGGATCGTTCGCAAATATTTACACTGTGTCTCAGCAAAAAACATGCTACTACAACTGCACTGATAAGTGAGGTGGGAAATGAAACATCTTTCGATGACGCATAGTCTGACTACCGGTACTGAGTATGCCAAAAATTATTGTAATCGGACACTTATTGCTCAAGTTATTGCAGGACATGTAGTCACCTGTTTTTTCTGAGACACAGCGTATAACACTGAGCTAGAATCAACCCATATAAAACTTAATCGCAAGAAAACCACTCATAAATAAGTACCAGAGTATCAAATGATTAAGCTGGTACTAAGAGGGACACAACAACAAGAACAACAAATAAACATTCTATGAACGGCTGCCATGATGTGCAAATGTGATCAAATGCCACCGAAACAGAAACAGAAACTTAATTGACATTTACTGAACGAGATGTTTTGTTACAAATATGAAGGTAAGTGGTGCAAAAAATCGCAGTGGGTAATAGTATAATCGGTCTGCCTGAAAACCGCAGATCAGCATAATTTCAGGTTTTGACCGCAGATCACTGTAATATACAAGTCTATAACCACAGATCACTTTATCTCACCACAGATTATCATTCTCTGTAAGTATAAGACCGCAGATAACTCTTGTCTGGTCGTGTCGAAACATAATTTAACGTTTAGTTAACCGTGGATCACTGTTACATCTAATAGAACCGCAGATCACTCGTCTCACCACAGATCATCATTCTCTATAAGTATAAGACCGCGGTGATCTGTGGTGATCTGCGGTTCTATACTTATATATTACAATGATCTGTGGTTATCTAAACCTGAAATTATGCTGATCTGCGGTGAACTGTGGTGATCTGCTGTGATCTATGGTGATCTGCGGTTTTCAGGCAGATCCATTATAATTACAGTATGTTTAAAGTACGTACAAAAGATAATGTCGAAATTTAGACGGTGGGCCGATACGTAAAAGAAGTAAAAGAAGCCTCAGACACCGCCGTCCAACTGAAACCGTTCTCCAGGGAGCTACCCACTCCCGGCTCAGAGCAGCTGACCCTGGATGAGGGCAACATCATCATGTTATAAATACACAACAAAATGATCATTCATTACCTCCTTCGTGATCGTCCGCTGCGGCATTGACCGTAATAGCCTCGTCATTCGCTGCATCTGCAGAACTGCTTGGTTTACCGGCACTGCCGGAAGACAGACGGGAGCCGTCGGCTGTCGTCGGGCCAGGCGATGAAGACGCCCCGTCGTCTCGCACGTCATCGGCGCTAATAAACACCGACGGACCCGCTTTGTTTACGCTAAATCTACTCGCCATTGTGTCCAGGCTTTGTAAATATAGGCTATGTATACATGTATATCCACAATCAATTTTTCGTTAACAATAAACGCATACAACAACAAACACCACTGCACACCGCAGCACTATAGTAGGCTTACACTCCTTACAGGCTGCTGCCCGACGATTGTTGTCATCACATTCGAAAGCCCATAAATAGGTCACAGGCCCCAGGTGGGCGTGCCACGGTGCCGCTGCAGGGGGCAGTCACTCAC
>Ga0056114_1000494_pt1 | contig 13969 bp, 7 predicted proteins | sample WorMetHERISLAND1_FD_77005 | JGI IMG/M metagenome (GOLD analysis project Ga0056114, IMG submission 77005) | Marine gutless worms symbiont microbial communities from Max Planck institute for Marine Microbiology, Germany - Olavius loisae HERON... ...
ACAGGAATTCGGTCAACGACACTGGGCTTCCGGGGCAGCTCAGGACCGGGCTCTCTGGAGGATGTTTACGAAGCATAGCGCAACGCACTCGTAGTGGTGCACGCTCATATTGGATTGGAGTAACATGGTAATGCTATCCCATTTTTGGAACTGAAATTGTGTAGTCTAATATAAGGGAATTGAATGGATAAGCCAAGAGTTCCAATGGCATGGATTTATGTGGTGTCATGGCATTCATTATTTTGTAGATATTCGTGTGTGAACAAAAATCCGCAAGGCTACCAAGACGACATCCGGAAGAGACTTATTGGATGCGTCGTACTGACACGTTACAATAACAAAACGTATCGTGTTGACGACATCGCTTTCGATCAGTCGCCGCAGACAACATTCGAGATGGCCGATGGGTCAAAAGTGTCATTTGTGGACTACTACCGGTATGTCTCATGGGCTCTCCTAGTATCTTCCAGTATCTTTTTTGTCGTGTCTGCTCATCTGTGGAACAGTCTTCCATCGCGTGTCACCGTTGCTCCACCTTTCACTCTCCGCTTAATTAAATCCCATCTCTTATCCCAATTTCTGTCTGTTTTCTCTTTTTTCACTTGTTCATTGCCAGTGACTTCTCATTTTGAACACTGTAATCGTTATTACATTGCATTACATCATCTGACAGCTGTCAGATGATGTAATGCAATGTAATAATGGACAGCTTGGTTTGTGCAGATTCGCCTGTATGTTATGGGGTACCGCGTTATTACATTGCATTACATCATCTGACAGCTGTCACATGATGTAATGCAATGTAATAATGGACAGCTTGGTTTGTGCAGATTCGCCTGTATGTTATGGGGTACCGCGGCAGCAGCCCCACCGCCGTTCTCTGTCCTCTGGGAGCTGTCCCCTAGTCACCCCATATTATTCTAGACTAGGGCATTTGCTGTGTTTATTCGTGTATCCTTTATTCTGTATACTATTCTTTGTGTGTATGCATATGTGTATCTTCTGTTTTCTTTGTGTTTTTTTCTTGTGTTGTTTTCCTTTGTAGCTTTCTCCTTCAGTACTTTGACACTGTTGGTTGGGTCATCAGACCTGTAAAAACCGTCGGCCGTATAACCTATATTGTGTTGGTGCAGACGTTAAACCCTGCTCAATCAATCTATATGTTCACACTGTTCACGGTGTCATTGGATGTATTAATTTTGACAGGCGTGCATATAACAAGGAGATACGTGATCCACAACAGCCATTGCTGCTTCACCATCCAAAGAAGAAGGACATTCAGCGCCAAAGAAACAAGGTTGCCACGATGTTGATTATCAGCTAGAAACAGCATGCATCTCATCTTCAAAAGTGTGCAGTTACAGTACTAGCGTTGAAATGTACTACTCATTGTGGGAAGGGATGCACACTTCTGACACTGCTAATTAAGTGAATTATGTTATCGTCAGTTACGCATTCTCGTTTGTTGTTGTGGTAAATTGTTTGGTAAATACCTGTTGCTGCCTCCGAGCCAGCAGCGTCAAAGCAGATATGGCAAAATACGTGCAAATACTAGTACAACTTATAGTTCAGTTGTACCTGGTACTAGTTTATAGAATAAGTTCTTCATGTAACAGATGTCATTTTTGCCATAATGAACTGAATACTAGTGACTATAATTTTTTTGTGGTTCGTTAGACATTTCTGCCATTGACGTTGCTTGCCCTTTAGTAAATTCCCATGGAATAGTTAAAAAGTGTGTGTCGTGCAGTCTGTTGGTAGGTGTTAGTGTTGGTCGTGTCGTTCAGAAGCAGCTGGAGTTGATTTGTCTCATACCGGAGCTGTGCTACTTGACTGGACTCTCCGATGAACTGCGACAAGATTTCCGCGTCATGAAGGTGAGATAGGCTTTCGTCGTATTTTATACGGTACAGTGTATTTTGACGTTATCTCATCCTTGTGCAGTTGATGATATCATGAAAATTATGACAACAATGACATGTCCATTAACTGAAGCAAAGCTTTAGTTTTCCATTAACACAAGCACTGAACAGCCACGTAATACACTCTTGTGTCATTACCTTATGTGTGTGAGCTGTCTGTTTAATATATACACTACAGTATAAATTAATATATATTCGCACATAGCTGATCATATACTTGACCTCGTCATCGCCAGATATGACCCTGGCGTTACTGGTGTATGGGTCGGCAGACTGATATCGGACCTTGCCATTGTCCAATGTCAGTATGACGAAGCAGCTTCCACCTTAGAGAACTGGATGAGACCACCAGGACGCCCTCATACTGCGTGGGTGAAGACTATTCAACAAAGCCTGAAATTTAATAACCTCCCCTTGGATGAAGCAATTGACGAATTTGATGTGGCTTAGAATCGTCCAGTCTGGAGACTGATGTCTACGTCTGGCGCTACACACTCCTAGTGATGATGATGATGACAGGGTGACCACTCGCCTGGAAAACCTGGAAATGTCAGGGTATTCCAAAGTGGTCAGGGAAAATGGAGAAAGTCAGGGGAGGTGAATTTCGTTGAAATCTGGTTCTTCGGCAGTTAAAATACCTGTATCACAAAGCAGTTGTCAGTTACATCCATGCCCAAATAATATGTACCAGTCTACACTACACATTTATTATATTTTGTTTCATCTTGGTGTCATTTACTGTGTCATTTTGCAGCTGTTACAACCCCAACTATTAAATTATTGAATATCTGGCCTCACCTGTTTTTCTTTAATATGAAACAACGACTGCTGACCATATCAGTAAACACTTGATACCGGGTAATCTTTGCTTGACTCTACGGGGAAAGTCAGGGAAATTCATGTGGTCTGGAAAGTGGTCACCCTGGGTGATGTGAAGAAGTTGCCCAGTCCATCATATTGTTCAGTCGAGAGGATGACAGCTCAGGACTTTGATAAGTCTGTGTCTGATCTAATCACTGCTGTTCCTGCCTTCCATGCCAGTCGGTGTTTAGTTGCAAATGTGTCCGATATTTGCTAGGACCTAGCAACACACACTCGTGTCACTCCGGCCGCCCGTCAGGCGTCAATAGTGAAGCTGGCACAGAGTATGAATCGTTCGACGGCGGCGAAGGCGGAGCTTGACAAGTGGAGCCTAATAATTGACGAGAGGCTGATGGAGGTCTGTGTCGTTGTATCAACTAATTGTTTTGTGTAATTAAAATTTGGTTAAATGTTTGCCTCAGATGAAGTACATTTAAAGTATTGTTAAAATTCTGTGATTGGAGAGTGGAGACTTTGAATTTGTCCAATTATTAGCCGTAAAACTGTTTTATGTTTAGGGTATCTGGTTGTTACATTTTTTATGTGTGAATATTTATTGGTGGTGAATGTCTGATTTAAACTGTATGTTATATTGCTGTGATAGTGCCTTAATGCCCTTAATGACTGCTGTCATTTAAAACATATATTTTTCCACTGTCAGTCTTGATTAAAATGCCAAGTTTCCTGACCACAGCAATGAATCTATCTGCAGGCGTATTCTATTAAGCTGGGTATGATCGGTGTGTTGGTAGGTGGAAGGACGCAGCCTGCAGCCAGAGATGATCACACTCGGTGGTGACAGGAAGATATCGGCAGGTCGTGAGGCAGACTGGAGCCGAGAACTGACAAGAGCGACCGTCATTTCTGCCGTACGTTTTCTTCTTACCTTGGGAGCTGTACAATATGCCTGGTCTGTTTCCTGGCTGGATGCTGTAACAGGCCGTTAAACCGGGCATCAGTTGTACTTGCTGAAGTTTTTCTTTCGTGGTTGTCTAGGTTTTTGTCTTGTCATTGGCTGTTTTGTCAATATCAGTCAGGTGATTGGTTTGAGAAGGCTGACTATTTTGCACCAGTCAAAAGATTGATCATCTCCAAAGTGATTTATAGTGTTTCAAGTAAGACGTTTAACCCTAGTTTAGTTGTCCTTTATGTATTATTTATGTGTTTGCAGTGGGCTTTTAGCCTTCTATGGGAGACATTTGACTTTATGTGGACTAGAATTGGTTGTGGATCAGAATACGGAGTTGGCAACCCTTATGCCTAATAACCAATGTTACATTGCTGTGCATTTTATTATTCCTGACATGGCATAATGTTGTGCAGTCTGACAGTAGATACTTAGGACAATGTCCGTGATGAAATGGGGAACTTCTCTGTGGCACAGCAGCAGATATGGATTCTTGATCTCAGCTGCGGACTTGATTCCACGTTAGATATTATCATCTGTAACTAAGCGTTGTCTCGGTGTTATTATGCCTTACATTTTTGCCAGACTTTGAAGGCATACACATACCTAAGTGGTGGCTGATAACTGATTAACCCGCTGATAGCCACTGTTGCCATATGGGTACAGCAATAAAGCATCCTGTGCCAAACTGACTGTGTTAAGCCACCATTTATAATTTTTGACATCTGGGCACTCTGACGATCAGCTTTGAGCGTCAAAGTGCCCAGATGTCAAAAATTACAAATGACGGTTTAACCCGGTCTGGCACAGGATGCTTTATAGCTGTACCCACATGGCAGCAGTGGCTATCAGCGTGTTAATTGGCTGATGTTTGACCTCTGTTATTTATGACAGTATTTGATTTGCTGCGTATTAATGTGCTGTTGGTTTATTTGGTGTGTGGTCAGGTGGACGTTGAACAGTGGGTGCTCGTCGTCACCAACAGAGATCACCCGAGGGCGTTGGAGTTCTTCAAGATGTATGTCCAGTGTGCTCAGGTGATGGGTATCAGAGTGGCCCAGCCCGCCGTTGCTACCATTCCCAACGACCGCACCGAGACCTACCTGCAGGCCATTCGCTCCAGGCTCAGTCCACAGGTAAACATTTCTTCAGCTGTTGCTAACCCTTTGACGCCCGCTGTTGCCGTACGGGTATGGCTATAAAGCGTCTTGTGCCAGACTGAGTTAAGCTGTCATTTGTAATTTAGACATCCGAGCACTCTGACACTCAGCCCTGAGCGTCAGAGTGCCTGGTTAAAAATTATAAATGACGGCTTAACCCAGTCTGGCACGGGATGCTTTACAGATGTACCCATATGGCAACAGTGGGCAAAGCCCTCGAGGGGCAGGACTGGTCTGTGAAGAGGACTGATCCTGGTTTTCCACATGAGAGAGTCCAGACTGTTCCAGTGAGACATGATGCTCCCTGGTGGTTTCTGCGTGAATGGCCACTGTTTGTTGTCTGCATGAAGCTTTGTAGCATGCCCCGCTGTTATCTGTCGTCACTGCTGCTGGTTCCACTGATGTGATGATCTACCGTCTGCAGCCGCACTTTTCTACTTCACATCGTCCAGATCTCTCTCTGTCTCTCTTGTTTCAAATGATCGCTGAAAACTGAACTGTTTATCGGCAGTTTTCTTGGACTCACGAAGTCCTGACGACTTCATTAAGTGCTCGAGCAACTTAACGGCGCCCTAGTAACATTCACCTATAATAATGATGATGGTTTGGGACGTCACTGTTCCTGATACTTTCGCCGAGTCCCATCTGAGCTCCACTGCAGCCGAGCACGAAGCGACAGGCAGCAGACAACAAGACTGCAAAGTATCAGGGACTTGGAAATACATCTCTTGCCAGTTGCCATCGAGACAGCAGGAAACACCAGTAAGCCATTGAACTGGTGCAAGAAATAGGGCGACGCACCACTCTCATTACAGAGGACAACAGAGAAACCACCTTCCTGTTTTAGAGGCTGTCCGTGGCTCTACAGAGGGGAAATGCGATCTCATTCTTAGGCACTTTCCTGCAAGATTAGTCAGTCGTTGCAGTACAACTTAACAATTTGTAAGCCTGCAGCTTTGTGGTATTATAATGATAATGTGGAGTAATTGACTGTTGTTTCAGTGTCAACTGGTGGTGGCGGTATTCCCATCGTCACGCGACGACCGCTATAACGCCATCAAGAAGCTGTGCTGTGTCGAGTGCCCAGTACCATCCCAGGTCATCATCGCGAAGACGATCGACCCGAAGAAATTACGTTCAGTGACGCAGAAGATCGCACTTCAGATCAACGTCAAGCTGGGCGGTGAACTGTGGAGTGTCAATATACCCACGGTGAGTGTTCTATCAGCCGATGTGGTTTTATTTGGCTTCAACTTACAGTCGTCATAGATTTACCCCTGATACGTTGAATTGGTCTAGCATCCGATGAAATGGAGGCCAAAGGAATCTTAAAGTATCATGAATTGATTTGAGAACTCGTGTGGTCTTTTCTGACTCTGAGCTGTCAAGCGATTAATCGTTTTAAGCACGTTAACCCATGCGAGTAATTATTTTAATCGCACATTAACGCAACTGGTCTTATTTATGTTGCAACAACCATTTAGTTTCTTTATTCATTATGATAGAGTACTAATTATCAGTTGCCAAGTTGCTGAGCCTTATAAATTACACGGATCTTTGTGGCTTAACATTAGGCCTCAGACTTCGTTACTACGGACAACATGGGTTTATACACATAGGTCCACCTTTGGAGAAACACTGTGCCAATAAGTATTATCTCACTTCAGCACTGTCACATACGAGGATTCAAGGAACTTGTGACCCAATATGGCGTTTAAAGTTAAGTGAACCACAGTTACGAGTAATTACAATGAGACTTAGAGTCTATTACAGTGTGAGCTGTTGTAATTCACTCCCCTCATTGATATTTCCCATTGAAGGGCAATGTTATGTAATACACAATTATTAGTGTGCCTACAGTTTGTGCCTGTGTATTCATCAGTTGCCGCTGTGTCGGTGTGCAGACTGGTCTGATGGTGTGCGGAGTTGATGTTTTTCACGAGGGTAAACAGAAGTCCAACTCAGTCATTGGATTCGTCGCCAGCGTGAACGTGACCTGCACCCGCTGGTACTCTCGTGTTGCTATTCAGCAGCGAGGAGAGGAGCTGATCAATGGTCTGAAGCCATGCTTCATCGCAGCCATCCGCAAGTACCATGAGGTAACCACATGGTCATCGTTGTAATGTGCTATCATCGTTTCAAGTTGACAGATACTGCTGCAGTGTGATTAATTAACCCTTTGACGCCCACTGTTGCCATACGTGTACAGCTATAAAGCATGTGCCAGACCGGGTTAAGCCGTCATTTGTAATTTTTGACATCCGAGCACTCTGATGCTCGGGACTGAGCATAGAGTGCTCGGATGTCAAAAATTACAACTGGCGGCTTAACCCGGTCTGGCACATGATGCTTTATAGCTGCACCCATATGGCAACAGTAGGCGTCAAAGGGTTAATGAGCATGATACGTGGTCAAAACAAAGACGGATATGAATAACAACAAGAGCCGTGCTATTGCAAGGAAACCGTATTACAGCGTGTGTTTGCCTACACCCAGTGACAGTTTGATTGCTATTTACATTCACTGTTATTTAAATTTCACGTTATACTTTTGTGTGATTGTATCGCTGCAGTCCATAAAAGCAGATATGAATGTGAAACTATAAATAAGTAACAACGCAGGCATCGTATTATCTAACTTATGCTGCCACTATTTTGGGGGTGTTTCTTTTGGAGAGGATCTGTGATGTTGGCGTCTACAGAGAGAAGAAAGTCTACACTAATCAGCCGTGAAATTATTTTTGAAGGATTCCAACCTACGTGACCACAATATACTCAACGTTGTGGACAAATGAATTTGTGTAACAATATTGTACTCTGCATTCTTATGTCAAAAATTAGCTAACTTAACTTGAATGTCAGGCTCAGAAATATGCCGTCCATTTTCAGCTGCATTGCAGTCATTTAACAACTATCAGCATCGTCTTTTATATTATATGAATACTTACCAACACCAATTTGCGTATTTAACGAAACGATGCTGGCCTTTCACTTCAGAATGCAACAGCTTACCGACAGCACAAACCACAAATACGGTGTCACAAAGCTGTTCTAACTGCATAACAAGTACTCATTAACGGTAACTTTTGAGTTTAGCGAAAACTATTTGATTTGAAATTTTTAAATATTGGTGCACTATTCGATTCAAATCGAAATGTAAAAAAGCACCTCACTAGTTTTCAATATGGCGCTGTCCATTCGATACTTGATAACAATCGATAACAGTCAATTTTAACAGGTTGAGCTGGCTGCTTTTTGGAACCTTTTACTGACGACTGGTCCCAAGATCTTCCAAATGTAAACCTTTCATTCGTATTTTACAAGCCATTTCCTTCACCCATCAGCCAAGAAGTCCAACTCAGTCATTGGATTCGTCGCCACTGAGAGTGGCATGTTAGACCGTACTCAACAACTCTTTGTTTCTCGTAGTCAACTGCTCTTCTATGATTATGCACTGAGAGTGGCAGACTCTCTCCAGTAGTTGGTTGCAAAGTTGACCTCTAGTGGCTACTATGCAGTATGTAAATTAGCAATGATTTTGTTCAAATGCCGAGACATGTTTGTGCCGTGATTGGTGAAACGTGGACTGATGCGATGTCAGGTGAACCACGGTCTGCCGAAGTACATATTCGTGTTCCGTGATGGAGTGGGCGACGGACAGCTGCGGATGGTGCAAGAGTTCGAAGTTCCACAGTTGGCCGACTGCTTTGCAAACTTCGGAGCATCGTTCAGTCCAAAGCTTGTCGTCATTGTTGTACAGAAGAGGATTAACCAGCGCATCTTTGCCAAGACTGTACGTCTCAGTAATAATTTTTCACCTGTATCAAATGACTGTCATAAATTATCGAAACATTGTACTTCGAAATGTTCTTGTCTTGGACAATTCGTTCTTTGTGTTAGATTTATTTGCTTGCGTTGTAACATGGTGAGGTGAGCCTGGTGAGATTGAGAGCTATCTGGATGACTAACCACCCTCCTTCAGTGCTTTCACTGCTGGTTGGGTCGTCAGACCTGTAAAACATCGTCTCCGAAATGACCCATAATGTGACAAGTGGCATGTTAGACCTTACTCGTTAACTCTTTGTCTGTCGTAGTCAACTGCTCTTCTATGATGATGCACTGAGAGTGGCAGATCGTCTCCAGTGGATCGTCTCTTAAGGCAAGGCAGTTTGTCAGCAGATCGTAGTGTCCGTTCTGGTTGGTAGTCGTGAATCAGCTGAGAGACCTAAGCAAGAGTGCCAGTGGTTCTGGCCTTATATGTAATGACTGCTATCTTGTATGTTATTCGTTGGCGGATTGGCAACCGGTGTAGTTGTCTGCGTAACTCCATGGCGCTGACAGAATGCGGTGCTTGACACTGACGCTCTGGCCACCTGCCACTTATTGACACCTAGTAGATGTCGTATATGTCCATCATATTTAACTCCCCTTGTTCTTACGGTGTCACTCTCCAGTATTGAATTACAATGTACTAAAAATTAGTACGGTAGCTGCGATGCAAAGGGTGTAGAAAATTAACCCTTTGACGCCCACTGTTGTCATATGGGTATTGGGTACAACTATAAAGCATCCTGTGCCAGACCAGGTTAAGCAGTCATTTGTAAGTTTTGAACACCGGGCACTCTGATGCTGAGCCCTGAGCGTCAGAGTGTCCAGATGTCAAAAATTACAAATGACGGCTTAAACCGGCCTGGCACAGGATGATTTATAGCTGTACCCATATGGCAACAGTGGGCGTCAAAGGGTTGAACACAAATAAACATCGTTGCTAGGCCTGATACTGACAAGTGTTTGGTATTTGTTTGTGCTGAGAGTGTGTGTCTGTGTGTAGGGTCCTCATCCGTCTCAGCTGGACAATCCTGCTCCAGGAACCGTGTTGGACCACACAGTGACGAGGAGAGATTGGTAAGAGACTGTGTACCTTCAATTTACAGCAGATCGTTTGCGTTTGACAAGTAATAATGATAGTAGCAGTATCAGCAGTAGTAGTGGCCATTCCAGCCATGTTAACTTGACACGTTTGCTGTCGCTGACGAGTTATCTTGTCAATTAATGTGCATCGTCAGGTGCCACTGACAAGTATACTCGTCATTCACTACATGTAACTCAGCCATACACCGGCACCACCAGCTGGCACCTCGGCAAAACTAAATCATACCCAGGGATGGCACTCAGGGAAGAATTGGCCTGAGAGCGAACATGTTAATCTGATATTTTGGCTTGCAGGCTTTTACTGGTAGGTGCTAAAAATAATAATACGAAAATTTACAGTGCACTGCTATAGGGCGGAGGTCGCTATAAGGACGCCTGAAGTAGTAAGATGTTTGCTGAGTATCAGGCATCGTCATATGTTGTCTGTTTTATATTCCTGGGAATTGGACGTAGCTTCTTTATTGAGTACTGCTGCATCGGTTTCTAGACCCGACGTCACAGGCTGTGTTTTTTGTCTAAAAAACATCCGGAACCGAAACCAGTTTTCATTATTATTGGTGCGATAAACCAAAAACACTGCGAACGTGTGCTGTTTTCCAAAACCGAAACTGATACCAAAACCGTGGTTTCTCAGCAAAATTCCAATTGAAGTGGGTTTTTCAAACTGGAAACCATCGTGACATCGCTGCTATTGAGATCTGTGTGTTGTTTGGTAGGGAGGACTTCTACATCATCAGTCAGCATGTGCGGCAAGGAACGGTCTCGCCGACACACTATGTCATCGTCGCTGACAATTCCAACCTGAAGATTGACCACGTGCAACAGATCACCTATCGCATGACACACATGTACTATAACTGGCCAGGAACTGTTAGAGTGCCAGCACCATGCCAGGTACGTAGCACGTAGGGCCGATTGCAAGAACGCCGGTCAAATCTCTACTCTGTAAAGTGCCACTCAAGACTTCAACCAGTTTTCATTGCAAGAAAAAGATATTGTGTTGTCAAGTTGAGTCTGCTTACTTTGAGTGGTCAAACTGATTTGAATGACCGGCCCAGAAACAACGCTAGTGACTGATCAGTGATCAGTGTCGATGTAAGCATACATAAGTTTGTCTGACCACTGGGCCACTTGGCTGCTATCACAAACTGGGCTGCTCCACTCAAAAATCTGCCCTTAGTGATGCTTGCATCAGATCTTTCCACCTCATCCAGTCCATGGCAGTGGTGATACAGTCTGCCATCGTTTATCCTGTCCATTGTGATAGGTTATTGAGCCAGCATCTTTTGTGATTGACGGCCACGCAAGCGTTTGCCATCATTGTATACACTTAACAGTTTAGTTATAATTATGTCTGCCGCACATTAACATGTTAACTGATTGTATTGAAGGCACTGATCTTTTTGGTCACAGTTTCTAATACACAATATCACGCTGTGCTAAAAATAGTAAAATTATAACCTACGGGCGTTGATCTAATATGTCACGCTCGGTAAACAAACATTTGTATCTAGTTAATAACGTTTCGGAATATTTTCGGTATTGATTGGCTTTGTTTGGACTTTAGTACGAAATAAGTAAATGCAGACGACCTTTATTACATTAAATTCCACACCCAAATGTTTGTTTACCGCAGCTGACCTGACCTAATTCGACACCGTGATATCGTGCATTATAACTAATAACTACTATGATCTCACTCATTTCTATGCTTTGTACTCTGGAGATTTACAAGCTCTCCGAGATATGGTTTTACTTAGTAACTAACGAGACTCAGCAACAAGCACAAGTTATGACAACTGATGACAAGTTAAGTAAGCCGTTATAACACCAAAGTGTACATTTGTCATATAGTGATTTGTTTCTTATCATTTCGGAGCTGATAATTTTCATTTATTCCTGACTGACAAAACTAGTATTAACGATAATTACAAACTATATTTTCATGTTCATGAACTGCTCTGCGCAGTGACTCTAGTTCCTTTGGACACTGTAATCGTTCTTGCTTACTTGCTTATTCTGTCAATGCTTTTGGTTTTGTCAAATGGAAGTAGGACAGTTGCACATTTGTAATTGTGCAAAGCATTTTTTTACATAAAATCTGTTAATTTTCTGCGTATTTGGACTTGTTATCTTTAAAGAAGACGTTCCTGAAGGCTTTGCAGTCTCTGCCAGTCTTGTGCATTTGTGAAAGTTAAAAGTGCATATTTACTGCTGACAAGGCTAATGATCATGTTTTCACTCTATTCTGTTATAACATTATGCTCTTTGTTGGTTTGTCACTGCAGTACGCTCACAAGTTGGCGTACCTCGTTGGACAGAACATTCGCAAGGAGCCGAGCCATGTCCTCGCCGATCGTCTGTTCTTCCTCTGAGCTCATCTTCTCATCACAGACAAACTCACTGCCACTATTAACTGTCACAGCGGAATTTCCGTCTGTGCTTTTTTCATTTTTATTGTAAAGTCTGTCCTGATCGCGTCGCTTACTTGCAGTTTAAAGTTTCAAATAAACATTCTTTTAGCCGTTTTTTCAGTTGCCATTGGCGGTGTTGATGCAGTTACAACATCCATTTTCCTTTGATGTCACACGAGAATAATATGTAGCCTGTCCAGTGCTTCTGAGAGTTGGAGTGGGCTGCCCTCAGTTAGAATGTCCTTTTGCAGCCATAAAGGATGGCAGTTTTGAGAGTGTGAGAGATTGCAGTATTATTTGGTTGGCAGTCGGTAATTGATTTAACTATAATCTCAGCTGCCGAGAACAACACCTTATTGTCAGCATAGTTTGTTGCTGCAAAAAAATGATTGCATTTGTCTTTTGTCGTTAATGGCTTGCGACAGGGTGTGCCTGGCTTGCGACTGCAGTTTGCTGTTTATCGTAGACAGGGTGTGCCTTTCATCCACTGGATAATATGAGCATTGCAGTTTGCTGTTTATCGAAATTTGCGTTGAAGCTGGATTAAACTCTGCGGCAGCATTTTGGTTTATGCCGCCCTAAATCACCCTTGCAGCTGTAGGTTCTCGGTGAGGAGAGTATGTTTGAGTATTAAATGCCAATAGATTCATGAAGAATTATTTGACAATGTAAGCAGTTGTGCAGGTCCAGAAATTACCGGTCACCAAACTGTGGCTTCACCCAGATCACATTACACTCTGGTAAAATTAAAGACGAGCCAACACTGAAAGATTGATGGTTCAAAAATCATACAACAGCATCTAGTTGACCTGTTGCTCAGATCGGCATTTATCCGTAGGTTTCACATAAATTTCAGTTTGTCTGTTGATGTGTTTTATGTTTGCAATTGTTATACTGCAGAGCCGTGCGAGTAAAGAAAACAGCTAGATTAGATAGACTATCGGGGAAGTAATCACATGAAAGCGAGGAGAAAATGTTCTGTGCATTTGTTGTGAGATGTTAATATGTGACAGTGAGATTTGACTGAAGAAGATGGTGGTCGGATCATGTGTTTTATAACTGTAGAAATGGATGTAGGCAGACAGGTCATCAGAAAATATGGTGTGATATTCTGAAGAGGATTTGAGAAATATTGGTCTCTTATGAGGTGTGAAATAAGTGCAGAAAATACCGAGGGACCTATTAGCCCAGTTTTACATTGAAGATTGCAGTTAGAACAGTGAGTGTATATCCTGTATTGATGTATGCTTTATTGAGACGTTTTCACCTGTCAACAGTCTATATTGAATTGATAAAAATTAGTGGATTACACAAAATAACCTAATTGTATGAGTGCTGGCTCTTCTGTTCGTTTTTAGGCTAGTAGTGCGAATTGTTCGTTTCTCTATGCAGTTGAGTATTAGTGACCACACCATGTATGTGCATAGCACTGACTGCTTTTGCGAGGTATCGGCCCAGAATTGTATTGAAATGCCTAAGCATGGCATCAGAATTCTTACACCAACTGATAGCAATTGTGCTTCTAGTTTTATGGAACCAAATAGCATTGTGAAACTCTGGAGGGTAAGCTTCATTTTGGGAGCGCTCAATGCAGGGTCGTCATCATCATCATCATTATTCGGCATGCACCATCAGTGCTTGCTGCCATTAGTCTCTACAGCGGCTTATTCAGAGCCAGTTCGATAGCATCCTCCAAGGTAAGGTTGTGCCCAGCTAGGTTGTTCTTCAGAGTGGCCATCCAGGAGGTGTAGGGTCGCCCAACTGGCCTTCTCCA
>Ga0056114_1000495_pt1 | contig 13964 bp, 9 predicted proteins | sample WorMetHERISLAND1_FD_77005 | JGI IMG/M metagenome (GOLD analysis project Ga0056114, IMG submission 77005) | Marine gutless worms symbiont microbial communities from Max Planck institute for Marine Microbiology, Germany - Olavius loisae HERON... ...
CAATACTACAACATGCATGCAGATATTACACAAGAAAATAATCTAACACACACAAGGTAACCTAAGCACAGTGAGTGAACTCAGTGAGATGAAGCCAAATCTGGTAGACAGAACCTGTGAGCTGCTCAAATGAGTGTGCAACTACAAAAAGCTACAATGACAATTGACACCGTTTATTGATTGAGCATGGTTTAATGTCTGCATCAACACAATATAGGTTATATGGCCAACGGTTTTTACAGGTCAAAAGACCCAACCAACAGTATCAAAGTACTGATAACTGACACCAATGTCCTGCACCACTGCAAGCAGTAATAACAACAAGAAGTACATCTTAGATGTGAAATAAACTGAAATATTTTACTATGTAATTATCATGCATGCAACTCTCTGAGAATGATAGGAAACATTCAAGATAAATCACAAAATTCCCAACCAAAAGTATGTCTAAATACTATACTCTGCTATCAGACATACAGTATATTGGTCAAATCCAATTCTAACTAATTCTAACTTTCAGCACATATATAAGCATGTCTCAAGCCACCTGTAAATCTACACAAATAACACCTAATGGTTTTACAAGCCATACAAAATGAGTAAATAATTTGATAAGTAAATGTTATCATTCGGCATTCTATACTTTGCACAGCCTGCCGGTGATTATGCTATTTTTTCTGTTATAATTACAGAGCAGGATGCAAAGGTGTCAGGTAGTAAACAATTTATATTTAATGCTGTTAAGTATTCATCGCTAAAGTTTCCTGCTGAAATTTGGTACAAACTTTTTAACTTCTACAGTGATAGTAAATACAGCTGATATACTTCTTTCTGGACAACGTGTATAATATAATGTCAACAAACGACTTAACTCTAACTAAACCAGCATCTTTCAAAATAAATGGAAATTCAATATACCAAACTGTTAGCATCTACCTGTAATGAGAAATTATACTGTCAACTCTGTATACATTTAGACACAATAACAGCCATGTAAACTATACATTGTCCAGAATCTCCATCAAGCAATATTATCCAGTTTGTGTTGGTGTGGCGTTGTCTTCACCGGAGCAATGGCAACGCTTGCACTTGCAGCACAAGACGCAAGGAGCAACGAGCAGAAGAAAAGGAGACGCAATTAACAGCAGCAGGCCAAACCCGGCAAATATGCCGATTACCTGTCAACAGAAAAACACAATGCAACTGACACAAGTGAGATACTGAATTAAATCATCCTTACAATATGCTAGCTATCTTCTCCAACTCACACCATGGAACTGTTAAGAAATTAAAACAAAACAGTGCTGTCGAATTAACCCGTTAATGCACTAAAGAATTAATCACGATTAAAAAATATGCCGTCAAAAAATTAACACACATACATAAATTCTATGAAGCAGGAGATCCAATGTTAAATTAAAGTGTGGTTAATTTGACGATTGCAAAATATCCAATTAATTATTAAGTTGCAGTTGCAGCACTACTCTAATAATTTTCAGTTGACAAGCTAACAAAACTGTTTGATAGCAACTTGAACAGTTGTCGCATCTTGTACACTAGATGTGTAGTCATTTGCTGACGGCAACCTACATCACAAATAGACCCGTCGAACTTATGCGTTAATTAACGCGTTAACATGCAATTAAAATAACATGCATTAACGTGAGTAAAAAAATTAATCGCTTCACAGCTGAAAAATAATACCTTAGAATGTAGAAAAACTTGTTTACATTTACGTTCAAATGCACACACTGAGCCACTGACTGCCGATCAGTTGTTTACCTGTCATAATTCAGCTTCACGAACCTTGATTCTAAAATTTAAATCGGCTAGAAAAAGTCCTGAAACATTTGTTATTTTCTCGTTAAGACTTGGGTGATTACTTGGTACAATATTTCAAGATCAGCCAGATCACTGCACACGGAACAGACCTGGGTCCGATGCCAGATAACAGACGCTCTCGAATGTCCCAGTTTATTTTTACAACTACCCTTGTCATAGTGACGAAGCAAAATATCCTCCTACAAGCACAGTGCACCATCAGTAACTATCAGAAGAAATACCCGATATTCAAGTTACCAGTTTTAAAAAGTATGTCAATTTTTTCAATACCGGTAATGCCAATGAATATATTACTACCTAATGTAAGTAATCAGTCCTTATTCACCAATCGTCAACATGACATTACAGAAAGATATACACATAAATACTGGTGTATATCAAAAGAGGTACTCACATACATAAACAGTATTGCAATAAAAATATATTCTTACTATACAATACGATATGAGAGTTTAACGTGTGTTTGCTCAGCACACATAAACGAAAACAAAATATAAAAGGAGAAATCAGGGAGTTACAGATGGTGAGAGCGAAGACAGGGACTGTGATAAGGTGACATGTGCAAGATGAGGTGAACCAGGAGAGTGAACAGGTTGATATTGGTGGAATGAATGAGGAAGTTGAGTCTACAGATTCATATCAAAAGAAGTTGGCGATTTGTAATGAGATAGATGTCTATGGATGAGCAAGGGTGACAACGGATGAGGAGGGACTGAGAAGCAGATCAGGTTGTGTAGGTAGTCAGGCCTGTTGGTTATGAGAACTTTATAGGTGACTGAGAGGAGTTTATATTCAATGCGTTCATTAAAATGGAGCAAGTGAAGAGATCTGAGAATGGGTGTAACGTAAGTGTAATATAAGAAAATTTAGGAGCTTTAACCACAGAACGTGCAAGACAGTTCTGAATCTGCTGAAGGCAATTTATTTGAGACTTCAGAAGATTGCAGTACAGAGAGTTACAGTAGTAAAGTTTGGAGTGGACAACAGAGACAGCGATGGGGCGGTGATGAGCAGAACTGACCACGCTGACCAAAGTGTATAGATAATCACTAAAATTTCTTATTCTACTATGGTCTAGGCAAACTGACAACTGATCATTTCAAGCAGCACTCATAAACTTCTGTTTGCACTGAAAATAATGCTTGAACAGTTTATGCAGCACACCACAAACTATGGCATAATCAATCCAAAATGAAAACAATCTAGCAACCTACACAGCTAAGCACTGTACTTATTGAAACAGAACGTTTTTTAGTAAAATACACTATTCAGTTCAACGAAACAAGAGAATTGGAGAACTGAAAATCTACACAGAAAGTGTTGTTTTCTTTGATAAATAACTAAAGTGAAATTGAACAAAACGTTTACAAAGGCTCAAGTTTTGCTAAGAAGACCAGCATACACCAAAAGCAGACACCAACTTCCATTATACTAGCACAATTACCTGGAAAAAATTTCCCAATAAAATGAACCAGTTCCTCAGCTGTTATAAGATGACAAAAACTGTAGCAGTTATCCAAGATTAGCCACAGCGCAACACATAAGAGAGAGAGATAGAGAAATGGATGACAGAAGTGTATTTGCCAGGTATATCATATGACACTGAGCTATGACAGTGCCGAGAATAAGTGCCATTAAGTTCAGTGGCTGAAATAACAGTTACAATGTCATCCAAACTCAACAGCTCAGTTAGTAACAACACTGACAGTTTGTTGACATAATGATGCTACGAGTCAACAAGGAACGTACGTCGAGTGATGCCAAGCAGTACCAGCAGAAGACATGTTTGCAACGCTTACACATCATCTGTGCACAGCCCGAGTCACGCTCAATAGGCACGTGACACATTGGACAACGCTTGATCACTGAATCCTCGGCACTGCTGAACGGAATTCTGACACAATTGACAAACACTGATGGTAACTAAGCACAAGATGGATCACACATGATGTTCAAAAACACAACATACAAATAAGCATGTTGACGAAATGAATTATTGCAGTTGGGCAAAATAAAATACACCACCTTGAGATATTCGCCTTTGAAAAGTACTCGAAACTAGAATGAGTTCAAGGTCATTGAAAATATGAGTGAATAAATTTTTAACGGCACACCAGCACAACTGAATGGCTGACCATGAGAAGGCGGAAAGTAGAGTTATGTTGTTTTTGCCGCCAAATGCACGGCTGGCTTCCTGATGCACAGCACTACATTCTAGAGCAACTGAGATTGCTCATTTCGTGAAAATAAGCTATGCATTTCCGTGAAGAACCAGGTAAGTCTGCATTTATTTTGTAATTGTTGCGATTTTCGATTCATAAAAACCATGTTATTCTTCTTACCTTGTTCATTAAGTTAGCGACAGGCGATATACAAGCAAGACATAATAGGCTATATCTAAATAATATGAGGTTTTTGTTAGAAGAAAACGCTCCCAAACGGCCAATTTTCTGAAGTATCAAAGATGGTTTCAATAGATACCTTGTTCTTCATATCACAGGATAGACTCAACAGTGCTTACATTGGTACATACTTCTGTTGTTACCGGGTTTCAGATGCGTCATTTACATCTTGGTTGTTAGTTTACATTATTCTAGTCGATTAGTTGAACAATATAATATTAAGTGTACCTAGACAAAATTTCAGCAAAAGGCAGGTAAAATTTTTGTGCTGTTTCGATAGCATTTATTACTGTTACTCCAACAAAAAGTGATAATCATTTAACATTTCCACCGATGGTAGAAACTTAGTTCATGCTGTTCAGCAAAACAAAATTACCCTGGTTCAGTTGACTTTTATGACACTCAGCAAGGAAATGAGGTGGGCTTATTCTACAATGCTCCCGAGCCCAAACAAAGCTCATTAAAAATGACATCATTTAAATTTAACATTCAACAGAAACAATGGCTCTATCTTGCACCGATTTATTTTCAACATATTTCATGTTGAAAAATAGTGTGGCCTTGAAATCTGCGTCAGGGGTCACTCAAGGTCGTCATTACACTGATATAGCTGCATGTTCACAATTACAACCCCGCGTAATGCTAGTGAAAGCATCGTGCAATTTATCTAAGAACTGTGAGGCACTAATCTGTAGACGGTGTAGTAGCACATGTTATCATAACTGGGCTTGGTATTGGCATGTGCAGACTTCAAGAAATTTCTGCATAAAACTTGCCTCTGTTTGACCTTAATGCCACGTTTAATGTTAACTTACAAAAAATAGTTGGCAACAGCAATCTTGGCTGCGATTAGCGAAAATGTGATGACGTCATCCTAATAATAGTTGGCTGCTGGAGTGCAGCAGCAGGCATATACGGTTGTACAAGCTTTCCAAATTCCAGAATTAGAGTACCTGTAGAAAACTGTTTTGTTGGGTGATACCCTTTGAATTTCCGTGACATCTTCATATTACCAAAAACTAATTTTTGGACTACCATTTGATGAAAGACACAGACAGACAGACAGTCGATAAAAAACTGTGGGTTTAAAGTTGCTGTTTTCACTAACAGAAATTAAGTTATTTATGAGTACATCTGTCCATATCTTTTCAAATCATGATGCAAGTAACGCAAAACTAATTTCTGCTTCAGTTAGACCTTGCTATGCCGTAAACAAGTAATTCTGGTTCAGAAAGTTCAAGGCCTTAATGTCACTGTGAGCAATAGGTATGTTCTCATAGGAGTACACAAAAACTATCTAATATGTTGTACAGTTATTATATTTTACAAGTTACATTTTTAAGAGTTTTACAGGATAAATATATGAAAATAGCAGATTAATATATAGTTTTACAACAGTGAAATGGCAAAATTCTGTGAGCGCAAATAGGTAAAAAAAACATCAACATTGAGTAATACAAACCCATCAATTTTTCCATGAATGGATATCATATTTTCATCACAGGTCTTGCTATCATGCCAGTCCGTCATACACTGAGAGCAGAATCTCAGACCACACTGTACAACAACACAAGCTCAACGTCAGACACACACTGAACACCAAACAGATCATCACAAGCTGAGTCAAGGCAAGACAACTGTCCGCTAATCTTCCACATAAAGCCAGAGTGTTGGCTGTCAGTTTGTCTGCAGACGCGACATACAATAAGTCACAACATCACAACTGGCTACAATGAGGCTTTTGAAGTACTTGAAGTGAAGGCTGAGAGATAGTACAGACAGTGTAAGTACTGCAGGAAGAGTTTATATCACGACAGGTAGCCGCTAACTACAAAGCAACTACACTGACGTGCATCTACAATATCAGAAATAACTAGACTTACCGAAGCACAGAGGACTGGTTGAGGACCAGCTGCAGCAGACAGCTGGCCACGCCTCCTGCCATTGCTGATCTGGCAAACACCGTCACAGTGTGGCTTCGGGCAGAAAGTTCGTGTTGGATCTAGATGAACTTCTAAAACATTATGCAAAACTGCCAACTTCATAACTAGACTCGACTTCTGCTATTGCTGCTTGCAACAATACATTCAACTATTGCCAGTTGTGGTTTATTTCACTACCATGAGACACCATCCACAGACAGTTGCAAAGGTCAACAACATATATAACCTTCTCATTTCTCATTTCATCTGCCTTAGGCCGAGATTCAGAACTATCATTAGCTGTAAAGACAAAGGCTACTATTATTCATCAGTTAATAAGGCTTGCATTAATGTACCACTGTCATTTTTGCTAGCACCACCATGAGTGATGAATGCGTAGAACCATGAGCCGCTAACAATCTCCACACCATCAGTTTCCACCAGGTCGACTGCAGTCGTATTAAATTTTAAAGACACTATGGCACAAACTAAAATGTCGGAGATGAATATATTTAAGTTACAAGAAGTTGCAATAGTAGAAATAACTTTGAAATAAATGGCAATTTCTGTAGGTCACATATCATTTTGTGAAGCAATTCAAACACATATTCCTGTTGTTGCCTCCCAAATCTGCGAAATCCCGAGAAATTCTCTGAAAATTCAAACTTATAGAGTTCAAGTTCATCCAAGGTCATCGATCTTGGTGTCAATCGAAAGTGCATATGCAACTTCCTATTAGTCATAAATAGTAACTTTGTATGTATCTCCTGCAGTTTTCGAGATATTGATTTTGTCATTGTTGATTCTAAAGAAATGAATAAATGAATGGACACACTTAGCTACAAAATAGCTTGTTTCCCCACCCCACCATAGTTTGACGGTGCCTAGCGGATGAACAACATGCATTGTCAACATAATCTATACATCGCTGAAAAGTACATTTAGTGGGCTACAATTCTGCCGCAGACATTTATCCCAGCCCACCCATGTTTGAGGCCCCCGCTCAGTGGGAACCCGTTAGAATATCGGGATGAAATATGGCCTAAGAAAACTAGAATTGTGGGGCTACCAGATAGTGAAGAAATCATGACACTAGCTTTCTTTGTTTTGACACAATACCGGCGTGTGACGGACGGACAGACAGACAGACAGACGGACACGTTGCTCTCGCAAAGACCTGTGCTAGAATAGCGTCGTGCAGGTAAAAATTGCTGATTGTGTATTTTTTGGGATTCAAGAGATTGTAGAGCAGAGAGTCAGTAAAAATAACAGATGTTTTAACAGAATAATTTTTATGTACTGTAGTGCAAATTAATTGCTAGGAATTTTGCTGTACATGTACAGAGACACATATTATGTGGGAACTTCTGACAATATGATTTAGATAGAAAAAATAACTGCAAGTGTTGCAATGTTATCTTCATTTGAAACGTCAGTGAAACAGGAATAAATATAGAGTAGGTGTCATTGACCTGATTAAATGCAGAGATATAGACAATAATAAATTGTGAAGCAGCCAGTTTAATTACCAATGTGTAGTAAGTTCAAAAGGACTGAATGATATCAGAGTATTCAAGGAGACATTACGGATAATGTGTATGGTACAATGGAATAGTTAAATGTGTTACTAGCTCAAGCTAGATGAAACAGATATAAATATAGAAATTAAATAATATTTAAGTGTCATTGAGTGAGCAGTGTTTTACGTCCCCACCAACACAGTATAGGTTATATGGGAGACGGTTTTCACAGGTCAAAAGACCCAACCAACAGTATCAAAGTACTGAAAGAGATGTTACAAAAGAGAAAGATAACAACGAAAACAACTAAATACACATATACATGGACAATAATGACACACAAAACGATATACACAAAATAAGCACAGCAAGTCCCCTAGTCTGCAATAATATGGGGTGACTAGGGGACGGCTCCCACAGAGGGCAGGGTCGCTAGGCCTGAACGGCGGTCATTGAAATGGAGTTGCGTTATTATTAAAGACCACTGTAAGTTGGATTTTTCGTATTACTATTTAATTTATAATAAAATTGTAATGTGAGCTGATCGCGTCTGATACTAAGTGCGTGTGGAGGTTCTCCAGATAATGCCTGTAGACTGGGTGTAGGGGAGGCACTAAAGTTCCAACTGACAGTTTAGACCAAACAAAGCCACTGTGGCCAGACGCATACCCATAATGTAAGTTGAGTTAACAAAATGGCAGTGCTGATATTTATACTACCATATTTAAAATATTTCATAATTAAAAAATCAGCAAATTACATCAACAAATTCTAGTCTAATTTTCTAACTGTTTATACCGTTCCTCCACAGTATTACCTCTCTCAAAATGCAGACGTGTGAACTTGCTGAACAGATCTGCAGTAACGAGTTTCTGTATCTAGCATACACACACCACACAAGTTGTTTGTTTCCTCTCAACAATAATTCATCACAACAATGACAAGTGGTTTTACACACATTATGTACTCTGTCAACAGATTAAAGGCACTTCATGCTTTGAGTTATTTTGGACTTGCAGCCTAGGTAGCTTTAAGTTTGCCTCTGATAAAACACAACTTGTCTTCTGGAAAGCATCAGCTTATTGAGCAGTGCACTCTGGATGCAAGCTATCTATTGCCTACAATAATAACACATACATACTAGTGTTGCCATGTATGCCAGAGGTCCAGTCTGTTGTCTACAAAGCTAAACTCGGCCCTTGATGTAGCAGTGAATAGATTCTGTGTGCTTGACTGCGACAGAATACACAGACTGCTAGTATGGATCAAATATCCAAAAACAACGCCCATAAGCATGATCACTGTCGTCATCTTTGACTTGCATCACTATGTCAAAACTTGTCAAAAAATATAAATTTCATTTTGTCAACAGTTATCAACGTGTTTTGCAAGAATTACCTCAGCAGCATCAATGACACCATGTCGACGACAGTCAGGATCAGGGCAGGTAATTGATGCCACATTACTGTCATCAATTTGTACTTCAATATATTGTTTCACACACTGCAACCATTCACACACTCACAAACATGAATAAGCTGCAATGTAACACAACACTCTGCACGCCATCACTAGCTACACAGTACAGAATTTAAAAAAGCAGATATGTCATGCAATAAATATTACATTATGGTGTAATGTCAGAAAAATAAAATCGTGCCCAGGTCGTCGAGCCATTCTCCTGTTCTTCTATCCATTTGTCTTGTGTCCTCGTTGTGTTAGCATGAGAACTGCAAAAGTTGCAGCTGGATTTTGACAGAACTTGGCACGTTGGTAGATCTTGTTCTTGCTGAATCGAACTACTTCCGAGTTAAATCTGGACTTCTTCAGTCTGGATGCAGGATCATATTTTATTGATTTTGGACATTGCATGAAATCTCCAAGAATGCATTCGAATTTTATCACTAAGTTCTGTTAAGATACAGAGTAATTTTTAAAAAAAAAACATTAAATTAAGCCAAAATTCGTGATTTTGTGTGGTTTGTAAAACTCATGTTTTCATATGGAACAGCATCCAAACTGCACAATTGCTCTTAAATACTATGTTTAGTTTATCATTTTTGTACTGCTATAAGCTTATATTTTAAAGAAACTTATTATTTTTGACAAAAATCACTCAAACAGTACTATTTTTGTGTTTTTGTGCCGTGACAGTGAAACAAAACTGTAATTTTTTGACAGCTGACACGCAAGGTTGAAATCGGAAAAACTTTTTGTGGACGGACAGACACACAAATGGACAGACACTGAGGCGGGTTTTATTAGCTGGATTCTTGGAGTCGACCTAAAACATGCAAACACCGTCTGTCTTTGGTTCCATTTATAGTACTTCTGATGCACTAACGTCGTACTTTAATAAAGCTGTACTGTTTCAACGAGAACACTCAAAAACTGCCACTTTGAGCTCTACACTTAATACCAACCAAAATTATAAATACTAGCAAAAATACTTCACACATAAGTTGATATTATCAACTCAACTCTTGTGCGATTTTATCAACTTGATAATTTACAACATAGCACTGCAGTAATTAATAAAGTCACAGTTGTATACTAAGCATAAACAGAAAATCACAAAACTGATCACCTCACCTCCAAGCAGAATGAGCATCGGCACTGTTCCAGCGTATACATCTGCTCACGACAACATGCTGTTAAACACAGCTTGCAGTCTACCATCTCACTGTCGTTCTTTCCAACTGAACTATCAGCCACTGTGTTCCCATCACTCGGCACCGACGACTTCACCCGACGTCCAGTTATTGACTTCTTCCAATGTGTCAGCATTTTACTGTTTGACAACACAAGACATGCTGCTAGTCCTTTGCCTCCATTGCAAGCACAGTAAACTAATATATACAATGAATTAATAAAACACATTTATATAGTGCCATATGTTGCAAGCAAATCAGACGCACAAGACAGCAGGGACTAACAGTGTTGTTGTCCTTGGCCTTGGTTCTTGGCCTTGAAATGTTCTCGAGGACAAAATCTGAGTCCTTGGCCTTGGCGGTCAAGTTCTTGGCCTTGGCTAACCAGGTCCTTGGCCTTGCAAGACGTGTGATTTTAGTCAGACTAATACTGCTACAATGTTAAAAACTACAGGTACTACAGGTATATTCTCAGAGTGGACTACTGTTGAGACCACACAGGGCACGGATGTCCGACACTGAGCGAGGTCAAGTTCCGCTAAGCGACCCGCTAAGCGAAGTGCTAAGCAAACCTACTTAGCCAAACTCTTAAGTACTGACTGGGTCAGGATCAGGGCAGTCTCAGACCCAGTTTTGACTTTTTCATATCAATATTTGTGCATTTTCTGGTAGATGGTAAAAAAGGCAATGGTAAAAAAGGCAACAGTGAATACGGCAGCGGAAAAAATGGCAACAGGTAAAAATGGCAACAGAAAAAAAACATCGGTAAAAACAGCGACCAAATTTGGCTCATCAGACACAGACCACAATGGTAGTGATAGAGACGACAAACGTAGGTCTACAATACTGCTAAATTTTTGTTTGTTTGCGTTATTCTGCTGTGATTGTTTGTATTTTCTTCCGTTCACGGTGAATAAAAAGTGTATGATATATTAACCTGAAACTCGACAGACTAACACCTCACAAAGCACAGAAAGTCCAGCAATCACAGGTGCTTAGTGCTTACTCCTGTGAACTTTAAAGCTACATCAGTAAGTGTCTGTCAGTAGCCAAGTACCAACTGTGAAGTGTCCACCTACATGTAGACACAGATTTACTAGTGCAAACATTACACTAAAAAATCCGATCTTTGCTTGAGTTGATAATCAAATGAACATTGGCCTCCTAATGATGCCAGGGGTTCTGAGGCTGTTTTCTAATTGACGCCGTAAACAAGTCAAATGTCGTGCTTCAGTGACTGTGACACAGCAATCAAATGTGTGGGTACAGTAGCTTTCTTTTGTGGATGTATTCTTTGTACATCGATTGTTTAAGAAAAACTTGCATCTTTACAGTATTACGTCTGTATTGACTATTGAACTCAAATTTGTGGCATTGCCCAGCATGATGGCCACTCTCCCTATAGTGATACAGTAACAGATGCCAAAGTGTGTAATCAACATGAGGAAATTACAGACATTAAACGAAATCATAATACCGTTGTTATTTTTTCCCCGTTTCTGTTTTTACAGGTTTCCATTTTTTACCAGTGCCATAATTACCTGTTGCCGTTTTTACCAATGTTGTCATTCTTACCTGTTGCCATTTTTTCCGCTGCCCTTTTTATCGTGAATCGTTTTATATACGGGCGACTGTATCCATCACTTAAATAACGTAAATTAGCAATATCTGCTGCAGAGTGCAAATTGTCGTCAAAGTATTACAGTAATTGTATTACGGCAGTCGAGTGTGTTGCTTACCACTGCAACTAAACTGTAGAATGAACTGACTCTGTTGAGAAGAACACAACATGTGCATTCACTTTTGGGTTTTTCTATTTTTTTTACTTTGTATCAACACTGTCGTCGAAGTATTGCAGTAATTTAATTACGGTGACTGTTTTTTGCCTGTGACGTAAAGGTTTTTACTAAGAAAGTTAACAGTTGGTATTTGTTGGAAAGAAATATTTCATTTTACTGATTTTATTTTAGACTACTTAGTTAAACTACTAACTCATTATTTTCTTTGTGTTTCTTTTTGCTTTGTGTTTGTGTGTGTGCATCTGTACAGCAGTTGTTAGTGCTACTGGCCTTTCTGTCCAATGGAACACTTAGTACGTTTATTTTTCATGTTGTTTTTGTGTAACTTGTGTTCTGTGAAATAAAATTAATGAATGAACAAGAAGCCAAGCTGTCGCTGGATAGCCGACCGTACTGCCAAAAATTGTGAGGGTCACGTGACCTAGGCCACGCCCACTTTCATGGAAATTTATTTGTGCGCCTGCTCGGCATTGTCCATACAAAGCCGTGTATCAAATTTGAAGTCTCTAGCTCAAGTAGTTTTAAAGATATGTTCGATCGTATAAAAAATTGTAGGGGTCACGTGACCTAGGCCACGCCCACTTTCAGAGAAATTATTTGTGCGCCTGCTCGAGAAATTATTTGTGCGCCTGCTCGGCATTCCCAATACAAAGCCGCCTACCAAATTCGAAGTCTTTAGCTCAAGTAGTTTTCGAGATATTGCGCTCTAAGCGTATTGGGGTCACAAGTTTGACCTTTCAAGGTCACGTGAGGTCATCGGTCACGTGACCATTTTTAGCCTGTATGCCATTTCCTATTGGTAGTCCTTTGGAACCAAGCCTCCATCTCTAACGGTTTCCGAGATATTCAACGTCTAATGTAACGCAATGGTTGACGTGACCTTGATATGACCTCTAAACAAAGGTAAAGGTCCATTCATTTTGGTACCAATCGATTTCTCATATACGACTTCCTATGGGCTCTCAATAGTAACTTTTGCTCTACGACGCACCGTTTAGCCACAATACATAACGTTACAGACGACAGACAGACAACAGACGCAACACTGTAGCATAAGCGCGATCGTTAGTACGGTCGGCTAAAAATGGGTTTGTGTCGGGCGGCCTATTCACAGTGAAATAGGGGCTAGAATCAAGTAGGCTTCAGACAGGTTCCTACATCACTCATCAGTTCACAAGACAACAATAAGTGGTATCGCTAAACAATGATGCATGACTCTAGGAGTCATAGAGTCATAGTCTATGACTCTGGTCATGGTATCTCTGCTATATTAATTATACGAAGTGGCTAGCTGACCGACACCAGTCGGATAGGCCACGTACTATCCGACCGACAGTCGGGCGTCTACTACGTGGCCTAGCCGACCGACTGTCGGTCGGAATTACTAGCCGACCGACAGGAATAACTATTTACTTGTCATAAATAAAGAATCCAATTGGCATAAATGGTACAGCGTTAGACTGGCTCGCAGGAGTTCTGGGTTCAAATCCCACATACGACCAAGTTTTCTTGCATCATTTTTTCACCGAACACACGCAACTTGTTCAGTTAGTATTAAAATATTGTGTTTGTATGTATTTTTCTCCCTTTTCGTGCTTAATAATAGGTGTAAGTGCTTGTGGTTGATCATGGGTCAGGGTCGTTAAAGGTTAGGGTTAGTGTTAGTTAACCAATTCAGTTGGGCTCTGCCAGGGTGGGGTCACCGTGTCTGGGGAGGGGCAGAGTCCGCCCCTCCCCAGTATATAATTATCAATAAAATTATTAAATGACGGGTACATGTAAATTGCTATCATCGATCATGGGTCACTGGTCAGTAACAGGTTATTGA
>Ga0056114_1000496_pt1 | contig 13959 bp, 8 predicted proteins | sample WorMetHERISLAND1_FD_77005 | JGI IMG/M metagenome (GOLD analysis project Ga0056114, IMG submission 77005) | Marine gutless worms symbiont microbial communities from Max Planck institute for Marine Microbiology, Germany - Olavius loisae HERON... ...
AACGGGATACAAAATTTGCAGTCCGGTCCGAATTGAACTTTGGGAGTGCTGGGCAAAACCGCCCCCCCCCCCGGGGTCCCCCCCCCCCCCATCCGAAGTGTATACAGCGTCACTCTACCGCAAGAAACTACAGTTTCACTGTACGAATATTGGGCGGACGATATCTGACAGTATTTGATCAACATAAGTCCAGCTGTCACAGGCTAATTACACGGTCGTTTAGCCTGCTGCGACGAGGTTGTTAGCACGGCCAGTGCTCGCTTCCGCTGGTTCATCTTCTTACCAGCGGTGTGGTGGCACGGTCTATACTGTTTGAGTAGGTCGCGGTGGTGGCCTGGTAAGTTACGGTAACATTCCGGGCAGTGATGGTGGACTTGTTCGTCTTCGGCACGAAGGCGTAGAACACGATTTGACTTAACTTGATTGAGGCGAAGATTATTATCCGCCGCCCACTGATCGATTTGTTTTAGTTCTCCTTGAACGATGTTAGACCTAGATTAGTCAGTGGGTTAGCTATAGCTCACTGAGCTGGAACACAAAAGCGTTAGTGCTTCTCCTCATAAGTGACTCGACTTTGTCGAACTCGACTTGTAGCGTGTCTTTGTTTTCTACTTTTCTCTAATAATGCTGTATTCATTGTATACAACCGACTAGGCCTGACATTACCTGAGCCTGCTAGCCGGACTTGTTTGCAACTCAAATGGTAAATTCACTTGCAAGTCGATACATTTGCATAACAACTAAGTAAGTAAGCGTCAAATTTGTCTCTAACTACAAGACAACTGAGTATCATGACAGCGCTGAGTGTTGAGTCATACCCTCCAACTACAACCCTAAAATAGCGTTCAAGGTTACCGTTAATTCTCAACGATATTTCTACTTCGGGCTCAGGCGTCGTTAGGTAAAACGTAAAGTAACGAGCTTGAACGAGAGTCGACGACGCTTGTTAACTGCACGTCTTAAAATAGGGTTTGGGTTCGCCTCATAACGATCACGTGACCAAGAGGATTTTTTTCTGCCCCACATCGGGGACTCTTTAGTCATCTGTAGGCTGCATGTAAACGTGTAAAACACGTAACTAAAACTGCTGCAACTGAAAGTAGGGCTGCGTCTATTGAGTATTTTTGGAGTCGAGTACTCGAATACTCGCAGCAGCCTTAACTGAAAGTGAATACAGTAACATTATCTAATAAACACCTCCGGGGTTCATTAGAACACTGCCTCCTCTGTCCCCCTCGCAACGTGAACAGCGATTTTCATTGTAAATAACACCAATAGTAGCTTTAGCAGCGTGCTCATCAGTTCGTCATCAATTCACAGTGTTTATAGAATGCTGTGCGGCTTATGGTAGTCTGTTTATTTATTTGAACCTTGGACCGCGGCGTCTATTAGAGCAAGTGAAGTCATCGCGTGATGTGCCCGTTTACTCTCCCCGGAGTCCATTAGAGATCGGTGATTATTTGAGACTACGGTATAGGCGTTATGGACTGTGACGCTGACGCCATGAACGCACTCTCGCAACCAGTGCTGATAAACGCAACTTCATAGACAATTGCATAAATGCAGCTATTAACTGTTTTCACCCATCCTACCTTGTCTCTATTGTTCAATTGCGTTTTGATAATTCATAATAAACGAATATGTTATGCATGTTATGTTATGTAGATTGTAGATAAGTTATGGTGGATGTGTAAAATTCAGCTGTAAGCTGTTGATTACTTGTAGTGTCGCGCGTTGCTGTTACTGGCCCTGGTCGTCGACTGTCGCCAGTCAGACGGTGTGACGTCATCGTATCGAGTTATGACGTCACTTCCGGTCGGTAACGTGTGTCGTGATCGTTTCGGTGCAGTCGACGTCAACACGTTCTCTCGTCGCGCATGCGCACTGTGCTTCTCCTATCTGTTTCCTCGCTCCGATCGGACCGGTTTGACTGCTGAACCACCCTACTTCCTCCGACTAGTTCGCGTAAACGCTTCCGGCGGAGTCTACGGCGAGCCGCTCCCAGTCGAAGACCCGGATGTCGACTTGAATTTTACTCACAAAGTCTGCTCGGTCATCGGTAACTGAAAATCCGATTCATATTAAATGAACAAGTCAGATAATTAAACAGTCAATTTAATTAGATCGATGCAGCAACAGTTATAAGCTTAGCTATAAAAAAACTCTAATTATTGTTATTATAATTGTCCAGCATAATAATCACATAAAAACTATTTATAAACAATGTAACAATTGGGTAAGTCGGTTTAGGAGTTGCTGTCGCTGGAAAAAAACACTGCAGTGACCAGACGACTATATACAGAATAATCACCTATTAATTATTGTTTAGTTGAGTGCGACATTACTCGTATGTTGTGAATTTTATTTATACAGATTTATTTTTTTTACAATTTTTTACGCCTAGTCTATATTATGCACGTTTGTGGGTGTGTTCTGGTGAGCAGTGTTGTTTGTGCTTATGTACTTTGGTTGCCTGAAATGACGAGTTGTGTTTTGGGTCACCGTGTAGATCGAGTCGGTTGTGAGAGGTGGAAAAGCTGTTGTCGAGCGGCCAGCAACTGTTGTCGTCGCCAGCTCAGTCTCAGGACCACGGCATCGCCCGGGGTGATGGAGGGACTGCGAAGTCCCGTGGACGACAGGACGGAGAGGTGTGCCAGTACGTGGGACGGCTTCAGCTGCTGGGACTCGGCCGAGGCCGGCACAGAAGTCCGTCAAGCTTGCCCGCCATTTATGGACCGAGTTATCACCACACGTCAGTATAGCAGATGTTTACACCAACTTGCAGAACAGCATGAACTGCTGTAAAACTGTATTGTATTACAGATTCACTGTAGACAAGAGAGTTTCGTGTGACTTCAGAGGTGGTCAATGGTGTGACTTTTGGGAAGTTATTGTACGCAGTTTATTATTGTGGTTAAGAATGTGCATATTGGTCGAGATTTGCCAGAGTTATTGACTCAAGTTCTCTGTCACGCTGTACAGACTATGATGCAGATAAAATTATGTTCATATATTGGAAGGTTGTTGGGCGATCCAGTACTTAGGCCTACAGTCTGCCATTTGGAGGACACTGGATTGTCCGCTGAAAAAGCCTTAGATACTCGTAATAGCATCAACGTTGACGCCGACGTGTTGATACTATTGACAGCAGCATAGTGCTACGTACATGCATTTAATGATACATCGCTGTGTGAAGCAGAGTTGACATGTGCGTGTCTTGGTGTAAAAGAGGAATCGGTGAAGTACTGCGCAGAAAACGGAAACTGGTTTGCGAAGTCCGGCTTCGAGTGGACAGACTACACGCCGTGTGTGGATAAACAGGTGCGTGCTGCGTCATTGAGTGTTTTCGGTCTGTCTGTCTGTGTACGAGATGTTTCCAGACGTTCCCGTTGTATTTAAGTGTATTTGGCTAGATATTAATACTCGATAAAGAAGTGGTTTCCCGTCCCGACGAAGTGGTCGCATCGGTCCAGTTTGCGCGGGAATGCTGCAAAAGTATATATATTTTAAAAGTCAGTTCATAGAACGTTCACACTGTCTGACTATTCCATGCCCCTCGTTAGACAGTAAGGTCTAATACCTCATTTTGTTATAAGCTGCTAACTGCACCAGAGCTGCACTAACACGATGCTAACACACACCGCTGTGGACATACATACACACACATACGAAACTGACACACGTCGTGTGTTTTCTACTGGTTACCCGGCAGAGCCCTGGGATAAACGAGTTTGTTTCATTTTTGGTCTTTTATGAGGCCACTGGGTAGCAAGTTCAAGGCCCGTCATCGCGGTTGGTTTTCGTCGTCTGTTCTGCAGCCTAAATATTGTTGTGTGCCGTCTGTCTGCAGTCGTACATTACCGGAGTTTACATCTGCGTGGCGTTCAATGCCGTCAGCATCCTACTGCTCATCCCTGCAATCGCCATCTTCTGTATCTTCCGGTCAGTCTCTCTCTCTCTCTCATCTTCCTATTGCTGCAGTTACCATACTGACGTAGATTATTGTAGCTAACTATAGCTATACGCTCACTTCGCTATTCGTCTCAAAAATGGTTATCTATGAAGGTTCTAGCAGTGACCTTGAATGACATTTGTCCTTTGAACTCGTCGAACTTCTCAGCGGTTTTGATGCCGTGAAAAATTTCGCGGTGATATAACTAACTGCTTTAGAGTTCTCGTGTTGACAATGACAAACAAACCAACTCACACACTCAAAGACGCTACTAAAAGTAATATTGTTTATACGCGTTACATGTAGTTTATTTCGCACAGAATGCAGCACAGTTTAAAACACACACAACACAACACAACAAGCAACTACAAGACAACATTGAAAAGAGAAGAGGAAAACTTACACACTTCCGACCACCAACAAGTCAATGAAACTATTATATTTAACCAAACCAGTAGACGATGTGGTTCGCTCGCTGCTGACAGCAGGCACCTAGAATCAAACACGAACTTGATCGGAGAGATATCGTCAGATGAAGTTTTCAAGATGGCTGATGTCATAAGGTCTGCATTCGCTGTCCCCGAGGACCACTGAGACAGCGCATAGGAGAACATTGTGTTAAAATATCAGCTTATTGCGACACGAACTGCTGGAGAAGAAACGTTTTGAAAAACTGCGGACAGACAGACAGACAGACAGACAGAGAGACAGAGAGAAAGACAGAACCACAGACACGTCGATTGACAATGAGGGTCGCTAAAGATGATCGCTCGAGAATCAACGATATATCGACAAACTTTGAACGTATTTCTTCAATCAATTTGACAACATCATACACACTAACAAAATCCGTCAAGCACTTAGCACTCCTGACGCGAAAAATATTTATGGACAGTTATGCTATGGCTACAGCAAAATCCGGTTAGTTTATTTATTTCGTAAACATGACAAGCACGGTTGATTTTTCTTGAGATATTGTTGAGTTATGACGTTTACAAGAACACAGGCCTACATACAATACGACAGCGATGCCTCGCCGCGACAAACAGCTGCGACGCACATAAAACCCGAGACTAGCTTTTAATATCCGGTTGTCGCTTCCAATTTCCTCATTACAGTTACAAAGAGTAACAGTAGCGCTAAGCGTAGGCGACTTTAGCGTAAATTTCGGCAAATTTGATGTAAATTTAGCGCTACTGAGCACAAAGTAGGCCCCATTAAGAGTACGAAGTCCGGCTATCGCTAACAACTCATCCCATATTTGTGCGAGCGTCGCTGTGTTTCTTCACGTAAAGCTCAGCTTTCATTTCATTGCCACTGTGGTGGTTCCAAGTAAATGTATTGAATACGAATTAATAGCAGAGTATTGCCGAATGGCTTGAAAGACCTCAGAATCATTGGACGAACAGTGCGACAATACGGTGACGCAGTCGGGCCACAACATAACTCTTGCGTCTGTTGTTTGTTACAGTGAGCTGTACAGTCAAGACCGAGTACGTCTACATATCCAGTTCTTCATATCCCTCATGTTCGTCAGTGTCGTCAGTATCGCCTGGTACCTGATGGTCCACTACGAACTGCTGTCGAATCCCATAGCAACAGAGTCAGTCGTCTACCGAAATCCGGTAACTACAGTGTGTTATTTCAGCCAGTCGAATAACTGAAACTGAAACTAAAACTGTAAACGTGTCCTCACGTGCAGTATTTGCGGAAACAGATGTGTAATGTTTTTGTTAACATCAGTCAAATACGTTTTCGTTATTTTCGTTCTTTCCTCATATCTTCAAGTACTTTGTATTAACCGTATAATATTTCCGCTGCTTGGCAAAACAGTATTTTTGCACGTTTGCAAACTTGTTAGCAAATGAAGAATGCCGTTCATCTGTTTCGTGAAGTTGGGAATGAAAACTGATCACGTGAGACTTGGAGTTAACACTCTCTGAAGCTGTTCTTCATGCGATCTTCCCTGTAAACCATCCCGTCAGTCGCTGAGTGTCAACGGTGACGACCCAAAAGACTGAAGTTTGAGCTGAAAACTTTGAACATCAGTCTGATACGTGACGTAGTTACACTTTGACTCGTTACACCGACAACAGCAAGACTGTATGAGCGCATGGATGGACAGACGAAAAGCTCCTTAGAGCTATTGAGTAGTGACTGTCGTGTTGTTGGCAGGTCTGGTGCCGTCTGATGTCGTTTCTCAAGATCTATTTCACTAGCACCAACTATTTCTGGATGTTCTGCGAAGGTTTCCATCTACACCGCCTCGTGTCAAACGCATTCGAGACTCCACCGTCCAGCATCACGCTGCGTCTCCTCGGCTGGCGTCAGTCTCTTTTCTACGAACATTCACTACTAGCAAGCACCGAGTACCAGCTTAGAGCCACCAGGACGCCGTGGTGTAACGGTAGAGTGTCGCACTTGTCGCGGGTTCGACTCTCACCCGAATCACTTCAGCGTCAAACCCACCCAGCGGCGAGGGAACCTGTGGTTGTTTTAAAAATTCTCGCAAAAGACCCGAGATTCTGGCTTATTTAAAGAGAAGTGCCCTCATTTTGCGAGTATATCCAGACCCTCTTAATATATTGTAGCCCACGCGGAGAGTAACTTTGATTTCAGTTGTTTGAAATATTTCTGACACAGATTCACTCATGCATAGAAAGCGCAGATCTTTTAGCATTTCATTATCTCAGTGCTGTGTGGACTAAAGTAAACTTTCATGAAATGTAAATAAAATTTATTACACTACGCATCCACATTAAGGTTACATGATTATAGATAGCAATAACTATTGTAGGTTTTACTTATTAAGTTTGTAAAATTTTCATTTAGTAATTTTACTAGACTTTATTCAGCACTTAAAATGATTTTGTGTGCTAATTAGCACTTTCATAAATGCCTTGCAATGCTGTAAGATACGTTTAAAAACAGTCTATAATGCACTTTGTTTATTTAGTATATACAAGGGCGAATCTGGCGGGAGACTAGGAACTATCATGTACCCGATCGCATTGGTGATATGAGTAATCGGTTTTTATTTCTGTTCGGATACGTTTTGGTTTATTAAATACCTCGCTTCGTATTCGGTTGGAATGAGTACTTTCTGTTCGGATTTTGAGATTATTTCTGTAATTATTTGACAGTTGAGCAATTATTTTGATTGTTCTACGATGAGTAAAAGGTTGAACATTAGTTTCATAGTCTGCTTGTGTTAGTATTCTGCTAGTAGCTGCGTTAGTCGGTCTCTGAAGTTGTAGAATTGCTTTTACAAGTATGTTTAAATGGAGAGACGGATCTTGAAGGGTAAAGGCACCACGCCTCCCAACCGTGGCCACGTCGTTACATACGTCTGCTGTTGGCTTCCTAGTACGTCGCCGTCGTATGCACACGAAAAGCATGACTAAGTGGTCAAAGGACACGCCGTAACTGCGTAATCACGAAAAAGTGTCTAACTAGCTGAGCGTCTTCGTACGCGGTGAACTTTCATGAATGACGGAAAAGTTAATCGTCTTCACTGTTGTTTAAGTAGAACCAGATTAATATACTCAGTAGAGTGGACTGTCAAGGGTATATAATCATGAGGTTTACGGTATAAACGCAGTGAAACTGCTGAACACGAATATGCCGGAAAATACGAAGACGTGACGCAATAATTGAATACAGTATCAGCAACACACTGTGAAATAACATACTATTGACTGATGAGCAATCGTTCGGTTTACCTGGTGCACCGTAAAAGCAACATCACTTACTGCTGTAAATGTTCTTATTTTAATAGACCGTTGTTTAAGAACTTAATTGGTGCCTGTAACAGTGACATATTGTTGCAAGTGAGACACTGGCTTGGATTATCGAGCAGGCTACACATTAATTGAAAACAGACGTAAAAATATATTATCGACAGACTACAGGATCAGCCGTTTTAGAATTATGCTTAATGTGTTTATTGCTAATTTATCTCATCATTTATTGTCCTTTAGCTGTGTAGTTTTGTTTTTGGCGTGGTGTTTAGTAATATTTTTGTGTGTATTATTTCACTTTGTATGTTTATCTTCTATTTTCGAGCATGCATTCATGCAAAACAAAACTACACCGTGATTCATAAAATCTGCAATAACTTTTTCAAATGTTGATGGATTTGAATGAAAATTACATCACTGTATTCGTTAGGAAATTTGCTTTTAGGCGATGTGGTTTGCAACACTGGTTGTGTTGTTAAGTACAATGCGTGTTATGTGCTACATTTTATAACTGCAATTATATTACGCCATACAAAGAATATTTATGAAATAAGCAATTGCAAACCACATCGCCTGAAAGCAAATTTCCTAACGAATAGAGTGATGTAATCTTCATTCAAATCGATCAACATTTGAAAAGGTTATTGCAAAAATACAAAGGGGTCTCGATTTTATGAATCACGGTGTATATAAAATTATATAGAGAGAATAAGAAACATTTTCTAACTTGTTATCGTTAAAAAAATTGGAATTTTAGTTTTGTTAGCAATACATGAGACAGAACTCAATCAAGCAACTCACGAAAGACCGAATGCGTGGATCGCGGTAGTGAGGATATTAAGTCCAACACAGTCAGAACAAACACATAATGTGACCGTGGATAATGCTCTCTTTACTTACATCTACCGAACTTCTTAAATACTTCATTGGCTCCCCATCGAATGGCGAATCCGATTTCACAAAATTCTTATTACTGGTCACCCGCCATACCTGACCAAGCTGTTACAATATCACAAGTCGACAAGGTCCACGCGTTCATCTGAAGTCACTTACTTTCTGTTCCGCGACACAGCCTTTTATTTTCGTTTGGTGCTCGTGCTTTTCGCGTCGCTGCGCCTAAAATATGGAACTCCATACCTCTTCACATCCGCCAATCCAAACATACTCTTCCTTCAGACGTCATCTTTATTACTTTCAGTCAGCCTATGCTCATTCTGCCCCCTAGAGGCCCGCAATGCGCCCTGATTCTCTTCTGAGACTTTGGCGCTATATAAATCCCTTACTTACTTACTGATTAGATTCAGTCTGATCTATGTTGGTCGTCGTCACTCACATAATGCCTGACTGTTGGAGTTGTGAAACTCGAGGACCGACGACGAAGTACCGTAGCAGCAAATTGCATGACCGACAGTATAAAAAAGTTTGCCAGTTGGTTGTTCACTGACGTCTAATGACAATTCTGTAGTTTGAAGTGGCCGTCATCGAGCTACATAGCAGGCATATATACATACGTTCATCGTCTAACAGAACATCAAATTACTTTGTTGTACTGAAACAAACAACGTCAATGAAATCCATTCGAATCAATTCGTAATAGATTTAATACGCAAATCGAAACGAACTGTGTCAATTTTTCTCTGAATCGGATAGCATTAATGGAATGCTGTTAGTCAGTTCTGCTGCATAATTTTAAGTGATAGTCAAGTATAAAAAAATTACGTGCAGACATTTTTGATGACTACAAATTTTCAAAATCGTCCGAGAAGAGTTCACAGTTTAGAAGAAGAAGAAGAAGAAGAAGAGCGAAAAGAACAAGAAGTAGAAAAAGAACGTGAAGAATAAAAAACGCTTATGTGACGTCAGGGGCACTGTGCATATGTGCAAGAACTTTTGTTACGACTCGACACAATAAATGTAGCAAACAAGAAGCCTCCAAGGCTGTCGAGCATTGTGCGTAGGTCGTGCAGACTAATAAGCCGCGTACAGAGTTGCCCAGCGGCGATGCTGTCATATCATATGAAACAGCGTGGCGGCTAACAAATAAGGTATAGATGTATCCGTGGTGTTGACGCGTCTATCGACTGTCAGTGGTAGTCGTCGTGACGCTGTCGTTGGATCGTCCGGTTGCGCGTGTCACAGAGACAGATTACATCATTGAAGGCTTTGTTCACTGGCGCAGGTTGCGGAAACCCGAAATAACACAACTGCTTTCTACATACAGCAATTCGCTAATGTATCTGTAGACGCGCATCTAGGCACATCTTGCTTAATAGGAAAGTCACTCTACTACACACTTTCCAGGTTCTTCCTAGGAGTCTGAAAACATCTGCTGCACCGCCATTGTTCAGATATGTACTTATACAACAAGAGAGAACAAATTGTAACACAACAGCGTCTTGACAACGGCCATCTGAACAGAGCCATCTATGTCATTTAGCACAGCGGAAGTGGAGGTGTATCCAGGGGCTGCTCCTGCATACCTGTAGGAACTCTGTGTCCCGGTCGAAGACGCCCAAGACTGCATCTACTCGATGTATTCAGTTACCGAGGGTCAGGACGTCAACGGCACAGCGAAGTTTTGCGTTGCATGGGCCGTAGTTTGCCATCAACTTCGCAAGACAGCAGTTCGTCTCTAAGAGCGTTCAAAAAGCGGCCAAAGACGTATCTCTTCGGTCGTGGACAATAACGAATACCATCCGGCGCTGCTGCTGCTAGGACGTTTTGTGATCGTGGCGCCATCTATAAATGACTTACTTACTTAGTACAGCTCTTTGGTATCCTGTCATATTCGCCAGGTGGCAGCTCGCGTCGCGAAGTTGGGGAAGGAGAGGTCATGTGGAGTTATCGATGGTACCATTCGAAAGAGCGGTGGCAATTTCATACAGGCTCTCAAAAAAGTGACTATCCAATTATTCGGCCGTAATTTGCCATCGGATGTCTCCGACGCTCAAATCAACAGGTCGCTTTTGGGCACAATTTGGGGAGGAAGGGGTTGGCAAATGTAAGCCAAATTTTAACGCGAAATGGAGAGGACATTGGACTGTCATATACAAAAAATCGTGTCGATATATTCTGCCGTTTGAGCACAATGCACGAACGTGACTGACAGACAGACAAACAGACAGACCACGGAACGGTACCACCGATAAAAATGGGCGAAATCGTTTTCAGCGATGTCGCCTAATAATAACAATAATTCTATTCTCTGTCATTACAGTGGAGTTCAAAGTCTCACGTAACACAGTATTGGTGTAGACGACCAATCCAGCTAACCAGTCAACCGAATTAAGAACACGAGTGGCACAGTGGCACAGCCTACTAGAACAACGGCCAAAGTAATGTGGCAAAAGGCGACATCGCTCGGCTCACAATGACATCCGACACAGCACACAGCTGCCTTGTCGATATCTTCTATCATATTCACCACGTGGCAGCACGTGTCGCAAAGTTGGTCCTCGGGTTGCATTTTGGGACATCCATTTTAAGGGAAGAGAAGGTTGTATGGGTCAGTGATAGTACCATTCGAAATAGCGATGGTGGTTTCCCATAGGCCTTCCTTTGTGACTAATGTTGCTTCCATCGTCTACTCCAAACTTGACTACTGTAACACTCTGTACTACAATCTTCCTAAGTCTCAAATAAATCGCCCTCAACAGATTCAGAACTGTTTTGCTCGTACTCTGGTTAAGCGCCTAAATCTTCTCATATCACACCCATCCTCAGATCTCTGCAATGGCTCAAGATTAACGAACCCCTCTCACTCATATATAAAGTTCTCACAACTAGCCAACCTGACTACATACACAATGTGATCTCTGTTCAATCTATGCATGTACACTCACTACACTGTGTCTGACAAAAATGCACCAACTTTGAAACGGTATAGCTCAAAATTGTAGGCCTAATGATCAATTTTGATGAAATTTGGCAGAAATATTCAAAAGACTCTAGAATCCCGAGTTTGCATGTTTCAATTTCCCTGTAGGTTTGCTTTTTTTATCAACCATTTATCTTTCAGACCGGACACCAAAAATAACGCCAATTTTAACGCTGTATCAAGCAAACGCGGCAACTCTCATGCCATTCAGTAAAGAAGGCACAATTTTGATTTTAAAAATCTGTATGAATGTAAAGGTTAAAATGCTCGACAGTTTATAACAGAGTTTCCGGATAAATGTTGGACGAAGAACAGCATTAATGGTAAAGTCAAGAAATTTCGGAACAGTCGACATGTTAACAAGGCAGAATGACGCGTAATTTTCGTCAATTTCGTTGATACAATATTAGTGAAGTAAAAATGCATTAGCAGTAATTTATTGATTAGTGTATCATGTTTAAATGTGCGCAGATTATGTGTGCCAAATATTATGAGCTTAGGTGCATGTTTTAAAAAAATTTCACCTCGTTAATGTTGGCGCGTGCTTATAGCGTCAAAATTGGCGTTATTTTCGGTGCCCGGTTTGAAAGACGAAAAGTTGATAAAAAAGCACACCTACATGAAAACGGAAACATGCAAACTCTACTATAGACACTTTTGAATATTTCTGCCAAATATCATCAAAATCGATCACTATAATTTTGAGCTATACCGTTTCAAAGTTGGTGCATTTTTTGAGACACCGTGTAGAACTCGCTCCTCATCTACTGTCACCATAGCTCGACCATCTGTATATTCCTCATCACAAATAACCAACCGCTCCTTTAGATATGCATCACCTTACCTGTGGAATCAACTCCCTTCTTCATTCCGTCAACCTCATTCTGTTCACTCTCCTCCTGGTTCACCTCATCCTTCACATGTCACCTCATCACAGTCATCACCTTCGCTCTCACCATCTATCACTCCATCGGCCTTTCATTCCAGACTTAAAACGCATCTCTTTCACAAATCCTTTCCTCCATAGTCTTTGGAGTAGATCAGTCTGTGACGTTGGGGCTGCAAAGAGCGAACGACCCAGGCTAACGTGGCTTCCGATATTATACATATATTATTTCCCGGACACGGTGTAGAGCGCTTGAAAGCGTCAGCATAGCGTCAGCTTTGTCTACCGCTCTTACCATTTACCCATGCCAGATCTAAGTCCATCAACGCTGAGAGTCTAAACTCCAACTTCCTACAGCTCGGAAGAAGGAGTGGCGGCCGGCCACAGCGGACAGTTCACCCCATGCGATTACCTGTCAACACTGTGATACACACTACTTTAGTAGGCCTCGAACCCGCAACCTTCCGATCGTTGATTGATTGTTGGTCCGACGCGCTACCAGTAGTGCCGTGAAATTATTTTCGAAATATTCAACCTATGTGATCACAATACCTCAGTGTTACAGACAGACAGACTGATAGACAGACAGACAGACGACTTGCCATAGTAATACCGCGCTCTGCGTAGCATCACGCGATAAAAATACATCGATGTTGTCGAGGGTGCTTAGTTACTGTACGTTCATGATTCAACGATGTCTGCTAGGCTGGCTGTCAGAAAAGGTTTGCATGTGGTCTGCGACTATATCGGCGATCATTGGCACTTCTCTGTGCATTTCTCGAGTGTTCGAGTAAATGTAATTTTAGTCTGTGTGACGGAATGTTATTTTCAGTGGCGCCGGGTGTTTTCGCAATGAGCTACGCCTGTGTCCGATGGCTTGTGCTCAACGACAGGTGTGATATCCTCATCGTCTGAGTTGTTTACGTATATAGACGACACGTCCCCGTGAGTGACGTGGAAGGGTGAACCCTTTGACGCCCACTGTTGCCATATGGGTACAACTACAAAGCATCCTGTGCCATCATTTGTAATTTTTGACATCTGGGCACACTGACGCTCATGGCTGAGCGTCAGAGTGCCCGGATATCAAAAATCACAAATGACGGCTTAACCCGGTCTGGCACAGGATGCTTTATAGCCGTACCTATATGGCAACAGCGGGCGTCAAAGGGTTAAAAACTGTTGAAGGACAACGCATCATCATTGAGACCGACTGACTACATCATATCCGTCATGTTCACAAGGCTGAGCCATTCGAGTAGTTGCTCTTAAACTCGAATGTCGTAATAAATAAGCGAATATTCTATCACAAATACGCAGCAACACCGTGGTTTTAGTCAACTCGTTCACATTGCTGAATATACACCGTGAGTCAAAAAAGGACACTATACTCTTGTCCATATCTTTGCTAAATATTGACCGATTTTCACAATTCTTTCACCGATGTACTCAGTTGGAAATTTGCAATAAAATTATTAATAAAGATCCCACCTCACCTCAGATG
>Ga0056114_1000497_pt1 | contig 13956 bp, 9 predicted proteins | sample WorMetHERISLAND1_FD_77005 | JGI IMG/M metagenome (GOLD analysis project Ga0056114, IMG submission 77005) | Marine gutless worms symbiont microbial communities from Max Planck institute for Marine Microbiology, Germany - Olavius loisae HERON... ...
CGCACACGTTACTCAGAATTGATTATATTTCAACGTGCGTTATTCACTTTAAATGTACATTACTCTTGGAAGACATAATTAGCTGACATGTAGGGGGACGGTTTTTTGTGGCCCACTCTGTATTTCAGTTCTGTTCTCTGAAATGCCAAGCTGGTACTTTATGTATTAGAACTTGCAACATGTCTTTCTATCCATATATCTGCATGTGCAACTGTGTGTTGTCAATCATTTGCTGCTTGACACTGCCATAGGCGAGAGCTGAACTCCGTTGCCAGGTGGATGATTGTTTGAAGATGCATATATCCCAGTGTTTGTTTGATGTGCATAAGATTGAACATTTGTGGAGCCGCATTGCGGATTGAAAAGCTGCTGTACACTGGCAAGGAGGGTAAAAGTATCCAAGGCTGTCCGATTGCAAAGTGGGTCAGTAACATATACATATTCCGTTTTCATCTTGTGCATTGAAACTTCATATACTTTTTAGAGATTAATTTTGAGTGTTTTTACGTGACTTTTATTAGCTTTATGTTAGTTTGTGTCAGTCATTAACTGGCGTTCTTCACAGTTATGTCATTGGGAATCAGTGAAACAGCTTCAGTACTTTGGTGGAACTTTGGACTTTAAACATTCGTATGATCTGCAGTGTTGGCACTTTTTGTCAGTTGTTGGTAGCAAGTTCAAATACTTGAGTTACTTCTTCATGACACTTGAGCTTCAGTATCATAAACTTGTTTTAGATGAAGTGTATTTTATTTCCTCACATGGTGAGGCTGCAGTGTGTGAACATTTTCGAAACGCATGTGATTGTTAATTGTATTTTTGTCGCGTGTGCTCATTAAGTTCTGTCTGATTATGTGTTTTTAGCTGTTTAGTGATGATTTTCTTTTTCTTTTATATTTCTGCAAATTGTTGCAAATAAATGTTATTATTATATGACAGGCTTAAATAGACAGCTGCCACTGGCCAACATTGAATTACATGGTATGTGGCAGAATTGTCCTTCACCCATGCCTCACACACCTGTTTTATTTTTCCTGTCAGTTGTGACTGTTCTACAGATAATTCGGCGGTCGGGTCCGGAGGAGAAAGTGCTGGTACTGACGCGTCGTCGCCGTGGTCACCACTGTCAACATGCTGTGCTGATTGTCGGCGTCTGTGTATGGGACGGCATCAATCAGAGCTATGCTACCGAGTTGTACAACTGTCTGTGTCACCTGTTGCCAGACAACGGAGTGCCAACAGAACGCCGATGTGGATGGAACGAACGGTTAGATGAGCCACTGACAGTGCTGATAACTTAGTTGTTATGATGGTAATTCTAGTGGAAACAGGTCTTTATGGCTGTTGTGATGTCGTGCTGATTTCATGTTCTAGTTAGAAGGTTCTTATTAGGCCGCTCCGTAAGGCCTTATGTTTTACTTGCGATTTTTTTTAAATTTTATTTTTTAATTCGCCATAGGATCTCCAAGCTCCCTGGGCTGATTGCTGCGAAACTCTGCCACGTGATCAATATCAGCGTCGATTTTATAATGCAAGTCCAAAAATTTGGGGGGCCTCCCCTAAACAATTTTGGGGTCAAAAACATGAAAAATTTGGCGCAATTTTACACAACTTCCGACTTTGATCGTGAATATCTCCAGAACGAGACAAGATGTCCAAAATCGGAAAGATATGTGATTGACATTCGAGAACGATTTCTCCCACATTCAGTGAAACAAGTCCGGTGAACTTTGGTCCACTATATATAAAGTACTACATGTGAGTTCGGACCCACCCAAATCGACTTTTTCGGGAGACTATATTTTGGCCTTTAGGGGGTGCAAGCCCCTGAAATTTTTACAGGCGCTAGACACTGCCCAAGTCTTGATAGCACAGACCACAAACTGGGTCGGGGGTCCCCCCAAAATTTTTTAGGGTGAACATTTAAAATTGGGCTCAATATTCCACATGCATGCCTATAACTTTGGGGGTAGTGGGCGTAACCTCACAAAATTTTGCTCATAGCCTGGGTGATAACATGGACACTAATTTTACAAGGGGTGCCCCTACAGAATTTGGGAGGGTAAAAAACGTCCAAGATTCAGCGCGATTTTTAACAACTTTCGACTTTGATTGCAAATATCTCCGGAATGGATCAACATATCGAAAATCGGAAAAGTTCTTGATTAACTACATTTTATCCCCTATTGGGCGAAAAAATTTGTGAACTTCGGTCCACAAACCAAAAAGTTATAGGCGTGCATGTTGACCCACCAAACTGGACTTTTTTGTGAGACTATATTTTGGCCCCTAGGGGGTGCTGGCCCGTGAAAATTTTACACACCCTACTAGCCCTATAAATTGCATTTCCAGTCGGATTTGGGGTGCTGGGCGGCCTAAGTTAGGCTCTGCCCCCTATTTCTAATTTTCGTTGTGTTGCTGTATTGAGTTAATGTATCCGTATATGTTCGTACATATATTAACCTATTTTTATAATTCTTTCACTGCTGAACTCAATGGTAAACTTGCAACTAAAATCATCTATCATGTTTCCCACCACACCTTAAATCTGTCGCTACCCTACCTTGGGAAAAAATCACAGTTAGCTAAATTCTGATGCTTTGACACAGTAGCACCACTCTGATGTCAGTGTTCACATATGTGCAGGTGCCTACCTGCAAAGTGCACTGTGTGTGGTCTGTAGGAAGACGTGTGCATGTCAAGGCTGGAACGAGTCGACTGGTGGCGCATCATTCAGTTTCGGATGTTCGTGGAGCATGTACTACAATGCATGCAAGTTCGCACGTAGCGATGCTCCACGCAAGTTTCGCCTGAGTGATCGTAGCAAGGTCTGTGAGAATGTCTTGCTAGTTGCAATAAAATACTAGAGATATTTAGCAAAATGGACTTGTCTCGCAATGTCACGACTTACTCAGTTATGTCAGTGTTTGACGATGCTTGTTATGTGACAAAAAGATGGTTAAGTTTGGAGTTTGGATAGTTCTGTGTGTAGAATTGAAGAAGAAGAAGATATTGATTTGAATCAAAAAATCCGTGACAATTCAAAACATAGAAATAGAGCCAGGTTGCCAGAAAACCCTGAGGTCACAGTGCTGGCCACCCAAACACAAACTACTAAAATTGACTGAACATGCTAATAGATTCTACAGAAAAAAAAACGAAAAAGCAAATTAAAGACAAATATGCACAAGAAGTCATAGATAATACTTAATTAAATTGCCATGTTTTGTGAACTGACACAGTGTAATCACGACCATTGTTGTGACTGAAATGCAAGGCCCACTGTGACACTTGACTTTATAAAGAGTTATTACCAGTTTGCCATGCTTACGACAGAATTGACTATCCAGGGCCACATGTGAAGAACAGAAATGGGAAATGTGGAGAGCACGCTTGATGGATTCAGAGGCAACAGCGAAAGATGGAGATGAATGGTGTTTGGTGATGTGAGTGTCATGCTTAATGGCAGTCAGTAGTTGCTCAAGGAGTAGTGTAAGAACTGATCTGTCAGTGCCATGTGAAGTGGTGATTGTTTTGAGCAGGAGGCAAGACTGGACGAGTACTTGCAGACACTTGCTACGCACGTTGCTCCGATCTATCAGCGTGTGGCACCTGACTCTTTCTACAACCAGGTGCGTCTTTACACCTGGCACTGATGACTGTGTATTACCTGAACTGGCTGTACATTATATCACAGTGTCTATCTTACCGTGATGTTAAGTATCCAAGAACACTGATGTGGAATGTTCTGCATATCAGAATCGCAGTTTGGCTAACATTGGGTTTAATATTCCACATATGCACGCCTATAACTTTGGGGGTAGTGGGCGTAACCTCACGAAATTTTACCAGATCTGTCATTCCATTGACCAAGATACATTGATGGCTGTTGTCATGCCACAGCTAATATGTCATCTGACTTGCTATGAGAAATTGCGGTTCAGCTCCTGGTCAATATTGCCCGTATTAGTGACCAACCATGACAAGTTACATGTCACAAGTCAAGTTGACTTCTAAGTAAGTTAGTAAGTAAGTAACTGTTTTAATTGCTCTGTTTAGAAATAACCTTTTAATTTTTTTTTATTTTTAAATGGTTCAATTAAAATAGTTTACACTGCGCCATGGCCCCACTCTCCAAACAAAGATGTCTTTAGCGACCGCCGGAATTCAGTGCACTTGTTTCAGGTGTGATGGAAGACTGTTGCATAGTCTGTGTCCAGCAGCTGCAAATGCTCTATCGTTGAAGGTGCTGTATGTCGTCCGCGTCACAACTCCTAGTCAACCTAATAAAGCTAGACTCTAATGTCTGTCCACCTGTGGCGTAAGTGACCTAAGTCCGTCCGCAAAAGTTTTTCTGATTTAAACAAATTTTGTTTTTTTAGGTCGATGAGTGCTACACTGTGACGCTCAGGGCTCTGAGTGTCAAGAGTGCCTGGATGTCAAAAATACAAATGACTGCTTAACCCGGTCTGGCACAGGATGCTTTATAGCTGTACACGTATGGCAACAGTGGGTGTTAAAGGGTTAATGAATTTGATTCTCAATCCAGCCAGAATATGTCTCAGCGACTGTGAGACATGTACTGGCTGGACTGAGAGTGGAATCCATTATGTTGGTGTAGGTACACTTTGAGAACGAGGGATCATCGTGTCGGATTGGTTATCGACCTGGTCGACCGTGGTCAGGCGTGACGGCCGTGGTTGACTTCTGTACTCACTCGCACAAAGACACCAACAACATGAACAATGGTTGTACAACGGTCAGTCAGTCTGTCAGTGTTGTGGTCTGTTGGGTGAATACACTGTCAATGCACTGATGAATGGTGACTACTCTTGTTACATCTTGTTCTGCTGTAACTCAAGCAGCATAACTAAAACTGTTTACTTTCACGGTTAAACAAGTTGTTGCTTCTGTTTCTCCACCGGCTGTGAAGTCATAGCCTTATGGTGTTATAAACATTTTACTACACTCGTAGTTGTTGTAATTCCGGGAACTGGGTCAGTTGAACAAGCAGCAGCAAACTGGGTCAGTTGAACAAGCAGCAGCAGTAGTGTTGTGTGTGTGCTGACAACGTGTTTCTCTCAATAGCGTAAAGTATTTTGTGTCCTTCAATATGTCATAGTCATGTTTTACAGTGCTGATAGTGATGATAATGATGACATTGTGTCATTCGATTCACCATGGTCATAATTGTCACACAGCATGTCTTACAGCACTTACAGTGATGACAATGATGACATTGTGTCATTTAATACGCCATAGTCACAATTGTCACACAGCATGTCTTACAGCAGTTACAGTGGTGACAATGATGACATTGTGCAGGTGCTGACGTTGACAAAACATCGCGGACATCGTCGTCCAGACGATGAACAGCTTCACGTCCTCCCGTTGTGCATTCTTGACTCGACGGACGAGTTTGGTGACGCTGAAGGTCAGCGTGACAAGGTCAAGGCGGGCAGCATCGAGTGTCTCCGGTCGTTTCCGATGACGACACGACTCCATCGACAGCCGGTGATGTGTAAACGCAAGCGACTGAAGATGGCAGCTTTGGCTCGTGCTGCGGCGGGGGTTGTCAGCCGACGTGGCCGAGGTCGTGGGAAGACTGCACTCGGTGTAGCGGCAGCTAATGCTCTCCGAGTTGCCGCCCACTGTCGAATGGTCTCTTCTGGTCGTGGCCGAGGCCTGAGACAGCCGCGACGAGTTGTCCCGAGATCTCAACCACTGCCTGACGATCCACACTGGACAGTTGCTACAGCATTGTTAGATCCTCGCCATGTCGGAACCACATTTTGCACAGAGTATAACACGAAGAACTGTTCTGGAAATTTCATGGAGGCACATAATAGACTACTGCAACACAGTGCACAAATCTCACAAAGGTATCCACCGTCCCAGTCTTTTTCACAAGCCAAATCCGGTCCTCCTCCATCTTACGGAAGCTTGTTTCCTTCATACAGTGCTGATGTGGTAGGTGTACGTGATGTTATGAACAAATGGAATGTTCTGAATGGTTATCAGAGCATGCGTTTGTTTGGAAGTGCTGTCAGCAGTGTGCCAGCCACGGATGTATATATGCCGTCATCGGGGCACAGCCATCACCAGTACAGTGTTAGTGTCAGCAATACCACTAACTCTGTGAGCCAATCATCTGTCAGTCACGAGGCAGGGCAGCTGATTGCTAGCACACCGCAGCCTCTGTATACTCCTCGTGTAATTCCGTCATCTGCACAGTTGCCGGATCCTTCTGCCAGGCACAGCATTCCACCTCCTTCTGTCATGACAGATGGTGTTCAAAGTCATCATCCTTGGCTGTATCAAAACGTGTCAGCTGCCACGCCAAACACATACGACCCTGTTGTCCACGCAGTGCCATTCTTGTCTGTGTATGACTGTAAAGGTTCAACATCGTATGATGTGGCCAGTGATAGGTGTAAACTAGAATTTCCTTCATACACGGCTCTTCATCTGCCAGGTGTTAGCAATCACAATTACACACCTGCACTCAGACAGGTGGACACAGGTATCCAGTCACCTGCACACAGCAGTTCATATCTCCCTGCGTCTGTCAGTCAGACACACTTCCGCCACTTGACTTCGGATGAACAAAACTGGCATTTGCCGCTGGAAATGTTGTCGAGTGTCGCCGAGAGCCGACCAAAACTTCCCGAGATTGGGTCAGTGATTGGTCGGACAAGTGTCGGTGTCAAACCAGCTTTAGTAAATGACCAGAGTTCTGATCCGTTGTCTTACCAATGCAGCAGAGGAGAAGACAGACACAGCGGCACGGTGATGCATGTGCCAGCACAGTGCATCTCGGCAGCTGCCGCAACAAGTGAGAACATAGATAAAGCTGAAGACGCGGCTCCTCTGGAGATATTCTATGACAACGTTGAGAATTTTCACAGCAGTGAAATTGGTGGCGTGGCACTGGCACTGACCCACGGGTCAATCTTGTTTGAGGTGGCAAAGCGTGAGCTGCATGCAACGACCGCTCTGAAGAACCCGAGCCGCTCGGAGCCGACACGCATCTCCCTCGTCTTCTACCAGCACCGCAACCTCAATGCGGCTAACCACGGCCGCCGGCATTTTGAGCAGCGTGCGACCGATCGGCTCCAGAGGCAGAGTGATGCAGCTCAGACAGTCGCTGGGTCTTCACTGCTGCCTGGCTCCGGTGTACAGACACCGCTGTCCAGTAGCAGAGGTGGATATGGGCAGCTTGATGGCAGGACTGTTGGTGACGTTGCTGGTCATGCAGATGACCTGCAGCAGAGTCCTGCTGTCCACTGTGGAACAAAGAACATTGAGATGGTTACACGGTATGTTCCTACAGCCGATGAACTGGCCGAAGTCGATGTCTGCGATCAGTGATTGCCACACTAGATCAGTCTGCGATTGTTTAATGTTTATCTCAGTAGTTGTTGATACGTTCCTGCCTACCATTGCATGAAGTGATTTCGTTTTCGGAACATGGCACATCCAGATTCTTTTTGATCCACATGAATATTGAAAGCATGGCTAAGAGATAACCTGTGGCATTGAAGCCCGTCCGTCTGTCTGAATTTCACATCCTTGTAGAAGCTTAAAAACAGACGATAACTGCAGAACCTAAGGCGATCTAAACCTTAAAAATTTCAGACTTTATGGAAATTTTGAGGCAAAATTGAGGATGGGGCCCCAAGCATCCCTTGTATCTGTGTCTCCTAGTGATGCTTGGTGTTTCGTTATTAGTGGTTGTTAGTAGTCTTATTTATTCCTGTTTTTAATGTATGTATTTTGTAATGTACAGAACATGTCAAGTGAAGTGGTGACTGATAATGAAAGCTACTCAATGCAGTGTAGCTTCTTTCGTAATTTTTGACATCGTTCTGTGCATGGGTTTGTTAAGCCTTTTGACTACGGTTAATAGTTTTTAAATTAATTGCTGCTATAATTTTGTAACTATTTTTATTGATTTCATGAAATTGTCGCTGCAAATGTAAACGACAACATACCGAAAAACATTTTGTATGTTACAAAATAAAAATTGTTGTTTTGATGTTGTTAATAATAAATACTATTAATAATTACTATTATTTTGTTTACTGTGGTTGAGAGGAAGCAGGAGTGACTCGGGTGTTTAAAGTGAAGGACTGGCACAGTGTGACCCGTTATCTCTTGCTGCTAAGGCCTGTATCGGCAGTGGCATCTGCTCAGATTGCTACCATTCTGTAGACAAATGTCAAATCTATGAGTTGGCTATGTCCATTGTCCAAGACTCATATGGACGTTAAGCGGCACCTTGTATGCAGTGCCTGAGAGTTAGTTTGTGGTGGCGAGTTTAGTTAATTATTTGGATTTTTGCACTCATGTTTCTCAGGGTGAACCTGACAATGTTTATATTTATTTCGTCCATATATTTGTATTTTGTAGCATTTTGTGGCATGCTGTTAGTAGCTGGATACTGAACAGCCAGCAAAAGCACCGTATAGTTCAAATATTTAGGTATTTAACATTAGATGTTTGATGTTTTGATGCTATAGGTGCAAGTGATTTTGCTTATTTACTGCTCTGCCTTATTGGCAGTATCTTCAGAACTGTTGTTTAAAAAGTGTAGAAGTTGAAACTTTAAAGGCAAATAATTTTGCATATCTAATAGTTTACAGCAGTGAAGAGCAGTAAGTAATAATAAAGCAAATTTAAAAAGAAGGTATTAAGTTGGTATCTTGTGTAGATAAAATATTTGCAGAGTTAACATATGTAATACACTACTAGCAGTAGTGGACTCAGTAGTAATAAGTTTAAAATTAAGAAATTCAAAAGGAAATGGCAGAGCAACTTTTGTGCTGTTAAATTAAACATATCTAACACGCTGTTTAAAAATATGTAAAGGATACTTGTCTCTAGTTAGCTGTATGTTATTTTTAAACTCAAACATTTTCATGATTTAATTTACACCTCTTAATATCTAGGTTACAATTTCATTTTGTGGCATTTTGGAGGGAAATTTGCTGATTGTTGACATCTTCTAATAGCATACTATATGGACCAGCAGTTTTGCTGCAGAATGCCTCTGTGTGTACAATCTACATCAATAATGAAATCAACTTTTGTGGTTTGTAATTATTCAAGCATTGATTGCTTAGACAATGTTGGTATGGTATGACCTGTGAATGTGTAAACCTAATTGTAAATATTGTCCTGCAATGATGTCTATGAATAATTTGTGTCATTAGCGGCATTACTGGCTCAATTTGAAGCGTTACTAGTCGCATTGTTACATTACTCAAAGCAGCTCAGACTTCATAGACCAACCAGCATTTGTAATGCCATTAGCAATCCATTTACTGATAGAATAATAACTGTTGCATGCATTGCCTTTTTGGCCGTTGGCACTGCGTGCTTTGCGAGCAGAGTTTGTATTTATTATTTTGGTACGGTATATGATTCAGTGAATTGTCACGTGTCAGTCTGGTTTGTCACTTCGATGAGCAGAATATCGACTGACAGCGACAATCTGCTGAATGTTTGTTAGCCGACAATATCGGCTGCTAAATGTTTAAACACCATCGGCTCGTGACTGACTGGAACTTAAGCGTTTGACGCCCACTGTTGCCATATGGGTACAACTATAAAGCATCCCGTGTCACACTGGGTTAAGCCGTCATTTGTAATTTTTGACATCCGGGCACTCTGACACTCAGCCCTGAGCTTCAGAGTGCTCGGATGTCAAAAATTACAAATGACGGCTTAACCCGGTCTGGCACGGGATGCTTTATAGCTGTACCCATATGGCAACAGTTGGCGTCAAAGGGTTAAGCTTTTCAGTGTTTCACATAAGTTGCTGCGGCAGAGTCCATATTGTTGTAGAAATTGTTCGAGCCTCGAGGCGTATATAGGCATTGTGTAATAACGGCGGCTGTTGGAGTGTTTATAGTGTGTGTGTTCGTCCGTAGAAGATTGATTAATCAGCCTATAGTGATGTTTACATGACGACAAAGGCTACGATCACTGCCATGGACTTGTATTTAGACTCGCATTTCTATGTGACGTTTTATCGTGTATAACACGCGTGTGTCGCCTAAATGTAACGTTCGGTAGTTGCGATTAACCCTTTAAAGCCTACTGTTGCCATACGGGTACAGCTATAATGCATCCTGTGCCAGACCGGGTCAAGCCGTCATTTGTAGTTTTTGACATCCGGGCACTCTGACGCTCAGGACTGAGCGTCAGAGTGCCCGGATGTCAAAAGTTACAAATGACGGCTTAACCCGGTCTGGCACAGGATGCATTATAGCTGTACCCGTATGGCAACAGTAGGCTTTAAAGGGTTAAGGTGATTATGACGATGATGATATGATCTGAACTCCGAACAGAACCCATGTGGTCCATTTTTTTATTCGTCGTCGTCGTAAACAACAGACTTATACGAACTGATTGCAATGTTGTGTCCAGTCTGTAGCTTTTTAAGCAAAGCTATTGTACTCAGCTGATTTTGACAGCGTATATATTCAGTCCTGAGTCATGACTAGTTAGCAGTGTTAACAGGAGTTGTAGTTAGGCCCAGTGCGACGTATTGTGTCACGGCATTGTAGCTGACAAGACTGTAGATATCCTGTAACTGGATCGTCGATAACGATAGATAGTTGTTTTAGTAGACCGTCACGCATTAGTTGTTGCATTCATTCAGGACGTACACTCCTTACACATAGACGTGTTGTGTTCGGTCGTTTGCGTATTTACGATACGATACGATAGAAGAGTTTAACGTGGACTCAAAAGCTGCGTATCATTAGCTTAATCTAGCACATGCATGTAGCCAGAAAAAAATCTAAACAAGAAACAAAAACAAACAAACGCCAATGCCACGTAGGGCCTACAGGTTCAAGATCCATGAAGGCAGTCCAGAAGGAATCAGTCTGGAGTGAAAGACTGAGGGAGTGAATAGATGGTGAGAGCGAAGGTGGGGACTGTGATGAGGTGAACCAGGAGGAGAGTGAACAGAATGAGGTCGACGGAATGAAGAAGGAAGCTGATTCCACAGGTGACGTGATGCGGTCATCACTGACCGCTAAAAGAGCGGTCAGTGATGTGTAATGAGGAAGATACAGATAGTCGAGCTAGGGTGACAACAGATGAGGAGCGGGTTCTACATGTAGACTGAACAGAGCTGAGATTGTGTAGTCATGTTGGCTGGTTGTGAGAGATGAGTGAGAGGAGTTTATATTCAATGCGTTCGTTAATCTTATAGCCAGTGCAGAGGATGGGTGTGATATGAAAAATAGGAGATTTCGCCGGTTTCACAAAATCACGTGAGTGTTGCCTGGATTTGGTTGGAGCATTATTTTTGAGTCTTCTTGAGATCGCACTGCTGACATGCTGCCTTCAGTATCTGCTGACTGTCAGACAGATTGTCAAATCGTCAGCACATAGCAGATCCCGAATATGTGACTGACATTTTCTTTTTTTCGACTGGAGTTTACGGATGTTAAAACATTTATGTCAGTGCGGAAAGTGATTGGCGCGCAGCCCAACTGTCGGGTTGTTGAGATCAATAGTTGTGCCAGGATAGGCCATACAACACAGCGAACAGTGAAGAAGCAACAAGCGAGTGCTGCGTCAACGTCTCTGACTGACGTGTTGTCGAGAAATTAACGGATTTCGTTGACAAATTTCGCAAAGTAGCTTATATTACCTACAAGCCATCTGCTTAACCTACTGAGTGAGTCGGAGGTCTTCGTGAGGTCTACAAAGACCATGTATGCATCGCAGTGTTGCTCTGGAAGTAGGCTAATGTAGGAATGCAGTACTCTTCACGAAAAAGCACTTAGCGGTCGACAACTAAGCCACTGTCGCCGTCAGTATGCAGTAGGCCTTGTGTTCAGTTAGACTACATTTGTCGCGCAAACACGACTGCATGCCAAGCTTTCAGCTCTCGGCTGACCGATATATTGCATTCACTTGGCTAATATTCTGTGATCAGCAATTAATGTGACCAGATGTCAACCAAACTTGGCAGAAGAAAACTACGTCAGAAACAAATCAATGCAAAATCCCGTTAACCCATGACAATGTGTGGCACGCAGCTGCTGCCAGCTCGGCGCCGTGTCACCCGGGGACGACTAGGCCTACCGACGAGTGGCAGTGTCTCTGGCGACTGCGCTGTCATTGGGCTTATATGGCGATAGAGTTGCAGTAATCCAGGCGGCATGAACCCTGTGGGAGCAGTCCAACTCAACACATTAGCTAAGCGCCTGAATTATTCATTTAACTTTTAACGTACATCTACATGTATACATCGCGTAGACACGGTTGAACGCAGACAGTAGCCACAATAGCCTACAAGAAGAACAGATGTGCATTGAAGATATGATTTCGATCGATTATATTGGCGTCATGTTGCGGTTCTGTGTAGTCTACTGCGCACGTGTAATGGGACGGTCGTTCAGTGACAAGTCGATGATGTTATCACGATCATGATGATGATCGTCATCTGGTATCATCAGGGGCTGTTGCTGCAGCTGACTCGGCTCAGCGCTGCCGCCACTGACTCTATTCTCCTTGGCCCAGCGCATTATGACCTGCAGGATGTCGTGTGGTGACGGGTCCGTCGTCTGCAGTATTGTTATCACTTCCACCAACGCGCTCCTGACACAACACCGCCGCACTCGCAACTCGCATCACATTTCACAAACTGTACACCATATTCTGGTACACGCACGAAAATACCACATCACAGTAAATTGCAGGAAATGGTCGGTTCCATAGGTGTGTAGCCTACGCGTGTTTGTAAGTCCACAGTGGCGTGAGTTAGCACAACGTCAGTACAGTTCTAGGTACTACTACTGCTGCCATGTACAATCATCCTATGATCTCTGAACGGCATAGTAAGTTGTAGGACAATTTGAGGCTTAACGACTAGTTATACCGCACGTCGCGGGGGCGGGTGCTGTGGCATTGTTCATCTGTCCGTCCATCTGCCCGTCACTGTCGATCACACTCCAGTATTGTTTCGAAACCATTATTCATACATACTTTAATCATCGACTGGTAGCTGCTGCGTGATTCAGACGAGAGTGCGCGATGGCCCTGGATTGGAACGCGAAATACAGGTAAAAACCGTACAATCATGCTAAAATGTATTCGATTGGTAGAAATTTGTTAAGCTTCACAGAGAATTTCAGTCTTTCAATCAGTCAATCAAATTTTAATTGAGGCAATGCGGCCCGTAAGAACTCAATCAGCAGGAAACACCGACAGACAGCAGGCTACTGAATAAAACATGAAAACGACAGACAAAATAAGTGTTTATAACAGGGAAGTCGTCGTGTTTTACTTGGGCAGTTGTCCGAGGACGACCTTCAGAAACACTGCGACACATGCGGCGTGTTTACCACGAGTAACTTCTGGCGACGTAACGAGGAGATCAAGTGCCGCAAACGACCTCATCGCTACGATGAAATGACCACGCTGCAGGCGGCAAACAACATCGCATACAATGTCACTGTTCATCAACCCTTTGACATCCGGGCACTCTTGACGCTCAGGGCTGAGCGTCAGAGTGTCAGGATGTCAAAAATTAAAAATGACGGCTTAGTCCGGTCTGGTACAGGATGCTTTATAGCTGTACCCATATGACAACAGTGGGCGTCAAAGGGTTAACGTTATACGTTCGTGTTGGCTGTTGGGGGAGACAAAGACCCTCTATTTCACGCCCCTTGCCACTAAATTAACAAGAAAGCAATGCAATCGCCAACGATACCAAATTTACCACAACTCCTATATTGGAATTTCGGGGTGCTCCCCTGAAAGATCGGTGATTCTTTGCCACCCAGTATGAAAGACCCTTTGCTAATTACCCGCGCGACGCTATGCTAGCGCGGGTTATAGCGATCGCAACGTGTCTGTCCGTCTGTCTGTCCGTCACGCGCCGGTATTGTGTCAAAACGAAGAAAGCTAGCGGCATGATTTCTTCAC
>Ga0056114_1000498_pt1 | contig 13952 bp, 8 predicted proteins | sample WorMetHERISLAND1_FD_77005 | JGI IMG/M metagenome (GOLD analysis project Ga0056114, IMG submission 77005) | Marine gutless worms symbiont microbial communities from Max Planck institute for Marine Microbiology, Germany - Olavius loisae HERON... ...
AATTCCAACCTATGTGATCACAATTCACCAACGTCACAGACGGACGGACGGACGGACAGACAGACGACATGCGATCGCAATACCGCGCTTTGCACTAAAGTGCATCGCGCGGTAAAAACTGGTCGGCGTTTTTTTTATCTTTGCAGTGTTCTGTGTTGTGCTATCATGTTTTTGTTATATATTTAGGCAAACTAGTAGATACGGTACAATACATAGCAGGCCGAAGCAATGCAAATATGTCCTGGATTTTTCTTGAAATCCCTCCTGGAATCTCCTGGAAATTTGTTCATTTAAATTTGTAGACACCCTGCTTGAGATAAATGAAAATGCTTGTGAACTATTTGTGATGTGCACAGTTGCTGCATTCATTCATACATATTTGTAACTCATTAGCTTGATACAATGGCCAAAGTTTTAGTTTTACGACATAAGTTTAAGTTATGACAAACAAGCTATGTAATTAGAGATAACTCTTTATATGATGTGCTGTGTTATACTTCAGCCTTTTCCACAGTGAGATAAATTGTGATAAAAAGATGAGCATTATAGGCCGACTGTACTAACGGGTCGAGCTTATGCTGCAGTGTTGCGTCTCTGTGTCGCCGTCGTCGTCGTATGTCTGTCTGTACGAAATGTATTGTGGCTAAACGGTGCATCCTAGAGCAAAGTTACTGTTGACAGCCTATAGGAATTCATATATAAGTATATAAGTCATATATGAGAAATTGGTACCAAAATGAATGACCTTAACTTTTGTTTAGAGGTCGTTTAAATGGTCATGTCAGCCATTGCATCACATTTGCTATTGAACATATCGTAAACTGTTAGAGATACAGGCTTGTTTCTAAAGGACCACCAATAGGAAATGGCCTATTTGGAATCAAATGGTCACGTGACCGATGACGTCATGTGACCCCGAAAGGTCAAACTTGTGACCCCAAAAGGCTTATATCACAATATCTCGAAATCAGCTAGAGATGCTATTTAGCAATAATCGCAAATTACTAGATTGTCTGCTGTGAGGCAGTAATGTCGGCTATCTTAGCGATAGCTTGGCTTCTTGTTTATACTACTTAAAACCAGTTATTCAGTCTTCCTATGTTTCCATCAAATGATATGATTGAATTTAAAAGTTATAATTGTTGAGGATGTAAACATCTAGAAAAACTTGTTGTATGTTATTCAACAGTGATGAAAATGTTACGTTGTGAGGTTAGCATGTTAGAAGGAAATTAAGCGACTTCACTGGTGTTAAATTTGAAGATTTCCCATGCAATTTGGATACTGACATACTTCATATTTATTGTCCTTGTGCATTGATTTTGTGTGCATTATAAATACAGTAGTTTTACGATTCTGATTTGACCTACATCTTGACTCTTGTCTAACCCTGGTGTGTCAAGCATCTGTGAGGTCCGCTCTTGTTGCTGGTTTCACTGTGAACAGCACTTTGTCTACACAAAGTGGATACACTAAACTGTCATTTTTGTCTTCTACAGTTTTACACCGTGTCTCAAAAAAGTAGCACATTGCATTTAGCACCTTAAGTTTGCTAAATTTTAACTGAATTTAACCCTTTTTGAAGTTTCTTGAAGGTAAGATAATGCTATTAAAGCTGTGAATTATGTTCTTATAAATTGAATAAAATGAAGAGGCACCACCTGGCGAATTGAAAATATTCTAAATTTCCAATAAGCTGTCATAATTTTTGCTTAATGCAAAGCTTAAGCAGATAAATTTTACAAAAATAAAGCATACTGGTGTTCGTCAGTATTTATTACATGAAGAGTGGATAATGTCACTGCAGACAATGCTCAAAATGTCCACCGGCAGCGTGAACACAAGCATGCAGTCGCAGAGGCCACTGAGCAATGGCTGACGCGATGATGCTATGATCAAGAGTTGCCCATTCAGTTACGATGCGCTGTTTTAAGTCGACCACATTGTCAACCTTGGTGCGGTAGACACGTTCTTGTAGCAGTAGTCAACAGGATTGAGGTCCAGGGAGTTCGGAGGTGGAGACGTAGGTGGAATAAAATCAGGTGTTCAGTCGTTAACAGCGCAACTGTTTCCTTGGCTCGGTGAGCTGGGCACTGTCTTGCCGGAACACGAAAAATTCTGTGCCTGAAACATGTCAAATGTCCGGTAATAGCAATAACCGCATAGAAATATAATAAAAATTGTTTTCCAATGCAATTAATGAGCAAGCAACAAACGGGCAAAAGGATGATCAGAGACCTTCAAAATATGTGCAGTTTTTGTGCATGCACAATCGCCAATTTAATACATGTTAATTTGCCAGGTGGCAGCACTTTGGCACGTTAAAAATTAAAACATTGATTACATGCGTGTGTTCGCAAATTTGACTCTGTAGCCATTGAAATTTTTGCAATTGGTCAACCCTGCACGAAAATATTCCACAAAGTATGATGTGCTACTTTTTTGAGACACGGTGTAGTTGTTAAAATGTTGTGCAAAGGTATAACTTCTGTTTTAGCATGCTACAGCATATTTCCTTAGCGTGTATTCTGTCTGTCATACGGATGCATCAATCAAAAATGGTTGAAGTTGGGATTATGCGATATTTACTATGCAATTTTGCGGGATAAGTTTCCAGAAATTATAATGGTTCCCCAAGCGGGGGCATCAAACAGGGGTAGGATGTGGATAAAATGACCTGTTTTCTAGCTTTATGCATCAGTATCTCGAAAACGGTACCAGATACATCCTAACTATAATGACTACTTGGAGGTTGCATATGTGCTTTTCATTGGCACCAAGATCGACCTTGGATGACATAAAATGCTTTAAGCTCAAATTTTCTTGGAATTTTGCATGATTTAGCTTATTTGGAAGTCAACAACAGCTTAACGAACGAACATAGACCCATATTGTCAGGGACATACTTGTAGCACACCAAATGTACTTTTAAGTGGTATATAGATTACGTTGATATTACTGGGCATTCTTCAAGTGGGGTCTACAGTCACTAAACAGTGGGCAAAATTGGTGATTTTCAAGCTTTGTTCGTGAAATTGTTGCAAATGGTACATGGTTATTATCAATAGGAAATCGCATGTGGTTGATTTGCTGCAGACTTCTTCACTAGAGGCATTCATGCATGCACTGCTGTCGCACGCTTTTGCCTTTCTATCATCTTGGCTTTCATGTTGATATCATGCAAGTTTTTGCTTCATGCAGAACTTATATTTTGTGGCAATTGATGTGAAAGTGAATATTCTTAACAAGCTTGAGCTGCATATGTGATGTGTAATGTAGGTTGATGATGTTGCACTGTGTACTGTATATAGCTTATTACTCTTGTTGTGAATTAAGCCGTCTCCCATATAACCTATACTGTGTTGGCGGGGACGTAAAACACTGCTCCATCCATCCATCCGTGCTGTCAAGTAATGATGCCTATTAAGTATGTTACAGTGATAGAACATAATTTAGTTAATTCTAAAACATAATGTGTTGATTTTGATAAGTCATTCAGCTGATGAAGATGGTAGTCTGATACCAGCAGCTCTGGGAGTGAGTAGAGTGTTTAGTGAAATCTGTCGGTCTATGTAGGTGTCTGTGTCCACAACTGCTTGCAGCACATACTCCGTAGCACTGTTAATTATGTGCAGAATTTGGTTGCAAGACAACTGTACGTGATAACAAAGCCATGTGGATAATGTGATCATGCTGTCAATGGACTTGTACTTAGTAGGAATTACTAAGTTGATGTTCATAGCTACATATCAAGCAGTTCAACCAATGCTGTACGAAGAATTGCATTTGAAATTCTAAGTATTAATTGGCTGTAGATCTAACATCCTGTCCATCCACCCATCCATTCATTCAACTGTAGATCTGGCATGTATGCCCGATACTAAATAACATATAACATATTACATGTCAATAATAGAAATGATGATTGTAGCAAAACGTTATATATTTGCACTAAATTGACTGGAAGGCAAATGCCGTTAAACCCCAACCATCCATCCATCCTAACTGGACTGCAATATAAAATGCCATAGAAGTAGGTAGTGATATGTCAGAATTACTCATTGTATCATGTTCAAACACAACATAGATGTTTAACCACTTGCGTACTTTTGTTGTTAGTCCGTTATGAGGATTTGGCACATTGGAGTTTGGTGGCTTGAACCTTTAGTGTTTCCCGGACCATTTCTGTGGTATCGGCATAACCTCAAGTATATAATGTGTCAATTAATTTTAATACCCCGAGGTTTTCTTAATTTTTTTAGTGGTTGAGAGTGAGAGTTTGTTTTAGATTTATATGCTCATTGTATGTTCATATCTGTGCCAGACAACAAAGTTTTATTTAATTATCTCTAAATTGGTTAAAGTTGTCTGTGTTATATACAGCCATCTATTGAATTTTTACATTCCACTCTGCATCTGTGAACTTTACTGTTTGACAGTAAACAATGGGTTTAAACACACTTTAACGTACCTTACAGTTTCTTACACAGCAGATTTAGTCAAGACATACTTCTGGATGAAGGTCATAGCATACACGCAGAAGTTCGTAAAACTCGTTAATTAATATCTTTGTTGATCGTTCCCAGAGCTACTGTCGTGCACTTATTAGTTCCGGCATGGTTTTTGGCTTTGAAGTTCGGGAAATGTTGGAAGCACTGTTCACCACACGTGATAGTCAAATGTGTTCTCGGTTGAGGGGTAGTGAATTTGATGGTCACTTATCAGTTCTGATGCTACAGATATGACGTGAATTATAAAAAATTCATTCGGTGGAAACACATGATATAGCATAAAGTAAATTAAAGTCCTTTCCCGAGCCTCAAGGCCCGTGGGGCGGCGCTGATCTCCGTTTCTTTAGCCCTCAGCCGGACACCAGTCGAAGCCGCAAGATCACTGATATGGGGCTCGTGCATCGCGTGGTATGCCCGTTTACTCCCCCAGCTTTTGCTGCTACTCATTAACCGACCACGGAGGGTTGGCGTTTGTACGCAGCAGCCACGGGCAGGATTCGCAAGTCTGGCACTGTACCACTCGGCCACTGCGTACCTGTGGCATAAATTCATCCAATTTTGAGATTACTGAATAAAATTTTGTAATCAGGCATCGATATGAACAATGTTTGTAAAATTTTGCTTTAAATCTTAACTGTGGGGGAATTCAGAAAACTTTAGGCAGGTTGCAAATTTTTGGACTCGAGCTGTAAATGTTGGAGGTAGAGACCCCCGGTATTGTCAAGGCCTTGAACTTTGGTTATCTGGGCTTTGAGCTCCTCAGTACAGTCTTGCTGGTGTTTATGGTAACCTCAAAGCAATGAGCTGATAAGCTGGAATCTGTTGTGTTTTCGCCAGTACTTGAAAACACATCTGTTCGCTGGACGTTGGTGCATTATGGGTGTTTTATGTAATCACATTATTTGCTTACTTGATCAGTCATTATTTGCATGATAAGAAATGTATTCTTTGATGCATTTTACACCTTTTAAGGCTAAGAATGCTTTTTCTGGTCGCATTGTGCTGACATGTGATGTAGCTCACTTGAACCATGGAGCCTCGCCACCAATGTGACTGTTATTGCAGTCACCGTCCATTCAGTCTTGTTGTCACTTTGAACCTCAGTTTCAGTTGCAGCATTTATATGATATGTTCAACTATATCTTTGGCAGTAATTTCTGTTTTGTTTTGCGGTGGATCATATGCGGAGAACAGAATCACTGTTGAGTCTGTAGTGTGCTTAATTGTACACAGTCGATCATATGCATCCGGCTGTCTGCTGTTTGTGTGTAATGTTGTACAGTGCTCTCACGTCACTATGATCATTCTCTTGTTTAATAATAATAATAATGTGTTAGAAGTCGCGCTACATTTCTGTATGCTGTGATTAGTTAGGCACATGTTGCTGCCAAGTTCTGTTTAGTTTTTTTTGTAGATATGTGTTATGGAATTCACATGAATGGACATTTAACTGTATGGTTTTGATATTAGTTGTCATGGCTATGAACAAAACGCAATATTTACACAGTGACTGTTTATTGTGAGTTTTTATCAAGTATGAGTCGAGTTGCCATGTGTCAGGCTCTCTTGAACATTGCACATTGTAATGAGTGCTAATGTGATAGTAACCACCTCAGCTTAGTGCAGGAACTGTATGATGATTATTGTTAGTGAACATTTACGGCGTTGTCATCACTCTGTGTCGTTAGATATGTGTGTACAGTGCGGATGTGTTGCTGGTTTGAAGAGACGTCATTTGATCGCTGTTACTCAGAAGCTGATGTTGTGGAAATACCACACGATGGACTTTGTCTCACTGATTTATCTGCATAAATGTGGTTGTTTGAATTGTTGTGATTTTAGGCATCTATGAGCATGTCTTCTGCAGACAGCATTGGCAAGAAGGTATGCTACATAATCACCTGGTTACATGCTCCTGTTACTAGTGCAATGGAATGGGCCCCATAACCTCACCCATGAGGCCGTAGCATACATAGAAGCTGGTTTTATTTTTGTTGCATTAATATCACCAACTGGCACTTTTTCTCTCTAAGCTTGAAACCTCCCTGTTCCCTTCCCTAATCCTTTGTACCATAGACTGATTCTTTTAAAGACAGGATCCATTTACTGTTACTCAGGCCAGACTTATGTTGCACTTTTGTTTTCTGCCTATTGAACGATAGAGTAATTATGGCCGGATGCCTTTGCTGGTGTCACCAGTGATTTGTGGTAAGAGTTTGGAATTCAAACCCGATTTTGTCACATGTCTTGAGTCGATATCATCTTTGAGAGTTCTATCTGCTGGTTGCCAGTCTATGAGGCACAGATTTATCCAAGTTGTAATGCTATCAGCAGACAAAGTTGAGAATGAACGAACGTTTAAGTGAATAGTGAAATGCCAGAGGAACTGAACTGAAAGAGTGTGGTGGATTACAGGTGTGAATGTCTTAACAGACTGTTTACTGTGTAGTCAGTCAGCTGGCCTTACATTGGTAAGTTTATCTGATGGTAATGGTTGTAGTCTCTTGATCTTGTGACCATGAATGCATCTGAAGATGACAAGATCAAGGCTATGATGGATCAGTCCACGAAGGACTTTGACCAGGCAAAGTGAGTACCTCTACTCTACCATTGTGTTTATGCTAGTGAACTAATTCATAGCACTGTGTTCATTAATGCTCTTCAGTGGCATGTGATGTCCTAATAACAGATGTCAAGGATCGTACAAACCCAAGGTAGTTGACATAAACGGACTCTGCTAACACATGGTAATTAGATTAAAATTAGTGATGTTTAAACATGTGCCGAAATAGAGATAAATGGCAGATGCTTGGAGGTGTGGAGTTAGAGAATTGACTGTCTGTAGAGTGACTGGATGACATCTAGTGATGATGTACTGTGAAGGTTTGACAGTGTGGGATTGGAATGCATGGAAGTGGACTGGAGACTGATAGTTGTGTTGGGCAGGGCACACGAATGATAAACAGTGGATACAGTCACCCATTACACAGAACCACACTAAATACAAAGCTACGTATGAATAATGAGAAATGTGGGTGTACACTGAATGACATCTATCCAACAGTATGCTGCAGTGTTTAATAATATAGCTACTGAATGAAAAGAAATGTTACATTTAATTGTATAATATGTTGATCACTTTCTGGATTGTGTAGAAAAACTAAATGGGCAAATTGCCTCGTCTGGTTATTTGACAGTGACAGGTTGTAATATAGCATACAATTTTTCCAAAAATTGTAAAACTAAAGATCAGTGTGTGGCCAGTGACACTTTATTTGCCGACTTGTGTGATTTTTACAGTTACGTGATGAGGCCAAAGCATGCTGTTGGGCCGCCGCCACGAACCTACGTGTGCTACCGGTGCAACCAGCCCGGACACTACATTTCGTCGTGTCCTCACAATGTTAAGTCTGTGAGTAGAATGTCAACTCAACTGACCAGTTTGCTGTTGACTGATGATTAACGGGGCATGTTGTTGTTGTTATTGTTGTTAACTTTAAGTCTGGTTGACGAGACTTAGGGCGAGTTTCTCGTTCTTTAAGTTAAATGACACTTAACCGTCAGTTAGGTAACCGATGGTTATCGTTAACCGGGCAGTTACGGTTAGAAGCCTTTTAACTGATAGTTAGTGACACGGGAAACGCAACTTGCCTTAACCATTGGTTAAAAGGTAACTTAACCGATCGGTTAAGAACGAGAAACTCGGCCTTAATAGTCTTCACTTAAGTTTAGTCCAGATATCCACATTTACAAAAGAACTCGACAAAATACCAACGAGAAAAATTGAGGCATTGATGACGATGTGACAAAGGCACCGTGTGTCCAACTGTAAATGTTGGTCTGTTACAGAGCTAAATTCTTTATACTGTTATTCAGCTCTGATGTCACATTCCTGCTTCTGTTTCAGTTCTACTGAGTGTTAGTGAGTAATGTTGTGTCGTGTATTCTGTGCAGGAGAGTGAGTTTGGACCACGGCTGCTGAAGAGAAGCAGTGGAATTCCTAACAGCTTTGTGACGCGTGTGGATAATATTAACCAGCCGGGTGTAATGATGACAGGCAGCGGTGAACTGGTTGTACCGACCATTGATGCGTACGTTAGTTTCACTGCCACACGCACACACACGTCCAGTGTGTTCATTTGATTGATTTACTCGTACATAGTGATTGATTGTGTCCCTGGCACTTGACTTGTACAGCTGCCAGCAATCATTTAGCTACTTGTAATCATGTAATCAAGTAATCAAAATGGGCTTAGTGTCCCCTAACAAAATCGTACAGTGGACATAACAAGTAATATAGAAAATAAAAATAGTTAGAAAACGAGAAAAGGGGGGAAAACTAGGCTAAGAGAAAATTAATAAAAGTAAGCAATTTTGAAAAGATGTGTCTTGAGGTGTTGTTATTTACATCATTGTACAATTAATCATTGATTATTCTGTTAGTTATAGTGACATTGAATTTCAATCAAACCAGTTCAGTCCTGTGTGGTGTTGAGTGGTTGAGATGTTGATTGATATGGTTGACAGGATCGCGTACAAGCAGGGCAAGAAGGAGAAGCCGCCGTTTGTGAAGAGCGAGAGTCCTGAGCGTGTGACGGACGACGACGACAAGAAGGTTCCTGGCGAGCTGCTATGTCTGATCTGCAACAACCTGCTGACTGACGCCGTCGTTATACCGTGCTGCGGCAACAGCTACTGTGACGACTGTAAGCAACAGTTGATCTCACGTTGTATTGAATTCCTCTTGTGTGGCTGTTGTGGGCAGAGGTTATTTTGGTCACGTCACAGTCTGTCATGTACTAGGATGTCTCACTCTGATCAGGATGGCACTGAAAACTGGGCCAGTTAAAGTTTTTTTGAGTTGACTGATGTGCGTAAAGAATGTCTGTGTTGGGCCAAACCTACATAGTGGACTGACGTCCTTGCTATATACTGGTGACAAACTTGAGTGTTGGAACATTTGTGTTGAAGGTATACGGACAGCGCTGCTGGAATCACCGGACCACCGATGTCCGTCGTGTGAGACGCCGGGACAGTCTCCAGACGTTCTCATTCCCAACAAGTACCTGCGTGCCATGGTGACGAGCTTCATCAATGAGACGAGCTACGTGAGCACAAGGAAGCCTCCTGTGACCCAGACGACGAGCGCCGGGACGACGATGGCGGCCGTCAAGACAGAGCCACTGACGAGCAATGTACGCCAGCCGTCGACTGAGTTGACAGCACGTCCACCACCGGTCATCCAGCCAGCTACACAGATCAAGTCGGAACAGATCACAACATGGCCGTCACTCCTTGCGGCAGCCGGTACTCCACTGTTAGCATCTACACTGAAGACTGGCGAGAACTTTGTCTACCAGACTAGTCGGTACGGTACAGGTCAGGAGGGGCCGGCGCCAGGTCAACTGAGCTACGCACAGTCACTGGGAATGAGTGTATCTGGAGCCGTCGTCAGTCAGTCACAGTCGGCACCGAGTCTACTCAGCCACAAACAGACGGAGTGAGTTCACAGTTGATCACTGAGATGATTACTGATAGTAACTTATGTGATCATAGTTCTAGGCTACACCTATGAATATCAACGTTGATAGGTAAGTAAGTAAGTAAGTGGAGGCTGTTATGCCCTGCCTACTGGGTACCGGACTGGGAATGTATTACAAAAGTTTGTAAAAACAGATAATCAGTTATTAAAACGTAAAGTAAACAGATTTGTTTTGAGCTTGCGTTTAAACGAACGCACACTGTCAGCTTTACGAACTTCTGCTCCATACAACTGGGCCGGCCACAGAGAAGGCTCTATCGCTAAATTTCGTTCTTGTCTGTGGAAGAGTATAGTCCGTGTTGGACGCCGAGCGGAGACGAGTACATGTCTGATCACTGTTGCACACCTGTACAGAATCCCAGACACGAATGATGAACCATCTTTGTGACTGTGTTGGGCTGAACCAAGGTTTGGTTCTCTCCAGTGGTGTGTTGTGAAGTAAGCTGACTAACTGATTGGCTGAACGAATCACTTGGTCACTGATAGCTGATTTGTGGAGTCCCAGTCATGTAATATATATTACATCGTGGTGGCAATGAAGCTCCGAGAGCATTACATCACATTTTCGCTTGTGTCTGGAAGAATGAAGTTATCCTGGAGGAATGGCACCAAAGTATAATCATTACACTGTGTAAAAGGAAAGGATCCAGATCAGACTGCAGTAATTTCAGAGGAATAAATTTCCTTTCGGTGCCCGGTAAGGTGTTTGCACATGTCATAATGGTCTGCAGTTTCCAGTTAGACTGAGTAACTCACATTAAGTGCAGTCTTAGTTCTTCAGTTTAACCCTTTGACGCCCAAGTGGTGCCACATGGAGACTGAGCGTCAGAGTGCCCGGATGTCAAAAATTACAAATGACGGCTTAACCCGGCCTGGCATAGGATGCTTTATAGCTGTACCCATGTGGCACCACTGGGCGTCAAAGGGTTAAACACTAGAATAAGACCAAATTCTGGTTGTTTCACTCGTAAAAATGCAGACTAGGTTCGGGACCAAAGTTTGGTCTAAGAACTAAGTCTGATGTTGTTTCATGAAGTCAGCTGTTGCCGTCTGTTGGACTGTGATGTCACATGGTGTTGAATGTTGATTGTTTTAGCCTGAGTCACACGGAGCAACCATCATCAGTGATAGCTGTACAGCGCGTTGTCTACGTCGATCAACATGGCAAAGTACTGGCTCAGCATACTACACCAGCAGTAAGACTTCACTTCTTTCCAAATGTCACATTGGGTCACTTTAACTTCTGACTTAGCCTTTCGCTCAGCGATTCGCTGAGCGAAACCTTAAGCTGAACGCTAAAGTCCGGACTTAGACCAAAGTTCAACTTAACTTCGGTCTAAGTCTGTACTTAGACCGTAAATTCGGCCCAAGTCTTTCGCTCAGTGAAATCACTTTACTATTTGACTTAAGTCTGGACTTAGATGTCAAATGTAAATGTCAATGTCAAATGTAAATTTATATAGCGCATTCTCGTAAAAAACCTCTAATGCGCTGACCGAACTTTAGCTCAGCGAAAGGCTCAGCGACAGGCTAAGTCAGAAGTTAAAGTCACCCATTATTTGCACTATCATTGCTTGGCTAGGAGTTGATCGCATAGCAATTTGCAGTGCAGTATTTTAAATGTTGTAAAAGAGCAATGCTTTTGTGTTTTATTTTCAAACTCTTAGGCCTATGTGTGCTCCTAACTTGACGACCAGTATTGTCAGATAACTGCTGTATGTGGCAGTCACCTTCACAACCATGATGCTCCATAGGCCTTTGCCACTGTCTGGTAATGGGACTGGATATGGTCTGTGTGCATACAATGTTCTGAGGGGTGCTTTCAGCAGATGCCTGTAGTTGGATGAAACAGATAGATTCTGATGAACTGTTTGTACTGCCTTATGTATTTTGGACTTTGACTGGACTTTCTCTGCAATGGTGTTTGTGTGTTTTAGTTTCTTCTGTTATATTTCTTATTTTTTGGCTTTGTTTGCTAGACTAAAGCTCACCACACCGGCACTCGTCCGGCAGCTTTACAGTCCATGTTAAACTCTGTATCGTATCATACTGTTAAACATTTAATTGTCATGTTATATCAATCATATTATTACTATTTCATGACAAACTGATGCACACTAATGACCAATTACTGTGCAAACTGTGTAATTTGGCATTGGGCTATATGCTGTGAATATGCTGTGTGTATTCAGTTGACAATAGTGAGTAGTGTAGTGTCATTGTCAGTGTTGACTGAGGGCATGTGGTTTATATGTGTAGCGTGCAGCAGTGCCGACTGTACCTAGACCACTCACCAAGCCACTAGGTGCGTTGTTCAATGCTGTTTGATTGCTCTGCCACTAAACTGTATATTAGGTGTTGACATGGTGGTGTGTTGGTCTCAATCAATGTAGTTGATCTACATCAGTCCCGATTCGTATTTGGATAGGTGTCTGTCTACCAGCATGTAAACCATCTCGGTATGTAGGTCGACTCAGCCTTCTTCCCTCTGTTGGACGATAAAATGAATATTAGCCTTCGGGCTTAGTAACAATAATAAATGGTGACAGTGGGTGTAGATGATGACAGCCTACAGGCAGACTTACAGTCCAGGTCAGTTGGCTTGGTCTGAGGGTTGGCGGCAGCTTGGCACTTAGTCTTACTCTAGCCATTTGTTGAAATGAACCGAGTGAACTCTCACAGTGGGCTTGCCATGATGACAGCAATACATTGGCATTAGTATTAGTGTTATTATTATTAAAGTTCTTCACTTCAAACTGTTGTGTTTTCTGTCATTAAATATAGACTCATGATATCTGCTGCTTACTCCTCTGTGACATCTTGTTTTGGTTGTACTGTGTGTTGTGATATGTGCAGGACGAGGTGTTCATGTTCACCCACACGCTGCTGTCGTACCACGCCACGCACACAGGCCACTCGATGTGATGCGACCGGCCGTTGAAGCACATTACATGTCGACGGCACCGCCAGCAATAGCGCCGCCTGGTGTCGACACAAATGTTCAGCCGCTGCTACCGGCTGCTGCACTAGCTGCAGCTCATCATCTACCTCCACCAGGCATTCCACTTGGTCCTCCGCCACTACCACGACCACCGGTCCAACCACTGGTCCCGGCCACGCCTCACATTCCACCACTGCTGCCTGCACCTCCAGGACTTGGAGCACATGTTGCTCATGGACCTGCTGTCATGCATGGCACAGCCCCACCATATCCACTTACAGGTCAACTACTTCATTATTCCATCACTTGGACGGGAAAATATCTTTAATCATTTCTTCCATTTGTGTAGCAAACTATCAGTAGTTTGATATGTTAACTGGGAGATAAATTGGATTGGCCTATGTTTTTTTATCATTTTATTAGTTTATATGTGTCTAATCCAGCCTTCTGGCTAAACGTTCTGTTTTGAGTAACATTTTGCTGACTGTCGCAGGGAAGTTATCACAGCATTTCTATTTGTCTGTGACGCAGTCAACATTCATATATATATATGCAATGTTGGAAATCGATTAGTGCTAACATCCATCTGCACCATTTTTACGCGCGACAACAGCATATATGCTATAGCACGTATATGCTATCACCCGGCACGTCTGTCAGATGGGTGTATCATACATATACGGTTGAAGTTAGGATTATGAAACTTTCACCATACGGTAGCCCCATCCCTCTAGTTTTTGCAGGGTAAGTTTCATCCAGAAAATCAGCAGTTTTTACCCGCGCGACGCTATGCTAGCGCGGGTAATAGCGATCACAACGTGTTTGTCTGTCTGTTTGTCCGTCTGTCACACGCCGGTATTGTGTCAAAACGAAGAAAGCTAGCGGCATGATTTCTTCACCATCTGGTAGCCCCAAGACTCTAGTTTTCTGACGCCAAATTTCATCACCAAATTCTAAG
>Ga0056114_1000499_pt1 | contig 13950 bp, 10 predicted proteins | sample WorMetHERISLAND1_FD_77005 | JGI IMG/M metagenome (GOLD analysis project Ga0056114, IMG submission 77005) | Marine gutless worms symbiont microbial communities from Max Planck institute for Marine Microbiology, Germany - Olavius loisae HERON... ...
CTTTGGTATTAAGGTAAGAATGTCAGGTTTATGTATTAATCGGTATCGGCCGATAATCGGCCGATTGTTAGACGCCGATTATCGGCCGGCCGATAATCGGCCATTGCCTTATCGGTGCATCTCCATGTTTAATGGTGCAATGTATGTTTTGTTTGTCAATATGACTGCTTAATTGTATAGTAAGGAATTCAAACCCTCTTCCAAATCAAAATTGTGCCACTTTAGTTATACCAGTCGAGACAGGGTGATAACTAAACAGTCAAGTCACTGTTTGACCGGCCATTTCAACAGTAAAACAGTCTGTGGACAATGACGTTTACTGAAGATAAGATGATTGAGTACATAGATTCTTAACGGCACGTCAGCACAATTAGGCTATACAGTGCCATTCACGTTGGTACATGATGGAAAATACGACAAGATGGCAACCTGCATACAAGGATTACCATGGATGGATGGTTAGGGTTTAAAAGGCATTAGCAGTAAGCCAGTCACCTATCAAGTGATTCATATTAGTAAGGCCACGTGACCTAAACATATTTTGTTCCAGACTTGAAGGCTTACTGTTTAACGTGTGGAGTGCACTTAGACAACGTGTCTGTGTGATGAATGGCCAGTACATTGGTGACATGTGTTGAACAGTAAGCAGCTACCAGACCAGAAGACAATCCACACTTTAGAGTTCTTTACCACATAAACACAGCAACAAGCCGATAACGTTTCAAGATGGTTGACACCACCAGGATGCAGTGCATAGGTCGATCAATGGATTAACGAAACAATACAGTCATCGGCCCAGTCTAATGCACAACACCGCAACTTCAATCCTGTAGCACAGCCAAGAACGGTCCTTGGCTGGCGAAATCAACGACGGGGCAGGCTACACGAAGCGTGCACACATAACAAGCACAATCATAACATTAACAACAATCACCAAGCTGCAGATCAGTCACTTTGGCTTGTCATCCGAACGACTTCGTGTTGCCAAACTCAATTTATGGCCGAATCACTTTCCTAATTTAATTTGGACGTTGACGACTACACAACGTAACAGCTAATCTTAACAGGTCGGCATCTGCCGTGCAAGCGACGCATGAAAGACACCACAGCTAAGCAGCGTCAAGCGCTTTCCGCTTTCACCACACATTCATTCAGTCCCTAGCTTCATTCATCAGTTAATCACAAGTCATGCACATATACACCAACCATGCTAATAATAATATCATCAACATTACAAACAATAACACTGGTATCTATTATATTAATCAGTATACCACAGCCAGTCTCTGTTACAGAAAAAGAATTTATTATCACACGCGTGACTTATTCTAGACGCCACTAAACGATAAGACGAACGACAGGACAATGACTACGATAATCTGTCTTTATTAGACACACACTCACTCAAGTCTGCAGCATACATGCACGACTGCCGACTGTTCATAATCAAGAAACTGTCCGACATATGCACACCAAAAAGCAGTGCAGCTGCCGTATGCAGCGCTGTCCATCACGAAAAGTGCAAACAAATAAATTTGCCTGCCGCCGAAATGCATAACAACATATATGACTAAACGCAAATAATACGTATAAGGTAATTTCTCTGCAAAATAATACAATCAATGCCGCGTTTGCTAAGACTGCGGCCGAACAGGCCAGCAGGTAATTGTCACATGATTTCATGCCAACAAGCTGCTCGAGCAGACAAATAATTTAGTTAATAGTGTACAAATTAAAGTCGGTCATTAAAACAAATTTTACAATTCGGTTCTTGTACAATTTGCAAGCGGCGGATTCTGTTAGCTGCTTGTTCAACAAGCGGCTGCAGTTGCGTCTTATTATCACATATCAACTTCATTATCAGGCAGTCCACGTCATTCAAGGAAGAATCAGCGAACTTCAGAGAAATGACGACGTTCGGTCACCACCTACAGCAGAACATATCGTGTCTTGTATGGAATGCAGTACCGGCCAACATAACAAACGATTCACCAGTGGATTCATTCAAGCATCTGCTCAATACACGGATGGATGGATGGTTAGGGTTTAACAGCATTTTAAGCATGCAAGTAGCTGATATATCATGCCTGAGGAAGTTTAAGTTTGTTAGTAAGGCCAATTGCGTGTACAAAAGAGATTATGCGTTTAGGATGAATGTTATGGAAGAGATCTTTGAGATCACAAGCTGTATAGAAATTCTGGCGAATGATATCAAAGTCAATACAGCTGATGAGTATATGCTCTACATTTAACAGAGAATTGCAAGGTATACATATTGGAGGATCTTCATCCTTTAGGAGGTAAGACTGTGTTAAATATGTGTGACCTATTCGAAGACGATTATAAAGAGTTTGTTCCTGGCGAGTTAACTGAGCTTTGGGATAAACGTTTGTTTAGAACGCCAGTTGTGTTACACATCTGCCGTTTAACTATTAAGTTGACACTGTTTTGCAAAATAGTCATAAGAATATCAAAATATAGTAACAGTATAAATACAATATTTCAACAGGCAACACAAAAAATACAACCTGTTTGTTTACAACTGATACACTTTAATGATTTTTGACAGATATGGGGCACCTACAAAGGTTAACAAAATTCAAAACAACTTTATATACGTGCTATGATACTACTGATCAAATCAGGCAACTTTCGCACACTGTGCCAATTCATAAGTATTTACTTGAGATCACCCACCCTAGCGTGTGTGACCCCTTTTTTCTACCAAAGACGCAAAAATAACAGGAGTGTGTATTAGGGCACAGTGGACTGCAATCTGACTGATGGGCCTTGTACCATGTATTTATTCTGCCTGGCTTAGCTGCATTGTTTCTTGGAGTACAGCATTCCATGCTGGCTCAATAGAGCAGTCTAGTCAACGACATGCCAGGTCATGCCAGACAAGTCAGTTAAAGCCATCAACTCAAGGCTTATGTATCGTATCTTCACAGCACAATGCACTATGTAATTTAGCACAAAATGTCAAGGCTTCAGGTGCAATTTCACATTAAGTGCACATAATCGCCAAACTAGCAATACACAAACTTTTAAACGTAAACTAAAAACATTCTTATTTTGTACCTCACACAACATACCCACTCCCACTCTTTCCCCCCAGACTGACATTCTATGTAATTTTTTATTGTATTTGTTTGCATTGTATTCTATTGTACTTTAGCTTATTTTATCATTTACTTTACCGCATAACTGTTATAGGCTGGTCAGCACTTGCTGTTGTAAGCTGTTACTGCCAGATATTATTATTATTATTATTATTATTATTATCGTACTTACAACTGATCAGTACGACAAAAGGCATGCTACGAATCGATAAGCAAAGTTTTATCAAGAGACGTCTTTCTAAATTAATAAGTATGAGTAAGAATAACAACAGACCACGCGTGAGCCGACGACTATCACATGCTGCTGATGGGAGGGACTGGCGCAGCATTAACAGCATCCTTCGAGATGATGTATCCTTGGTAACTGGCTCCAGCTACAGACATGGCTGGCTGGCCGTGGTACATGTCACCGGGCACTGCCAGCTGTTGTCCACTGTACACGTCACCGCCAGCTACTGATGACCTGACAACAAGCAAATGTTGTACACTGTGAGATCCATCTAATCATGAAGACAACTATACTTTGTTTTCTGAAGATCCGCATGCGTCATTGGGTGACTTCACTTTTTGGCTGAGCCTAAAAAGAGGTTAAACCTGAGATGAGCCAAAAAGTGAGGTCAAATTTTTCGTTTGGTCTCAGCCACAGCCACGGCTCAGTCCGCACTTTTGGCTCAGCTTAGGCTGAGCTGCGGCTGAGACCAAACTTAATCTGAACTTACAGGCTTAGTCCTCTTGGTTTAACATGGCAGAGATAGCTTAATCCTCTAGAGCTTAACTTTGGCTGAGCCGAAAACTGCTTCACTTTTTGGCTTAGACAGAACACTAATCTTCGATCTGGACTAAGACCAAAGTTGAACGCTCAGATTAGTGTTTGGTCTCGATCAGCCACAGACTCAGCCAAAAAGTAAAGTGACCCACTGTTAACCTTCCATGGCTCCAGACCAGCTTACCAGACAGCAAGCTCACTGCATGCCGTATTAACTTACTGGGTATCTTCTAGTGTCTGCTGCTGGTACCACAGTATTCCACCAATGGTTGAACCTGCAGATAAACTATGTTGCAATGCAAAAAATTGGTCTCTGTGTCCGTGGGCTGAGTGGAGTTGAGTAGGAGTATAACATCGCATTTGACACATCACTTCAGAGACAATCTCTCCAGCCAAGCTCTTGACTGGTGCAAAACACCAAAAACTTATTACCACCAGGAACAGCATAAATGACAAAAAAACTAAAAAAAATAGTGAAAAAACTACTAAAAATAGTGAAAAATCTACTAAAATATAAACAAACTAGAAACCAAAAGAAACCGAAGCTTGGTTTAAAGGTGTTGACTACGTGTGACCCTTAAAATTCATTGCTTTGGTCGTCGTGTGCTCAATTTGATAGATATGGGTTAAGCGGTTGGAGCACGGAGATAGCACGTCTAAAAAATTTTGTGGGGTCCACAGCCCTGTCATATTTGCTTTGGGGTGGGAGTTTGGCCATTTAAAACCTTCCTGTGACCCTGACATGAAACTGTACTAATTTGGTTGCTCTGCTGTTACATCACCCTGGTCAAATACTGAAAATTTTGCACCCCTCTCATATGGAGTACCCTAAACCCGTTCACAGGGCTGAGATGCCTGTGGTTATCACATCTGTTGTTGCAGCCATTCCTGGACAGAAATCAAAATCCAATGAAAACTTTTACGGAGTTATCATGTGCGCAGACATATGGTAACAATATCCTCCACAAGATGTTGGGGTTACTAACAATGTTTGTAGCCGTCAGCGAGTGATGCATGAAGACTTAGCAATAAGCAGATGTCAATCTTCAGACCAAACCGAGTGACTTTTTCTGCTATTCTGTCAGTAATAATAACTATCAACTAGAGCCCCCAGTCATATATGGATATCCAGATTAGCTGCCGAATTTTCGTCTGCCAAAAAATATACGGCTAGCTGAAACGTAAGCCGAATACGTTCAGCTGAATATCAGCTGGAAAAAAATTACACAGGAATGCATCAATGACAATTGAAAATTAGCATTTGTGTGGCTGAAATGATATTCTGGCGTTCAAACTGAAGAACACTATGTACTTTTTCTGTTTACCAAGCATGTAGCCCACATCATCATACACCAGTTGAACTTGCCGGCAGTTGGTGATGTCTGTGTTCTTTGGCCATAATTTGGATGCACGTTTTGTGCATTCAGCTGTAATTTAGCCGTATTTTCTGTTGTCCACATAAATTTGGCTCATCTGGATATCAGCCGAAATATTATTAATCCATCTGCAATTTAAAAAAATTGGCTGGGGTGTACAACACAACCAATTTTCACATAGCACATAGTAAAAATCAAATGCAATTGGTAACTGTTAGCCAATGAGCTGAATCTGATATTAGTCATCTATCAGAATATTGATGACAAACACAACACATGAGACCAGTCAGTCAGTCAACTGAGTCAAACGATTCAACATATACATCAGTACCTGGCACCGTTAACCTCAGCAGCGGATGCAACGTTTGTCGAATCAATTATTTCCACCACATATCCTCGCATTTCAGCCTACAAGTACAGAAGAAATTCTACTAATAATGCACTGTTTTAATTAAGTATATGACACAAACTATTCTTTAATTCTGCTAAAAATTAAGCATAAATTACAATCATCTTATTCAATTTCTACGTGTCATTCCTTTTCCATGTTGTATTACGATGAAGACAAACAGATAGATAGATATTGGAAATTTGTATAGCTCAATAGCATACTCTATTGCACTGAATGCACTAATATCACACGAATAGTATTGTCTTGATCTTGAAAGTGCATTTTAAAAACATCAAGACCGACAGAAAGATAATGAAACTCCAGACCGTCGGCCCACAACAGAGAAAGCCCGACTGCCGAATGTAATTCGCCGACAGCGTGGTACAGTAAGATAACAACTAAACTATATACACAGAATGGTCCAAAAATTGTACTGTTTTTAAGAACATGTATCACTGTCTCATCTGTCATACAACAGCCACACAGTGAGAGCTGATTAGCACAGCAACTGTGTCATTAATTAGGTGAGCACAGAGCAAGCGGAAGACCTTGTCTCTGGACTTTTCACTGCTGGTATCAAGAAGTTCTTCCTGGTGCAACATCCTAGAGGTAATCTGGGGTGAAGGTCGGGAGTACTTGTTAGGACAACGAGGCTGGTACATTCGACTAATGATTCTTGGAGCTTTTTCGTTGATAAAGGTTGTTGAATGGTGCCGGCGTTAGCATTTCATTTCAAGCATTGACATTTGTGTGAACAACCTTTGAATAATGCAAGCTAGCTACTGAATACCATCACATAGCACTGTTACCCGCCCTCACACTGTCAACAAAACGAAACACTGTATTCTGACCACAACTGAAATGATCTGTTTCAGTGCAGAGGCAATGTTGGCAGCTGGGTATAGGCACTGGAAGTTGATTGGAAGCAACAAGGATATCTAGGCAGACCAAAAATAATCAACGTTATATAAAAATGTAACTATAGTTTTATGCATTATCAACCTTGCTGCTATGAGACAATGTGTTGATGTTATTTAACTTTACTGAACTGCAACATTCAACATTCAGCAACTGCATACCAGCCTAATGCAGTTAGGTCTACTGTACTCACAAGTTTGATGTACTGGTCTCTCTCCCACTGCTGCACGAACGTGTTGTCGATGATTATAGGACTCTTTCTAGCATCCAGAGCGTCAGCCACTGCATCAGTAAACAGACACACCACGACATGAGATTAACAAATCACCAAGTAACCACGCGAGCTGTTCTAATTACTGTACAATCATAGAATGCTGCCTAGTATTGACCACTACAGACGTCACACCAGGTCTGACATTAGTCTCTATTCATCCTGACATCACAGCTCAGAAGTGACCAAAATGGAGTTTGAGTGGTAATATAAAACACAAGACGAAGTAGATTAAAAAAGCACTACGTGCTACAAACACAATGAACGACTATTTCTCAAAACAGAATTGTTAAAATTAGTTTCCATCACTTACGGGCAAGATTTTATCAGTGTTTTAACTCTATCTATGTAAAAGGTCATAACTACTCAGAGCCAGTGCTTTTACGTTTGGTTAATACGTACTGCAAGCCATATTTATTGTATGGTGCTGAAGTTGTTAATTGGACCTCTTCTGAACTATCTCTATCTCGTATGAACTATGCTTATAATAGTGCTCTGTGTAGATTGTATAAAATTAGTTTTAACTCACTTGATGTTATCTATGCTTACTCAAATCTGCGTAGTATTAAATCTGAAATTGAATTACGGACTCATACATTCTTAAACCGGTGTGAAAATATTGACAATGCAATTTTATGTCACAAGCTTTTTGTGTCGGGCATGTAACGTGTGTTTTTAGTGAGTTTTTATCTTGTGTGTTTTTACCTACTGTCCTGTAAGTAGTTTTCTCTGTCTGTTTTGCTACCATGTTTATTGGTGAAATAAAGCTTCATTCATATATCTTGCACACGTCAGATTGATGTGTACAACAGATCACAAAACAGAACATGTGCACATCATAATCATCATCATCATCAAGTGGCCCAACCAGCATACATAGCAAATCAACTACCTTGTTTGAAGTTCCACTCATGCATATGCAACATCTTGCCCGCATTGCCGTTACACATACCATTCCTTGTGTTAAGCACCCAAGCTCCATTACTGCTTACCGGTAAGTCACTGAAATACACACATTTCATAGCCAGCTAATCACAGCGACAGCACTTGTATATCATGTGCCACTATAACATATATACGTATTACATTGATTATACTCAATATCACCATCAGTTTGGCATGTGTCTGACACACCGATTACAGTTGTGTCGTTTATATACTTAACCAAGCATGGTGTAGGTATGACAGTGTCATTGGGTTATCACAAATTACTGGCGTATCAATCCATCACAACAGGCACAGAGGACGTCCATAATCAATTCAATGTTCATATATTTGTACAAGTATAATTTATGACAATCACAACCATTCAATTACAGACATTACACAACAAGATGCAAACGTCCTAACTACTGCAGCCAGACTACTCCAAGCATCACGCAACAATTTGACAATGCAGACCAGTCTCTCTTTCAAACAGTTTTGACTACGCATAGCCACATAGCCACCTTTTTGCCACATAATAAAAGAGTACAACTATGGCCTCGTAATCAAAATCTAACACTTACCTGCAAATTGTCGTACTATGACAGTTGTAACTGTATTGCTCGAATGCTTTTCAGGGAGGCCTACTGACTTCCGCGTCTCTTTACGCATGTTTTACCACTCTTTTTAACTTGGTACATAACATTTCCTGGACACTTATATGTATCTCAATGCAGAGTATCACTGACTTCATAAACTATTATGTATCTAATCTATACAAGTACACTGACCATCTGGCGTTCATTAATAACGATAATAAAGGTTTACATTGTAAGACAAGCAAGAATGTTGTTAACTGCTGACCTGACGAGGCTCAGGTTGTCGGTATCGGGATCACCAATCAATATCACCATCACACTGGCACCGTCGTTGAGCAGCTGCTGGACCTTCTGTCGTCCAGCTTCAACCGCCGCGCGCGCAGCACCTGCCCCTCCACTGCCAACCATCTGCTGCTCATCAAACGCCGACGAACCCCCCACATACACTGCATCTTCAAATCCTGGCTGGCGTGTTGCCGGAAGGTTGGTATTGGCATACGGCATGCCGGCATATTCAGGATACCAGCCGGTAGGCATCATTGGCGACTGGCTTGCCCCATCTCCCATCCAGTTCGGAGTGGACATAGTGGGACCGGCAACCATTGGCATCGGTATAAATGATGGTTGACCTGTTTGACTAAAGCCTGGCCCTGGTGCATAGCTGGTACTGTAGGCATTGCTCCCAGGGACGTACTGATACGCCGGGTAGCCCATTGCATCCATTTCCATCATCGGGGAAACGCCATTGCTCTGTCCGCTGACTGGCAGCGGCATCTGTACCGACACCGGTGCAATGTACGGCGGTGTGTTTCTCAACATCTGATCGTACTGCAGCATCTCATACGAGGCTGGCGTCACCGCGCTGCCTGGCGGCAATTCCACGAACTCCGGACCGCTGGAAGCCGACTGAGGCAGAGCGGGTGGAGGCATCACAGAGACTGGATACTGAGCCTGCTTGCTAGGCAGATGCACGTTATTGTGAAGAATCTGAACTCCCATCTCGGCGCTGTGCATCGGAGGTGGGACTGCATAAAACGGCTTTGCAGACTGAGCAACGGGCGACGGCTTCGATGCAGCACGGTTTGGCAGGTAGTAACTCGACACGAACTCCGGTGCATCCACAGAGAACTGGCTCTTCTTGGGCTGCTGATGTGCAGGCTGCGATGTGTCCAGTACTAACTGGTTCACTTGTGCTGGTGGTGGATAAAATGATGGCACACTGCCCATCACGTCCGGTGCGACAACAGGAGCTGATTCGGCAGCGGCAGGAGTTGCATTCAACGGTTGGATACCATGCAGCATCTCTCTTTCGATCTCCTCACAGCTCAGCATACGCGGTGCGGCACTGGCTGCATGAGGTGACGGTGTAAAAAATGGAAACGATTGTTGCTGCACTGTCTGCGACGGAGACTGTACACCAGCCTGCAATGAATTTGGACTTCCATACACAGGTTTATTACCATACGGTTGTCCATAATACAGTCCCGGTGCAAGTGTCCCAGCACTGCTATCATGCAATAAAGGACTTGTAGCCTCTTTATCTGAACTGACTGATTGTCCGACACCAGAATAATCCTTAGGAGCTGTTTCGTCAGTATACTGATCAAGGTCGCAGAGCAAATTGCGGATAGTTTTCTTTGTCTCCTGCAGCTGGCTCTGTTTCGCCCTGCAGCGATCGCGATCAGTCGGCGACACTGATGAATCGTCTGATCTGAAAGCATCGGTTCCTTGCGGCACATCTGTCGGAGACTTCACCGTCAGACGTGCGAGAATGGACTCGTTGCCGGCAGTGCGACTAGTGCCGGTCTGCAAGCGACGCAGAAACCGCGGCGGAAGGCTGTCCATGTGCTTGATCGCTACCTTCAACTGTGCTGGATAAATATTCACACCTCGAACAGTCGCCGCGTTTGGCTTGTCCTTGTCTTCATCCAGTGGCGAGGACTTGGTCTGTCGGACCTCGCTGCCTTTCTTCACATCTTTCATACCTTTCGTGCTGATGCTGCTACCATTTTCCCTTCCCCGACGACTGTACTCTTTGCCACTACTTCGACTCCCCAAGTTCCGCCCCATGTTTTTAACCGAATGATGCTTATCCTCACCCGCACCAGAATCCTTCACATTTCCCTTGTCACTGCTAAGTCTGTTATCCTTAACGTCATCATAACCACTGTCCTTAGATCTCAAGCTGTCTGGTCTGCAGTATGGTTCTGACAAATTTCCCTTCGCGTCGCAGTCGTCCTCATCAGATGACGACGTTCCGTCACTGTCAATTATTGCTTCACCTAGACCATCAATAATCACCTCTTCGACCAGGTTTTCCAAAGCTTCCCTTTCTTCCGGATTCAAAGACAAAGTCTTCTTGCGATGGCCTCTCTTGAGCTGCTGCTGCTGCAGCCGCAGCGCATCTGGACTGCTTTTATCATTTCCGTCTGCATTATCACCACGAGCAGAGTCGGAATGCAGTCTGCCGCCAGACGCAAGTGGTCGCTGTAGGATCCTCACGTGTTTACCATCGACAACAGCGTGATTCTGGACCATAGCATCATCTGTTGTAAATGACTTAAAAGGTCGTCGATACCGCATCTCACCGGAATCTCTAACCGGCTTTGTGTTAGAGAAAAAACTGCCATGATTACTGTGTGGTGAGTGACTTCCGCCTCCACGGCCGGCCGATCTCTTTGAATTGAGCTCCGTCACTCCATTGAATACATGACTTCCTCGGTAATAGTTATAACGAGACGAACTGCCCGACGACGTCGGTGTATCGCTATTCTGAAAGCTCTTTCGGCCATCTGTGAGAATTGGTTCATGCGGTACCAGTTTGCTTTGTGAATCATTTGATGATTCCATCGGCCGGTGCCGTCTCACAGTGTCAGAATAGTTTAGCTCAGTCTATATACAACTCTCGCAGCAAGCCACACACTGCTGTTTCTTACACGGATGTTATCACAAACAACTTGTGTTCTCACTACAACAAAACAACACAAAAACATTAAAAGACGACAGTACTATATACAAATACTGCAATTACCAAACATCTAGACCACTAGTGAAAATATAGGTCAGAACACAGAACTTGACCATTCGAATAGCTGAGTTTGTGAGGTGAGATAGATTATTTAGATGTACAAGAGTTTATGGACAGATAGGATTCTACTTTACAGCAGAGCAAGACAACAAATCCTTCTTCAGTATGATGCAGACTGCCAACCAAGCTGTGACATTTATAAAGGGAAGTAAGGAGTGAAGTGCACCTATAATCATTCCAAACAACAACTGCTGTCACAGTGTAGGAGTCCCATCCAGTACTGCACATGTGGTATGAAAGCTGAAGTATTTGGGAAGAAGACGGAAATTGCAGAAATGGTGCTGCAAACAAACTTCATAGTTGTGGCTTTAGCATAAAATGTCAGAAATGTTAATACTAACATATGATCATTGGTCATGTCAGATGTGTAATGGTTTGTTCATGGTAAAAAAATGTTTCAGAAATTTGGGGTTGTATTTAGTTTAAGAGAAGCTATGTATCACTGCCAGTTGTGTGGAGTGGAGTTGACCAATATATCTTTGCCTGCTCATAGTAAGTTACTCTGCCAAATTTAGTAGCTCTAGATACAACAGATGAAGCATAGAGATCACAAGAACCAAAAAATTGGGGTGATGGATGTATAACATACAAAGTCTCATTAGAGACTCGGGGTACACAAAGACTCTATCTTTGAGGGCAACTGTCTGCTAATGCTGAATGAATCCAAGTTTGTGTACTGATTACGGCCTATAGGAAGTCATATATGGGGAATCGATTGGTACCAAAATGAATGAACTTGACCTCTGCATCTGAGGTCATTTCAGGTCATGTCATAGGTTTGCACAAATAACATCAGCTGGGGTCCGCCATACCGATGGTCCGATAACCCTAACTCCAACTAAGACTAATCGCGACTGTCCTTCGCAATGGTGGGCCGTCCCCATAACATATGCTGTTATGTCATTATGATAATATTGGTTGAGTCCATGTTCATGTTTGGTTTTAGAAACTATTTCCGGTCTCTAAATGTACAAATAAACAAAGTAAAATAAAACTTCACAAATGTAAAAATTATTTTATGATTATTTAATCAAAATTCTGAGTTAGTGAAATAATTAGAAGTGAAGTAAATAAATAAACTATCAGCTGATAAAAAGCAAAATACAGTACATTGCGGTTGTACCAATTTCCGAAATGGACACAGTACTGACTGCAATAGTGTGCAGTGCCCAGTAAGTAAGCAAATAGCGGTGTGACTAAATACTGCTCCGGCCCCCTAAGTAGCTTTTTAGGGGAACAATTTCACAAAGGCACAGCAGTCGCACAGTGTATGTAAATGCCAACCATAAAGCAGTCTTCAAAGGAATTCTGATCCGGCTGCTGCGGCCTCCTAAATAGCTTTTAACAGAAGCAACTTCGCCGCCAAAGCAGTCACACGACGGCAGTGACTGCCGATCATAAAGTATAGTCTTCAAAGAAATACATCGCATCGTTTTCGTATGTGCAATGTTTTACACGTAATTTCTTAGATACGACTACGCTTGCAGTATTTTACATTTAGGAATTTGCGGTTTACGTGTGCTGAGTTTTCATGTGACTACATGTATAGTTTTAAAATATGTAGTTGAGGAAATGTCTTTGTCACAAACGAATATTCAATTGGAGCAAATAAATGAGCCTTGTTCAGGGCAGTCTGTTCATAGTTACACATCACCTAATTACGTATGCCTCAGGTGTCACTGTCACGGGACTTATTTTCCAAACGACCCATTAGGCCTATTGATTGGATTGCTATACACTAATTTAAGCACCTCAACAGTTCTTCAGAGGGCCTGAGCAGTGCTGTGGACCGCTTTACACTCGCTGCAACACCGTTCCGGAGGCCGAAGCAGCCAGAGCAGTATTTAGTCACACCCAGCAAATAGTGTAACGTACAATACCATATGTATGAACATGTGGAGGTGACTGGAGTTTCATGGACGCAATATGGTGCGATATAACTAACAGTTTATTTTTAATTTTATTTACATTACGCCGTGGCTATCCGACCGACTGTCGGTCGGCTAGGCCACGCACTAGCCGACCGACAGTCCGTCGTACAGGCCGACGGACAGACGGCGCCGGCGTAGCGGCAAGTTGCAGGCAAAATATCAGTACTTATGCACTGATACATGCGACCACAAGAGAATATATCCCAGCCAGAAAAATTACTTACATGGAAGAAATTTACCTATAGTAATGGTGTGTCGTCTGTGCAAACAAATATTCCTACATAATTTATTATAATCAGCAAATTGTAAAGAAATGAAAGAAGAATTATCTATAACAATTTAGTAAACATTACATTTGATCCAAAAACTAGGCAATAATAAGAACATTGAAGACATACAGCGGCGCAACCTAGCGAACGCAATTACACTAAAGTTTATTATATTATATTTTAAAATATTTTATTTTATACTGGGGAGTGGCTCTGCCCCTCTCCAGACCCCACCCCGGTTGAGTTCAAGTAATAAACTAACAACAGGGGCCTAATCACGACCTGTTACTGACCA
>Ga0056114_1000500_pt1 | contig 13943 bp, 7 predicted proteins | sample WorMetHERISLAND1_FD_77005 | JGI IMG/M metagenome (GOLD analysis project Ga0056114, IMG submission 77005) | Marine gutless worms symbiont microbial communities from Max Planck institute for Marine Microbiology, Germany - Olavius loisae HERON... ...
ATATACGACTTCCTATAGGCTCTCAATAGTAACTTTTGCTCTAGGACGCACCGTTTAGCCACAATACATAACGTCACAGACGGACGACAGACAGACGCAACACTGTAGCATAAGCGCGACCGTCAGTACGGTCGGCTAAAAATGATTTGACCAAAATACAAATTTTTACATTCAAGATGGCAGACGGACATCATATTGAAAAAAAAAACATTTTTGTCAATAACTCGGCAACAGATTGTGTGATTTTCACAAAAGTTTGTACGCACATGTAAAATTGAGAATAACGACAGGCAAATGTGAAAAAATTTGAAAATTAGAAATCCAAGATGGCAGCTGATCGCCATCTTGAAAGTCTTTATATTGCTGTATTTCATTGTTATAATCAGATTCGGATCAAATTTTGTATGCTGGGACAATGACTGAAATCCTGACCATAACTCAAAACTTTTAAACTCAATATGGCAGACGGATACCATATAGTTAAACATTGTTTTTGGCCATAACTAAGCATAACTCTGTCCGATTTTTGTAAAGTTTTGCACGTTGACACGAAATCCGATAATAATCACGATTAAATACCACAAATTTCAAACTTTGAAAATTCAAATTGGTGGACTAAACCTGCCATCTTGAAAATCGTCATATCGCCATATTTGAGTGAAATATAGTGAGATTTTGATGTGACAAAACGTATCACCAGAACTCAAAATTGTAAAATACCGTATGGCAAGAGATGGATGCCATGTATACAAAATTCTAACACTGTGCGAAATTTTGCACAGTGACGCAAGATCCGTCCTCATTGACTGTTGAATGCCAAAAATTTCAAAATTTGATAATTCAAGAAAGCGGATGGATTTGCACCTGAACATTACGAATGCAGATGCTACAGTGTATTGCTAGGGCCAGCTGGTGGCTTATCGTCTCAGCCCATTGGGGCTGTACATTTGTTGTAGTAGTGATTGGGACGTTGTGTGCAGGCTGACCTGCTGCGCTGTGTGGCGAACTCCAAGCCGACAGTCAACGATGAAGACCTCGAGAAGCTGAAGAAATTCACGGATGATTTCGGTCAAGAAGGCTGACGACGTTTAGAATTCCTCGCGCTGGGTCGCAGCAGCGTGGCTGTGTATAGTGTTTTATTCTGTCTGTAAAATAGAAGAGTCGTGTTGTTATGTCATTGTGTGGCACGACACAAGGCTGATGGTCAAAACAGCGAGTATGTCAACCTGCAAATCTGTTCCATCTCAACTGTACATGCACGCAGAACATCAACACATACACAGCAGTAGCAAGCTACTGTTCTACTGGGATGGAATGGTGTTGTTAACACACAAGAAGATGTGATTGAGAAATGAAATTTTGTGCATATATGTGAAATGAAGCAATCTGTGGGCTGTGGTGATAGAATCAATGTCAATCAAAGATACACTAGGGCCAACGACTGGCCATCACACAAAAACACCATCATTCATAGTCAGAATTTGTGATGTTTTAATGTTACCCTATGTGGACCATGTCTGAGTGATGCCCAGCTGTCTGTAAGGTCCAGTGTCTATCAGTGTGAATGATGTATTTCATTGCTGTTATGCACAGACAGCAACAATGTTGTTGAGATAAATATGGCAGTCTAAAAGTAAACTGTGAGCTTGAAACTGCTTTCAAGACGACCTTTGTTAAACATTTTGATCTGTAACCATTTCGTGAACATTTTTTGTTGCATGCGATATGAATGTCATTGTACAGCTGTAGATTTTTGCACACAAATCTTGGCCGTGTTCTGTCAACTGTTGTGTTTAATGCAGTGTTATGAGATGTTTCTTTGTGTTCTTCTCTATTTGCGTCATCAGCACATGGTATACTCAATATAATACGCTATAATAAGTAATACCCAATCTCTTGCATCTTGTCAACTCATGTCACTCGCAGTCACTTTAATGCTGCAAAAGTTTTGTGTGTCGTTTATTATGCAAATTTCACGACCTCGGCAAATTTGCGAAAATTATGGCTCGTGGATATTCAATACTCAGTAATGCTGCCTTTGCAGTGGTTCAGAAATCAATAACACAAAAATTAAGGGCAGTCAAGATTCATGGTTTTACAGTATTTGTTACAATCAAATCGTTTATGCAGAGTGACAACACCACGTCCTAATGTTTGCTTGTGAAGTTGTGAAGGCATCAGCCATCATTTTCCATCGGCATACAATCGCCAACAAACATGGCTGCTACACTGTGTCCACGAAAAAACTATAACCCTAGACAATGTAAGATAGAAATGTCAAATCTAAACGCATCCTAACCAAATTGCGTGTGCTTGATTATGAATATATCTGCGACAGCATTGCCAAATTACATAAGAAAATATTATTTATTACACAAGTTATTAATATCCAAATATTGACGACAAAGTATTTCAGTTTCCAATGGAGCGTCACATACTGCAGTTAGGCACTCAGGCGTCCAGCCCACAAAGCACGTAAGACAGTGCATTTGTTAACTCATGAAACACCAGACTTCATCACTCCAGCTTTGTGGCCAGCCAACAGTCCTGACCTTAACCCAGTCGACTAGAAGATTTGGTGGAAGCTGCAGGAGCGTGTGTACCGCAGCCACGTGACGTCGACAGCTGAAGTCGTGCCTGATCGAAGAGTGGGAACATTTCCACCAGGTGGTCATCGATAAAGCGGTCAGGCAGTGGCGTCCACGTCTTGGAGCTTCGTGCACACGGTTGACATTTTGAACACAAGACTTTAGATGTGCTGAAGTCTTGCCATTCGCACGGACGCACACTTGACAGTCAATCACGCCTGTGCCTATAATGGACACTTATGCTTTTGAGTGATCTTACTAAACTTGGCGACTTGTTTGCAATTTAACCTCACAGTGTTGGTGTAGAATTTCGTTAAAATCCGACGTTGTTTGCCAGAGTTATGGCAACGTATACAGTGTTATAGTTTTTTTCGTGGACACGGTGTAGTAACACAGACGACGACGATGGCTTTGTTAACTGCTTCAACGCTCTTATCAGAGGCGTGCGTCGGGTGAATTGTTAGAAAGCGTAAGATAAATTCAAGGGCACGTAAACAAGCAATATTATTGACTAATCACAGCTATCGCAGATAACCCGTGCGATGCTAGGCTGCTAGCGTGTAAATGATTGCTCAATTTTCCAGTCCAGTGATGCTAACCTCCTTCCTATCCGTCATGCACCACTAGGAGCTAGGAGTGCGTCTCCAGTGTGGGCGATTCTGAGTCACGATACAGATACCACGTAGACACTATCTCAGTGATACAGCTTGTCAAAGTCTTCGTCCATCGTAGTTATCTTCACCGGAAGTTGTATTGTATTGTCTCTAGGTTTTAGCGACACTGACATGCTTCTTCTAGGAGGGTTACTGGCTGGTATCAGCGTGAACGTAGACAACTGGATTGGACTGAGCAGTGTTTTACGTCCCAGCCAACACAGTATAGGTTATAAGGGAGACGGTTTTTACAAGTCAAAAGACCCAAACAACAGTATCAAACGTAGACAAGTGGGCGATGCCGGTAGCAAACTGATGAAAATGACGCAGAGATCTGCACAAATATCCACTCCGGTTACACCGTAATCTTGCAGGAATCAATAGGGCCTACATCAACGGTTGAAAACATTACCATTAGCAATCTAATATTAAATTAATATTAAATACCCGCGGAAATTCAGATTTATTAACCTAGCTGCAGAGCAGTGTTGGCAGTACTAATCCGGGCTGTTGTTAATGTAACTGATCACTGTGTTGTTACTGCCTTACAAGAAGTCTAGTTTTATTTAGACGGTAATGCACAATTTTGTTCACATGGCTAACGTCATGTGGAAGAACTTTACCTTGCAATGTACACCCTTAGAAAACGCCAAATTAAAATGCAGCGAAATTTCAATACTCCCAAAATTGCCAAATTACGATGCAGCTAAAATGTAGTGTTTTACAGTATAGTATTTATATGCATGCTCAAACGGTTGACTATATAATACCAGTACTAGAACTAGAATTACCTGTCGGGGCCAAGCAAGCCCAACCCTCACCAGCGGTAGGTAAAGTCTCCAGTGCAAAAAGAATTTCAAAACACTGAAATCCAAAAGCAAAAATTCGAACATCCTGCTATCAAACACAACTGGACGTCCTGTCGCAGCAGTGTAGCAAGAGAGTTTTGTCGTGGCCAACTCTGCTTGTCTGAATAGGATCTTGAATAGGATTTTAATAACATTAATGATTAACACACAACAACAGATGAAAGCGTGTAGCACTGGCAGAGGCAGCCACGTATATACCGTACATGACTGTGTCATTTCAATTGATTCAACGGCGGTGTGGTTGCATTTCAATAATTATATCAGTATTAGTATAGCAGCATATCAGTACAGTTAATATGTCTAGAACTCGGGCAAACTGATAATATCAATATCAATCAATATTTCTGAGTACCATGCGACAGTCAAACCGGTAAAGTTCTGTTGTGTGGCCACACACAAACACACACGAGCATGATATACATTAGATAGAACTGTAATCTCTGCAGGCAAATCAGTCAGTACATCACAGCGACATCAACAACTGTACATCATGACGTCATCGATGACGTCACACCCGGCGTGTAACACCGACTAGTATGTACACTATGATAGCGGAGACGATGGGTCACTTCAACTCTTGACTTAGCCTTTCGCTCAGCGATTCGCCGAGCGAAACCTTAAGCTGAACGCTGAAGTCCGGACTTAGACCAAAGTTCAACTTAACTTTGGACTTTGGTTGAGCCGGTTCTGACTCAACGCCGGCATTGCCATTTAGTGAATTCGCGGGCCATGGTTGGAATTAAATTGCTGTTTCGGCAGCCGATACGACAGGTACACGTCTTCCATAGATCCGCACGCGGTTCTCAACAATTTTGTATTTCTGCGCCTCACTCCTCGCGGCGCAGCTCCAATCCTCGCCATGTTCTTTGTTTGTGTGACGCATAATGACGTCATTTAATTTCGCTCAGCGATTAAAAGTTAAAGTGAGTTTAGGCTTAGCGAAAGTTAAGCCCTAGGGCTTAAGCTATCTCTTCCATGCTAATCGACCGACTTAAGTTAGGTTAGTTCGGCTTAACTTCGGTCTAAGTAGATACTTAGACCGAAACTTTGGTCTAAGTCTTCCGCTGAGCCAATCGCTGAGACCGAACTTGCGAAGTTTGGTCTGAGCGATTGGCTCAGTGAAACCACTTTACTTTTTGACTTAAGTCTGTACTTAGACCGAACTTTGGCTCAGCGAAAGGCTAAGTCAAAAGTTAAAGTGACTCCATGGCATCAATCAGTCGAACAGACTTACGCCATAGACAGCAGTCGCAACAGTCGTTCCATCCATATCACAACACGGCAGGCATTCCATACACAGCTTCAATGCAACAGTTCATTAGAAATAATGTGGTACACCAGTCACCAGTCAAGTCTACATTGAACGCTCATGATAATAAGTCAACGGCACAAGATGCAATGTGTATGAGACGATCACAAATAACGCTGCAGTATGCTTGATATAACATCATGTGTCTGTAACAATAACTTATGAAGACAATATACAAGTTCAATGACAACTGTGAATGTCACCAATCACAACAGCTTAATGCTGAGTTCACACTGGCAGAGTCTTGACTCTGGATAACCGCGTACGGGTTCAGTAAACTTTGCACATATTTCATTAGCAGCCGTTCACAACACGGGTTCTGTACATGAATACGAGTTACCTTGTAATACAAGCAGTTTTTGTGCATCTTTTTCGACATGAAAACAACAAAAACGGACGCCAGAAAGTTTTGACTTCAATAATTATTATGGCACACGTAATGTAATGTTGACGTAACTGTAACGTAACACTAACAGTGTTTACAATATAGTGCAATCCTTGCTAGCCCGTGCAGACAAACCCGTACTCATGGTATCAGTGTGAACCGAGCCTAAACCAACCAATCATCCTTTCAGCACCCAGCTTCAATCACATTCAATGAGTCCATTACAAGTCTCACAACTGAACACTAACCTGACTGAAAACCGTGCTACCAGTCAGTTGCATAACATGATAACGACAGAGTTAACAAGTAACTGATGAAACTGTCCAATGTCAACAGCATACATGTAGTTGTTGCATATTATGCACGGCATGCAATACACACTGGACTACACAAGCAACTGTTACTGTTACTGATAGAATATCACATCGTGGTCAGTGGTCAGTCGTCGATGGTCAGTCCACCACTCACGTCACCGGAGGCAACCTTCGCCAGCACCGAGTTGACATACTCGGTCGTGTGACCAGCAGTCATCACAGCTAGCACATCAACAACACCAGCCACATATCTCATCTACCTAGCAGACTGGTGAAGCTCAAGCACCTGACGGAATGAAGTCTCTCTTGTCCACACCGGACTACGGCATCAGAATTCACAGTAGACACTACGTCACTGTCACAATTAGTTCTAGTGCAAACAATGGATTCGTTTCCTTAGCCCTCAGCTGGACAACAGGATACAGGGCTAGTGCGTCGCGTGGTATGCCCGTTTACTCGCATGGTTTTCACAGTTACTCATTAACCGACCCCAGAGAGATGGTGCGCTGAGTTGGCATCGTTAAAAGTTCAGTTCGCTCTTCTCAGAGCATGAACAGCAACCTCTACCACATGACCACTAGTACATCAGTGGTTAAATTACTCCAAAGTAGGTGGTGGGATGCTACATTTCCCTCTCCCTTTATCTCCCTTCACTTCATCGATCCTCTCCCCTTCTTTTCCCTTTCCTCCCTTCCATCCCCCTTAGAAGTAGGCCCCTTCCAGCTAGGGGTTCTGGGCAAGCGCTGTAATCTCCCCAGCGGAGTCTGGGGCAGATCCCCGGCCAAAATAGAATTTGGTGCATTCCTCCCAGGCCGCTCTGTCATATCTACACTATATCTCAATTGTATCTCAATAAAAAAGTGCAAATTTTAATTTACAGAAAATGCGTATCAATTTCAATGACTCGTCTTACATCGCTTCAATCAGGAATAAACTGTACAGCAACTATTACCAGCTCATAATACATACTATTAACTACTTAGTTCATTTGAATAAAAACGTTTGCATTTTGCATATATAAGCAAATGCTTCAAATTTAAAACATGTTACAATTTATTGAAGCCAAAAGTTCTGTTGTGCAATGTTGCCAAATGTTACAGCAACACACAGACTAGCCATCACTATCTCCACTGCATTCCGTCACCAGCTGTTTTCATTTGAATAAATACATCACAATGCTCATCAAGTAGGCAAGACTGTTGACTTACTCAAGTGATGCTTGATCAAATTATTCAACTTGGATGCGAGCTTTTCACCATCTGAATTTGAAGGCTGCTTCACTCGCTGACAGATTTCTTGCCTTATCATCGTAAGAACTTTCGTCAGCTGACCTGCACAGAATTAACTCACTAATACAACTACTGTATTACAACACCACAATGACTTACACGTGTACTGCCACTATAAAGGCCCTCAGTGGAGGACATAACACAAATGCCCCCTTAATCCTGTCCCCAATGCATCAGGAGTGGTGTGGGTGAAGCTAACCTACAAAAATTATTTGGCTGTTCTGCCAAATTTCACAAAACAAGGTCGATTCGTTCAGTTAGAGTGTAAAATAAGTTTGATGAGTGTAAAATAGTTTGAGCTCCAGAGTGGTGGTGTGTTTTCACAACTTGGCCCAGATTTTTTATCTTCCAAATTTTTAAGCTCTACGTTGAACGGGGAAAAGTGGGATTTGCAAAAATGCATATTCCAGAAGCCTCGTGACCTTTTGTAGATTGGAATAATTTTCCATCAGGGCATTCAGTCATACTGGCACATTTAGTTGCTGTAGTTGAAACACTGAGCATGATGTGGATCGCGAGTGTATGAAATTTATGGTCATTGGGACACACCTCCATGAGATGGGGTCAGTTTGACCCCTAAAAATCCCCTTGTTACAGACGTGATATTGCACTATATTTGTGTTAGCTAGCCTTTCTTGTACTGATATACAACCAGAACTTTTGCAGTTATCATGCACATAAAGACACACACAGACCAACAATGTAATTCCCTATGAAGCAGTTGTCACCGTTATCGGGGATAGCAATGCATAAGTTGAACATTATCTGACAACGTTTAGATGAACATCTTATATCAAGCTGCTACAATGACGACAAAAACCACACAATGTAGTTCAGCTACAGCAAGTACAGACTTTGATCACAGATCCACACACACCCCACTGTTTACACTGTTAAGGTTACAGCCATCTCAGAAATACGGGGCATCACCGAAGCATGGTGTCACATAATTTCATTAGCAGCCTGACTTGTTAGCACACCATGCCTTAACCCCAGCTGGTGAAGACTGGTACTCGATTTACCTACCCCAAAGGGATGGAAGGCTGAGTTGACCTAGCTGCCTGATAACGCCCAGACCGGGAATCAAACCCATGACCACTAGGTCAGCAGTCCGACGCCCTACCACTAAGCCACCGAGATACCCAGACATGTTACTGCATGTACAGAGTGAAGACAGCTATGAATCATGTAGAGGCAGAGACGTACGGTGTTCCTGCTCTAAGCCATGTAGCTTGATCTTGTTAGCCTCGTGCTGTGCTTTCTTCTTCAATCGACAGACACGTGACGCGTATCTGTTCTTCTCTCGCACGGTGCGAGCTCTCACGCTTGACGGCAGTTCGGCCGGCGGACACATTGTACTGATAAGACGAGCGAGTTTGGCCAGCTCTTTACCAGTGGCATACAGCTTGGCAGGATTAGGACTAACATCATTGCCGTCACCACGCCTCGCCTTGCCACTGTGTCGGTAACACGGTGCCGCAGACACCTGACATCGTTCAACGCACACAACCAACCATTCACTCATTGAGTGGCGGTGATTGTTTACAAGTCATTGCATGGTCTTGCTCCGCTGTGACTGTCAACTCGTCACGGACGTGGGACGTCGACATCTCAGGTCTTCTGACATCTACACGTGTGTCGTGCCGCGGACACAGTCACAGATTGGCGACAGGAGTTTCTCTGTAGCCGAACCACGGTTATGGAACAACTTACCGACAGAGATCCAGAGGAGAGGCACTAACTTCAAAACACAATAACATTATAGACGATTACTTAAGGCGTTTTTGTTCGTTTAGGCTGCGGCACATTGTGACTGGGAAGTGTGCTGGGTATAAGCACTCTTACTAACTCACTCATCTCAACTCCAACACATATAGCTTACAGTGACTGAGTTCATGTTTCCATTAGAAAAAGAGATTAGCACCTATTTTAAATCCATTTTTCTTAATCCGAACGTCTCTAAGAACCGAGTTGGATTAACTTCAGCGATTAGAAAACTACTTATCTGTAAATCAAAAAATGAACTGAAAATTAATCCCTAAGAGATTAAGTAGAAATGTCTCTTCATTGGTATGGAAGCTGGTTGGTGCTAACTCGAATGTTCGGATTAACTTTGATGTAAATCTGACATTTTGTGTTATCTTTTTTCTTATCTAACAGACAATCGGATATGTTGTAAGTTAACACTAAAGATAGCACTTATTATTTATATCGTCAGTTCACGTTGACGATTAACTTTTTATGTATTCTTACAAAAAGTGACAACTATAGTGTTAACTAAGGCATGAACTCAACCTGTGAGTTTGAAGACGTAGCTACACAGTTTGGAGCTCACTCTAACTCCACTGACAATCAATGGCTCCAAGCCTGCAACATGCCACATTAGTTCTCCTTCCTTGAGTCATCAGTGACTCAACTCCACGTCACCTCAACCTTCTAGCTGCTCCCAGCAGCTCTTTCACTCACACAGGTGCATACACACACAGAAGTATCAGAAAGTCATTTGTATACGCGATTGGTATGTGAAGTAGAAGGCCGTAGCTGTCATACCAGCAACTCCGTGTCAAATACAGGATCCTCAAAGTCGTGAAGCACATAGGGATCGTTGTCCTGAACCACACGACACAGTCGCTTGCCCTTCGGTCCCTTCGACTGAGTGTTGTATTGCCAGAAGAACGTCTTGTCCTTGCGACCACCAGATGACATGTCCGTCAAGAACTCAGTCAGATCACCACAGACATCTGCAACATTGATGCTCTGTACAGAAACAACGTCTCACAATCTAAGGCAGATGTGTGTGTAATTGTATAATTGGCAGTTTACAGAGCAGCAGTCAAAGGAATCTGTGCAGGACAGAAGTTGCTGGCATCGGAAGAACACTCTAATGGCATCAAATTGCCAGACGTCCATCAAAGCATCACGGTTTATGTACTGCAGAGACTGGTACTAGCTGGCAGGAAACTCAGACCCACATGTCATGAATGCAGCATGAATCACCTTCCAGAGAGCATCTAACTGCCGTGTCTTTTAGAAAACATTTGAAAACTTTTATTTAACAAGACTTTTGGTTGTTTTTAATGCAGTTATGTCTGCTGTTCATTAGCCTTAGCCATGATGATGTGATTGATCACAATACAGAAGATTGATGAGCATGCATCACTAACCTTCAACATATGACAATGGGATGCTTTATCCTTTCACTTAAAACTAAAAGGAGTCTACCAGTGCTGGAGGTCATCTCAATGTCTCGGCTTCGTTCATGTCTTGCCTCAGCTCTAGTCTGTCTGTCTCGGTCCTGACTCCATCCGTCACTGCTTTTATGCCACAAATGAAATGATAAGTGTCAAAAATAACATTTGGCTTATATGACTGTTAAATTAGGCTCATTCTTTCTGTGGAGACTGTTCCAACAATTTCGCAGTGTTATAATGTTTGTTTTGCCTCAATAAATTTACCTTGTTTATCTTATGTCATATTTACTTTTTAAAAGCTGTGAAAGACAGAGACAATGACAGAGTTGCTTACTGTCATCGACCGATGCTTCACTGTCACTGACGTTAGTAACATCAGCGTCATCTTTGACCCTGCCACTGCCGCAGCTGGTCACAGGATGCTCACTCACGCGCTGCTGCTGCTCCGACTTGTTCAACTCAACATCTGCCACAACTGACATCATTTATCAATTGATCACAATCCAGCAACAACCACTCTCCTTCATAATGATCTCCTTGCTGATAGCAAACACACATTAACTTCACTAAATTTAAATAAATGAGTGATATCGCAGTTGAAAAATTATTACCCTGAGTACATAAACACTGCTTTATGTTTCTGTTTCAAAAAAACATACCCCAAAAAATATATCATTGGTAACTGATTATTATAAACCTGATATTACTAGAACTCAAAACTGGACTGTTAACTGTACAATACGTAGGCAACTCTTACATCTCATAATTATAAGCCATCAGTCATTGCACTTGCCAGAGTCAAATTACTACACTACACATAACAAAACCCGTAGGCTGAAGAATTTAAGCTGGCTATGCAGCTGCAAATCTTGTCCATAATGACCTCAGTTTAACAGGTGATGCAAACTTGTAGTTAGCTGTAACAGTAGCACCAAACTGACTATGTTAGTTACAGTTCTGAGTGCTGTTTGACTAATACCTCGAACTTCTGCCTTGATGCCTGCGGCAAGCTGCAGACACTGCTGCTGCCAGTGGTGGTCATTAGTAGCCACAGCAGCCATTCTTGCATTTTCACTCTTCAGAAAGCTCTCAATGGCTGCCCAGTTGCGATCCACACTTGACGGTGCTGCAGACGCAGCAAGTGACGCTGACGAGGAGGAAGCTGGGTGAGTGTCGTGCTGGACACTGTCAGCTTGTAGCTGGGAGCTCAACAGATAAGATATCAGTTGACTCTGCCACTGAGGCTGGGGTTGTTCACGCTGCTCTGACCAGCCAGCTAGTGTTGTTGTTGTCGCAGTTGAAGGCACCGATGATGTAGCAAGGTTTGACACTGCAGTCAGTGGCGAGCAGTCCATGTAAAAACCACTTGATGGAACACTGAAGTCGTCGAGTAGCGCTGAGTCTAGGTCATCACTGTTGAGCTGTGTGAGTGTTGGTCCATCGCTGTCACTTATCGTCCACGTATCAGACAAGTACTTGCCATTCAGCACCTCATCACTGCTGCTAGCGGCTGTCGCTAGTGGCTGCCGCGGCTCACTAGCGAACACATACGACAGCACATCACAGTCACTGAACGTCAGACCCTCGACACTTGGACTGATGACACCCGTCTCGACAACAGGCTGATCTGGCTGGACTTGGCCAGTCACGCAGCACTGGTCCTGCAGCGGCTCTGACTCGTACATCAGCTGACTGCCAGGACTGACAGGAAGCTCACACGTTAAACTACGATCACATGACACATGTCCATCAACACCGCTCGTCACTGCTGGCAACTGATACAGCCGGAGATTCACGCCTGGACACTGTCTGTACATTTCTGCACACAACAACAAACTCATAGTCACTACACAGTACAGAATGCACTATAACAGTGATACAAAAGCAATTGTTTACATTAGTATAAAATTACAAACAAATATTAAAATTACACTTTTAGTATGCACAGCATTGCAAACATGAAACTCCGGTTGTGGTGACATCGGGTATTACGTTTCCGAATACACTCTGAATTAAAGGGGCACTGTTTGTTTGTTTTAGTTTCTGGCTACATGTGCACTGCACATGTAAGATTAAGCTGCATGAGTATACAGCTTAATCTTACATGTGCTTTCGATTCCACGTTAAACTCTTCTATCGTATCGTATCGTATTGTCCATTTGGATAATTTGGCGACATCTGAGCTATGATTTGGTAAGGAGCAACAGGGAATATTGCCAGAACTGCCTTCTAGTATTAGTTTTGTGTAGCTAGTTGATTATTTGAGCAGCTCACAGGTTGGTCCATATGAGATTTTGCTTCCTGTCACTGGGTTCACTCACTGTGCTTAGATTTCTTTCTCTGTGTTAGATTTATTTGCTTATGTTTCCATTGTCAGACTAACCACCCTCCTTCAGTGCTTTAACACTTCTGGTTGGGTCATCAGACCTGTAAAAACTATGTCCCCGAAATGACCTATACTGTGTCGAGCGGGACGATAAACATTACTCAACTGGACTATAATATACAAGGATCAGACATAAAGGCGAACTCAAATAACCAGTCAGGGAGACATTAAAACTGGTAGTCAGCTGTATCTATTAGCATTACACTACTACAAATTAACGTGCGAGACGTTTACAGCGCCTATTTGTCGCTGACAATTAGCTGTCAGCACGTCACACTACTTCCTTTAGCGTAATAAAACAGAAAACCTTGCTGATGTGATGTCGCAACCTAACTACAGCATTACTCGTTACACAACCTTCTGCTTTGTTCGCAATGTTTTGGTTCTCATGACATTGACTAGGATGACCTTTAACCTAACCCATATACACAAATACATTACTCACCTTTCGTTTTACTACGCTGTTACAGCACAAGTAAGCTACACAGTGATGTTTGTATGTTGTTGAATTCATTCGGTGCAAATTCTGCTCACAGTTTAAAGGTTAACTGTTGTTGGAAACAATGCGAACTTCTTCTACAACACTGTCAGGTCTGCGACCCAGTTATGTAAATACATATGACCTACATCTAAGAACCAGTGCACTCTGCCGCAGGCTCGCAGGCCTACCGCGCTGCACTGGCTGCAGTCACCCTGGCAGGGGCGGGCCCAGGAGGCGCAGTGCTTGTTTACATTTTATGCTCGGTGCATTGACCCACGTGATCTCTAGATGCTGTAGTGCCAGTCAGAAGTATTTTGAACTTCGAGTTCGATTAGCCAGAACTTGGCATTATTGGCTGCGTTTTTTTCGAAGTCTGACTAAGTCTGACCAGCCCGGGTAGATTTCTAGTCGTTTTTTAATTGTTTCCGGAACGATAGATTCGCGTTTTTTTATCGTTCCGGAACGCACCGTGTGAGAT
>Ga0056114_1000501_pt1 | contig 13934 bp, 12 predicted proteins | sample WorMetHERISLAND1_FD_77005 | JGI IMG/M metagenome (GOLD analysis project Ga0056114, IMG submission 77005) | Marine gutless worms symbiont microbial communities from Max Planck institute for Marine Microbiology, Germany - Olavius loisae HERON... ...
CCCTATAGCCCTCCCCAGTGGGGAGGGGGACACCCGCTCCCCACACCCCACCCCCTCGGCGCCTACGGTGCCTCGATTGAACCCCCTCAGGAATGTCTGGCTACGGGCCTGTTAGTTGAATTGTGTTTATCAGGAGATGGAAGGATCTGCCAGATGTTAAGGAGGGGAAAGATATGGGAAGGAGGGGAAGGGATCAATATAAAACTGCTTCTTACATGTCTGTTATCTGCCAATAAGAACGTATCCACAAACTTACGTGAGTTACGTTACCTGTGGACTACATTACCTGTGGATGTGTGACCTGTTTGTGTAGCTTAGCTGGTGATTTTGTTGTCATTTGAAATGTTGCATTACTGTTTAACACAGATTAACGAGACAGTTTTCCAATGGATGTTTTTAGTGTTGTTGTACTGTGTTATTGTGTGGACAGTGTCTGATGTCTGTCTGTGTAACATTTCAGTCGTTTGTGTTGGCCGCCGTTGGTCACTACATTGTTCATGTGACGGCGTCTAATCAGTTAGGTTCAACTGCAAGCCATGTTACACTGGTGAGCAGCAGCTGCGTACACTTACGATGCGTCTTTTCTTTTCTCGCCCATGCTTTGAAGTTGCATTAATTCACATTCGTGATATTTTACTGTTGTGATGTCACCGCTGTGTAACTGTATCGTAGTGTAGTGTCAACTGATGACAAATCTATTGCTGTAGGACGTGCCTTGACAGTCAAGGCTGTTGATCTCACTAGAGCTAGTCAGTTTGCCATTACGATGACAGCACACACGATGAGCCATTAATAATAACGAATCATCGCTCATCATTTGTATACATGTCAATGGTAGATCTCGACACAGACGTAGTGAACACCTCCCTCCCTCCCTTCCGTGGCAATTTAGTAAACTGTTTAATGATGAAACTAACCTGGAAAACAGCATGGATATTGGTCTGTTGAATTTATGGTGAAACATTCGTCATAATCGTGTGTAAATTGCACTCTTTACTGAAGCCATAGAGTGACAGGCTGAGGATGTGGATGCTTATGTGAATTGATGTGAATTTTACACTATTTTCACATGCAATAACAAATCTGTGATCGTTTGAGACATTTTGAAGCTTTTTTTTATCAAAACACTCAGACCATTAACTAAACCTGCTGCCAAACTGCCTTCATGGATGTTATAATTGGACCAGAATTACGCCACACTAGCGTTTGTTTGTTTTAGTTTCTTGTTTTGTGTTCGTGGTTTTTGGCCACGTGTGCCAGACTAAGCTGACCATACCATCAGTTTTAAAGTCTACATTACACTCTCAGATCTTATGGTATCATATATCACATACTGCAGGAAAGTGTCAGCTCTGACCCTCCACTCACGACACATCTCTCTGTGCCCACCCTCCAGCCAATCATGGATCTGCCTAGGTCTATATTTGTGTGTGTGTGTTTTTGTTTGCTTATCGTGTCCTTTATTGTAATGTTCTGTAGGTTGCTAGTCACAGCGACATCCTCGGTGTTCAGCTGGTTCCCGGGTCACCAGTAATTGCTGTCAGTCAGCCGTGGAAACTATCTGTCACAGTGTCGACGATGACGCTGGGTAATTCCAGTTTGTCAGTCGACTTTGGCGACAACAGTAGCATTAGTGCACCAGTGCGCGGTGGTGGACTGGCTTCAGTGCCTGACGACGCAGGCGACAACAGTGATGTCCAGATATTCTATGACAACTATGGGCTGAGTTGTACGTTGCACGCGAACATATCACACGTCTACACGTCTGAGGGAGACTTCAATGTATCGGTGTCTGTCGTTACGTCATCAGCGTCTGCTGGAAACTGGACTCTGTTAATGGTACGAAGTGTCATCGAGTCGGTCTCTCTCATGGTGGTCAACTCGTTGTTTGATCTACGACGGAATGTCACCGTCAACGCGTCAGTGTCGCCAGCTTCGCTGTTTGTCAACTATCATTGGACAGTATCTTCATTTGACTTCATGGATGAGACAAATTCTTCGGTCGTTCTGTCATCCGTTACTGATGTTCCCCGACTAACACTGATGGTAGACCATGCGGGAGACTATCTGGTGAATGTCACCGTTGTCAATGATGTGAGCAGGTCACATGACGCGGTTGTCATCACTGCTGCTGTACCGATCTCGTCTCTTTCACTCTCATGTGATAATAATGAATACTTGCTGGTAGACGCGGTGTTCGACTGTATTGCAGTAGTCAAGGTGGGAAGTGGCATTGAATTCACGTGGGATATCGGTGTGGGGAATTCTCTATGCACAACAACTGGAAACAGTTCATCTGTTGTGACCGTGGCTTACCCGACTGTCGGGAGGCATAACATAACTGTCACGGCGTGGAACTATCTTAGCACAGAGACTGCACACAAGACCATAGATATCATCGATGACACATTCGAGCTCTCAGTGTTTGCCATGGAACCCGTCGTTCTTGTTGGTAAACCAGTCAACATTATGGCGTGCTGTGTACGTGGGTCTAACTTGACGGTCGAGTTTGACTTCGGCGGTGGACATCATCGACTGGCACTAGATGCGGAGTCCACCGTAGTGACTGCATCACACGTCTATCATCGTCCCGGTGTCAAGCGTGTCACGGTGACAGCTGCCAGTGACGTCTCAGTCATCACAGTCACTGTACTGGAACACGCTCCAGCTGTCCACCTCACTCTTGTAACGCCGCCAGTCGCTGGAAGACACTTGGTATTCATGGCCACATTTAATGGTAATTCTTTTCTTCATTTTGATTTCGTTTGAAATTTGTTTTATTTGTTTAATATCATGCTGAGTAAATTTACAATAACGTGCTTCACGGTCGTATTAATATTGTTTGACGTGTATTGAACTACTACTACTATTAGACTCTTCTATTGTATCGTATTGTATCGTATGCTGATTAAATTTAGAATAACGTGCTTCACGGCTGTAAAATTGATATCTTCAATTTGTGTCAATCTACTGCAGTTAAATTGATGGTTTCATGTTGTAAAACGTTGTTGAACGTTTTTTTGACACTTTTACTCTAATTCTACTGTTAACATCTTATTTGTTTATATTTCTTCATTAGAAGTTCTAATAATAATAATGCCGACAAATTCTAACAGGCCATAACATGATACAGTCATTACAAGTACGTGTTATCCTTGTTCTGTCTCTATGTGTCGTGCTGCGGTGTAGTGTCTGAAGCTGATGGGGCGGAGTCAGTGCTGTATGGCTGGAGTGTCAATCAAGTGTCTCTTGGAGTCGGTGCTGAAGCTGTTCTTGATCAAGTCTTCGACGCTGCTGGACTGTACAACGTCTGTGTCACTGCATTCAACCGTGGTGAGATGACGTCACTCGTCTGTGACAAGACGTTGTAAGTTAGTAAGTAGGTAAAACGTAGATTGTTATAGCACATAGTTAGTCACCAAAGCCCCTAACGCTAATGTTCTCTTTCTGACAGCCAGTGAGATTATGGTAGCTGATCTGCTGATGGCAGTTACTCAACTCCACACCGGCGGTGTCTCATTCAGTCTTACTGCCTCACAGCAGACGTCATTTGATTTTAAAAACAAACCGTGGTGGATTCAGTGCAGTTATAATGTGTGCAGCTTGCAGCCACGTTTACATTGACACACACACACACACTCCAACAGAGTGAGCTGAATGCGAGTCGCTTGAACCAATAAAACCGTCATGTGTAGCTGATTGTGGCTATTAACTGCAGTGATGTGAGTGTCTGTAACGTTGAGGTGGCAGGTCTGCTGTATTCTGTGTCACTTGTGATGCTACTGCTGTCTCTGTATCTCTCTGTATCTGTGTGTATGTCTGTGTATGTGTGCAGTCAGTCATAGTTCGTCATGCATGATGGTGAATGTATTGGGGTCGTCTGTCAGTGTGTCGTTCAACCACGCCGTTTTTCAGCCGTTCCCTGCCGCTGACCTGTACCTGCTGGTAGGTCGTCGATGACAGTATACCTAGCGCCACATCACCCTCTCGGTCACTGTTGTGAACTTGGTCTAAATATCACCACTGTGACACTGTGTGTTATCTAAGTTTATTTATGTAGTGAAATTTATTCGCATCAAATTTGTCATTAATCTGTATTTATACAGTTTACTTCTGTCTGCTAATAGCACTACTTTGGTCTATCCTGTGGTTTGTAGTGAAGTTGTGAATTGTGTGTTTAGAACGTGCCAAACGACAGTCTGTCGGTAGTTGTTGATTACGGTGATGGTATGACGGAACTTGTCGGAGCTCACAGCCGGCAAGTTTTGTTCAGTTTTCTCACCTCAAGTCTTACAGACTCTGTCTTCATTCGTTGTGTTGTTCACACTGATGATATGTGTCTTTGTCAGCAGTGACTTAGCAGTGTGTAGTTGATGATGTATCAGTCGTTGTATGTAAAGTCAGTAAGTAAGAAAACTATGAGGCGCAGCTTTAACAGTTAGTCACAATGCGCCGCGATCTCAGCACCTGAACAAAAATGTCTTTAGTAGCCACTTAAATCATTGAAAGCTAATGTCAGCTTGTCGCAGTTCAGCTGGAAGGCTGTTCCACAGCTGTCTACCTGCAGCTATAAAACACCTGTCTCCATAGTTGCTGTAGGTTCGTCTCACAACACACGTCCTTGATGTGGTTGAACGCAGCTGACGACGTCGGTTGTCAATCCTGACATCAGAGGTTGTCCAGGCCAAGCTCTGGGCTGTGGAGTGAGCCATGTTGCAATTGTTTATTGTCTAGGTTGATAATAAATGTAATGTGTGTACTAGCAGCCTCTAGAGCCATCGTAGTATGGCTGTCTTCCATTACAGTCAGTGAAAGCACTGATCTGTCTATCATGTGATGATTACCAGGCTAGAATGTCTTTGTGTGTACAGGGTGGGCCAGCTAAGGTGAGCCAACTTACATTTTGCTGGTAACATTTGGTACTTGAATGTACACCGTGTCCGGAAAAAAAACGGCCCCCTAAACAAAATGCTGTAAAATGCACAGTATATAACAGAATCCAATGACACTTACACAGCATAATCTAACACTCATTTAGGCATTGTGTGTAAAATTTCAATGACTTGCGTTTCCTGTGTTGTGATATTTTTTTATCTTTAAGAACTAACACGGAAAACACAAGTTTCCAACACAATGAACACCGTTGGTATCAGTTCAAACGCTTTGTTTGGAAATTCAGCTAATAACTTCCTTGAACCTTTCTCTTGATGCAAAACTTTTATCAACATTCTATGTTCTCTGCTGATTAGGTTACCATTTTGTTTTTGTTTATGCAAAAATTATGTAAACGCTGACGCACAGTGCGCTGACGTCAATATTGGCGGGCGTAAGTATGCATTACGCATGCGTTAATAATGGCAATATTGGCGACGGCAATTTTCGACCATTTTTTCATAAAAAGTAATATCTCACCAATGGACAGGCTAGTTGTCGTGAAATTTCACATAAACATTGCAATTAGATTAAATGGCTTTTCATGATGCAAAGAAAAATAATGGCTATCATTCTGTATTCATAAAGTTATTTTGACATGTTTAGGGGCCGTTTTTTCCGGACACAGTGTATAGATAAAATTCAATGGTTGTTTCGGCAAATGTGACGACAGTTTAGCTGGGCACACACCTTGGGAAGCATAAAATTTAATATTCAATTAATACGTATAATATCTGATATTTAATATCGTGCGACTCCTGTAGGAATGAGGTATTGTCGTCGTGAGTACAGTGCGTGATCGTATGTGGCGCCATCTAGCGTGTTAAGTGTTTATTATGATACAATTTGCTTAAAATGTGCATCACACGACTTCTTGTTGTATGCAGTTTACATTTGCCAAAAATCATTGAATTTCATCTGCGCATTCAAATGCTACCAGCAAAAATGTAAGTTGGCCTCATTTTAGCTGGCCCACCCTGTATATATGTGTGACTGTGTGTAGACTGCATCACGTCTATTCTTCACCCGGAATCTATCAAGTCTGGCTGCATTACGCTGACAGCGCGTTGACACTAGCGACGTCTGTTGTCGCTGTAGATGAACCGTTGACTGATGTAAACATCATTGGTCCAGCACTTGTTGCATTTGTCAGGTCTGTATATATCATGCCAGCTGCAGTTTCAGCACATGAGATCTATTACAGTTTAGGTGCTATATACATTTACTACTCACTCACTTACTGACTTAAATCAGCTGCAGAACTGTGTTAGGACCAACTTGCCACGCTTTTGTGTTGTGCTGACAAACGTCTGTCGGGATAGTTTATAGTGACAGTGTTTGGAACGTGTGAAATTGCTAAACATTTTATCAGTTCATAGTCAACATGGTCCTGTAAACTGCTGTGACAGTACATTATGTGTAATCACAAGCTATACCCGTGTGTATGTGGTCGGCTTTTCTACGCGATGTTTTACCATCACGTGTGTATGTGGTCTAATCATGCCTCTACCAGGCCAGAGATGTATGTGTGTAAATGTCAACTTGACATTAAAGACACGTGTCTATGCGGTGATGGTAGTTTCTGCTGTGTTGTCAGTGAATGTAGCGCTAGTCAATGGCATGCCGTCACTGACACTGGTACAAACCTTGTCTACTCGTGGTTCATCGACTCACAACCACTGACCATCACCACAGACAACCACGTCAGCACGCTCTCTGCTCGCTCTGTTATTTGTGATGTGTTCCGTATGCAGTATATTAAGCCTTTCACGCCCACTAAAGCATCCTGTGCTAGACCCGGTTAAGCCATACGTCATTTATAATTTTTGACATCCGGGCACTCTGACGCTCAACCCTGAGCGTCAGAGTGCCCGGATGTCAAAAATTACAAATGACTGGCTTAACGCGATCTAGCGTAGGATGCTTTATAGCTGTAGCCATATAGCAACAGTGGGCATCAAAGGGTTAAACAGTATGTTGTCTCTACACCTGCTAGGCAGTAGGTAACATGACTGATAACATAGTCGTGTGATGTCGTCTCCTCTTTCACTGGACGTGTAGCACTGCTGTCGGTTGACAACCAATCTTCTGTCCTCACGTAACTTGCATCTCTAAAGTTAATTCCATCATAGCACATAAGCATCATCTTAGAACGACAATATGTGGCGCCCTCTGAACTACCAGTAAACTCGTGCACTGATTGGCCATCGTCAGCACACAGTGCAGTTGCCGTCTCTTTTTTCTTTGGGGGCAGGTAAATGGCAGAAATCAGATAGTTTACTGCCAGAGACCTAAAAATGCCAACCCAGTAAGTGAACATATATGGGCTAGCAATGCATGAATTAGCACTGTCTCATGTATCTGTAGTTTGTTTTGTCTTAGCATTGTGAATAAAGATTACATTGTATTAAACTGTTCTAGTGTTTTGGTGCATCACTATGGCTTGATGTGTAAATTTCACTTCCGTTTTCACAGTAAATGTAAATTTTATTAATTGGATCTTACGATAATACAATATAATATTTTACGATAATATCTAGGATTGTAACAATGTCTCTGCTTCAGCAAACCACACTCGGTGTTACGTGTTGACATTTCAGACGAGTGTTGTTATGTTGCCTGGCAACCACGTCGTCAAGGTGACGGTTGCTAACGGTCTCGGCAACGTCTCGTCTGCGTTGAATGTTTCTGTGCTCTATCCAGTCACTATTCACCACGTGACTGCCAAGCCCGTGACCTTGAGACAACCTTTTGTCCTTGAACTGATCCTCTCCGGTGACCTTGACTTCACACTGGCCGTGGACTACGGCGATGGCAGTGTGATTGAGAGTTCGACGTCTGTTCCACATCCCAATTTTGACATCCGGTCACTCGACCATTCTTTCAACAGTAGCTCTGCTCCTCGTTACTTACTTGAACTGCGACACCTCTACACCACGCCCGGCGACTACTCAGTGCTGCTGTCAGTTTCCAATAGAGTGTCGCGTGTGAGGAACGTGCTGTCGGCAAGTGTCGCCGACGATCATTTCAATGTGACGCTGACATCGAGCTGTCAGTCGGTGACTGCGTCAAACTCACTGGTAACATTGAGTGCATCAGTGATGGTCGATGATGCCAGTTTCAGCTGGACGTGTGGTCGATGTTCCGAACAACCACTCGTTCACAGGTATACTACAACCAGTTTCAGCTGATTGAAGAATGTTGCTTAAGTTTAGTCAAAGATGTATTTTTATTGAATGTGTGGCACGTTATTAAGCCGTGGGCCCATGACGGGGCTTTCAGTGATGATATGTCTGTTAGTCCGCCTGTCTGTCTGTCTGTCTGTCGCCATTGTGAGGTTTGTATGAAAACTACCAGACAATGCAGTGTTGGGACCATGAAAGTCGATTACCGGACGCAGTTTTCATGACGTCATCACAAGTACAACATGGCGGACCACAGCTAATATGAAAGTCGTTATGTCAGCATATCTGAATGAAAAAATGATCCAATTGTGATGTAATTTGGTACATTATATCAGCTAGTACTGCAATAAAAAGATTGGACCAAAATTCAAGATGGCAGACGGACGTCGCTTTTGGCCATATCTCGGCAGTGGATTGTCCAATTTTCACAAAATGTTGTGTGATGAAGCAAAATGTGACAATAATCAAGGTCGAATGTTATAAATTTCGGACTTTTCTAAATAGTGGACAACCAAATTAACCAAAATTTAACGACAAAACTCCGTGATTCTTTCAGATACAAAAACATTAGGAATAGAGTTAATTTCGAAAAGATTTTAATTTTGCGATGTAAAATTAGCGACTATCCAATCAGTGATGATTATTGTTTCTGAACTATGCAGATGTTCGCAGGGAAAGACTTGCTGAGAGTGTGAGAACAGGTCAGACTTGGCAAGACTTACCTGCGGGGGTAGTTATTGACACGCCAGTTTTTACCCGGGGAGTACCAGTAACTTATTTGAGATTATATCTGGAAATAATGTGTTAGCTGGACGTGTCGTCATTTTGCTGGGTTTTCATAATTTGCTGAAGATTTTCTCTTGTGGTCTTAATTTTTTGTTTATATTAATTTTTGGTCCAGGAATTGAACATGAAAAAGTGGTGTAGACTAGAGCGACTGTTTTCAGAGAGCAGCTTGCAGATGTCGTGTAATTGTGTATTCATGTATATTCAGTATGTCAAATTGGAGTCGGGCAGTTTATCATCTGAAATCACTGGGTCTTCTTTATTTCACCGTCTCCGCAACTCGTCGGCAATTTGATGTAACAGTGAATGCCAGCGTGTCTATTGAAGTATTGGATCGAGTTTCTGGGCTCAGGCTGACTACACGCCGTCCAGGTGCCGTGTTACATGCTAACAGCTCGGGCTCGCTCTTCACTGATCCTGTGTTGTTTACAGCCAGGTAAATATCTCTATCACTTCATTAGTCATCAGCTCAGTCCGGCTATTTCTTCAGTGATATTGTGACATATGGTGATTAATTAATTAATTATCCCTTTAATGCCAACTGTTGCCATATAGCTACAGCTATGAAGCATCGTGTGCCAGACTGGGTTAAATTGTCATTTGTAATTTTTGAAATCCGGGCACTCTGACGCTCAGGGCTGAGCGTCAGAGTGCCCGGATGTCAAAAATTACAAACGATGGCTTAACCCGGTCTGGCACACGATGCTTTATAGCTGTACCCATATGGCAACAGTGGGCGTCAAAGGGTTAATTAATTTACCGAAAAATTTTTACTAGTGTCGGTATTATAGCAGTTTTCAGTAACTTTTCAGTGTCATGACAAAAGTCATAAAATCTAAAGGTTTCAGCTTTAGCTGATGTTTGTGAAAGTGGTTGATCTGAAGCAGCTTCAGATGCTTTGGTCTTCACTGCAGGTATAGAGACAGAAATGCTAATACAGTGTGACTATACGCGTCTGTCAACGTGTGTCTGTCTGTCTGTGTATTTGTGTCTCTGTGTGTATGTGTGGTGACAGTGTCCTGCGTGGAACTAACGTGACGTTTGAGTTTCATTTCGGTGATGGAACGTGGAAGATTCTGTCGGACGTCGTCAGTGATGGACGTATTTCATCCGTCAGTCTGACACACATCTACCGCGACGGTGAGTCGTCACTGTATCACCTCCGTCAAGTGACGTGACGGTGAAATGGTCTTTATCATGTGATACTGTTGCAAAGTGTAATTCAGTCACACTTGTGAACTGTGTCACACGCGTGAGCTCTGTTACACTGTTGAGTGACTGTTGGTGAAATTGTTCACCGACTGATGTCATCGTTGATGTGTCTAGTGTTGTCACGCCAAAGTTGTCAGTGAAATTCTCCGCTCTGACGGACTCAGTGAAAGATCAACAGTCCATCTACTCAGCAGTGCAATTTACATTGTAGGAAGCTAACAGTGAATGATCTGTGATTGTTGATCAGTGACGTTGCCGATGACCTTGACTGGCCTTCAAGGTCACTCACGAGTCAGTCCACTACGCTGTGTCTCAGAAAACATGTGACTACATAATAAAGCAGTTTACATTTAACATCTGCACTGTAGCACTAATAAAATCTGCTATTTGCAACAAAATTTGCCACTTCTAGCTTTTGACATTTTCCCAAGGTAACACAGTTGCACTAGATGGGTGAGGTGGGAAATGGAACCATCTTTCAATGGTGCATAGACTGACTACTGAGTATGCCAAAAAATTATTATAATCAGACACTTATTGATCAAGTTATTCTAGAAAATGCAGTCACATGTTTTTTTCTGAGACAGTTTATATATACCATGTGTGACTGTAAGTAGGGAGTTGTTTACACTTGTGAGGTTGTAGTTGGAGTTTACACAGCGACGGTTCAAGCTTCAAACGTTGTCAGTAACTCATCGACGACGATGGAGTTCGTTGTTGAAAGGCCGATCATTGGACTGACACTGAACGCCAGCAGTGACCATGTTCAACTGGGCTCCGATGTGTTCCTTGAAGCATTCATTGACAGTCCAACGACTCATGTCCGCTGTGACTGGAGTTACGGTGACATGGAGTCCGACGCTGATGCTGGTATCTCAACTACTTCTTTGTGTCTTTTCTTTTAACCCTTTGACGCCCACTGTTGTCATATGGTTACAGGTCCTGAGCGTCAGAGTGCCCGGGTGTCAAAAATTACAAATGACGGTTTAACCCGGTCTAGCACAGAATGCTTCATAGCTGTAGCAAAGGGTTATACATATGTAATTGATGATATTTTATAATCATCGGCGATCTTCTCACCATATTTGCTGTTCTGTATATATGAGCACCAATCTGGTATTGTTTTACACTTAAGTATTTAATGCATTTGTCGTGTACTTTTGTTGACATTCGATGCTAATGTGCATGTGACTCAAGACCGTAACTTAAACTGATGATTTCACTCAACTCTGCTCATGTATTGTGTTACGTTGTGCTATAGTTTATCATTTACATCTTCTTTTACAGAGTCAATGGATGTAGGCAACATGCTGCATTGTGCAGTCTCCTAGCGACAGCTCATTTCTTGTTATTTTTCGTTTTTTTTGCTATAACTTTATGTTTAGCTAGCGATAAGCTGTTTAGCTGTCACATATCCTATCGTATCGTTGCGCTGCTAGTGCTGGTGCCGCGGCTGTTGTGTGTGTCCTTGAGGTCCGCTGGTTCGTCACTGCTACTGGCTGGTGGGAGTGTTTACTGTCACGGTGACGGCGTACAACAGAGTCCACGCTGTCAACGCGTCGTTGACTGTCACAGTTGAAGACGTCATTCAAAGTCAGTTTCTCTCACTCAACACATCTCCTGTGTGTTCTTATGAAAGTTTCATGTTAGACATAACTAGGGATTATGTAAAAACCTAATGCCAAAGGTAAAAAAGGTTTTACTTTCCAGCAACCTGGGTATTTATGTAAGGTAAATACCCAGGTATTTACTTTCTGGAGCATTAACCCTTTTTCCAACAGCGTTATTACCAATTTTCATTCCAATTTTCTTAAAATTTCATGTGATTTCACAGATTTCGGAGGCAAAACTGGTAAATATCCAAAAGGTATTTACCCAAAAGGTATTTACTTAAAGTTTTTACATTATCCCAGCTGAGATAAAAACAAGGTATGTACCTTAGTAGTTAATAGCGCAAATTCACTCCGATTTCTTTATTCACCCGGTATAAACCTGATAATCGCAAACGGAATTTTATTTACCATATGTTGTTCAAAGACTCTTATTAACTGTTTTATTACTGCTTTTACTCGCGTGCTTTTATTCGTGTTTCTTGCGTGTATTTTAATCTTGTGCAGATGCGTTCTGTCATTCTGTGTAATAAACGAATATGTATGTATGTATGAAAAATTTGACCAAAAGTTAAAACGGTAAATACCGAGGTAAATACCTGGGTTATCCCTAGATGTAACAGTCAGATGGAAAGAAATGTTCCGCAGCTCTGTGAGTAGGTATATCTCTATGGTGATGACAGCTCTGTGGTGACGTGTCCAGATGTGGAGCTACGTGTGGAGTCAAGTGTCGGTAAGATTGCTGCTCCGATCACATTTACAGCCGTCGTTCGGCCAAACATTCGTAACAATGTCGAGTCTTGTCTGTTTTCATACGGCGACGGCTCTCGCATTCATCAGTCGTTTGACTTCAGCGCTACTCATGCGTACAGGAAACCTGGAATGTAAGCTCCAATGGTTTATCTATGCTGTAGAACAAATGTTGCTACATTATCGTACAAGTAACATTTTGCCGTTAGGTCAACTTACTGAAAATATATGGATATATATGTATATCACGAATAAAGACAAATGAATGAATTTATGAACTGTATATTTTGCTGTCGCTCCTGTCATTGACTGGAGCTGACGGTCATGTAAGCGGATTTGTTTGTACTAGTAATTGTCGCTGATGACATGGAGATGCTGTTTGGTAGCAAAGTCGGTGGATAAAGCCACATTTTCACCCATCTTCAGTCCAAATCAGAACTGAAATTGTAATTAAAACTTTCCGTCCTATTTGGATAGAATATGTTTTAATAATCTTAAACAGGCTTTCCTTCATATTTGTGAAATATTGCACTTTTATGATCTTTTCGAGACCTAGTTGAGCAGTCGCGTAGTTCTGACTGGACAGCACCTCCGTCAACAGCCAAGTATCTGTTTGTGATTAGCTACTCTGCTGTGGTTACGGCCCGAAATCGGCTGGGCACGAAGACGTCCGACCCGGTGATTATCCAGATCGTTGAGGAGCTGGCAAGCGTTGAGATCTGGCTGAACGGCCAGCAGGGATCAGGCAGTAAGTGGACGGTAATCAATGCGGTCAACACGCTGCATGCGTACCACTACAGCGGCTCTAACGTCTCTTATCACTGGGACTTTGGTGACGACAGCGATGACGTCATTGTGATCACGAACAACGTTCATCACAATTTCACGTCGTAAGTTCAGCATTTATGTGCAATTCTTCAGACTGTGTTTGTGAATTGTTACTCCAGCCTTTGGCGCCCACTGCTGCCATATGGGTACAGCTATGAAGCATCCTGTGCCAGACCGGGTTAAGCCAGCATTTGTAATTTTTGACATCCGGGCACTCTGACGCTCAGCCCTGTCAGAGTTCCCAGATGTCAAAAATAACAAATTATGCCTTAACCCGGTCTGGCACAGGATGCTTTATAGCTGTACCCATATGGCAACAGTGGGCGTCAAAGGGTTAATTTGTTGTGGTGAGTTTTGGCTTCGTTGAATACAGTGTTGAAATGTATTCATTGTCACACTCATCTCTAGTGTAGTTGATGGGTGTTTCGTGAGCAGTTTTGATGCCTGTGCCAACAGTGTGACATCGTCATGGACAGTCTGCTGTCGATGCTTGTACAGTGCGTTCAGAAAAAAAAAACACCCACTCACATTTTCTGCCATATCTCCATGAGTGATGTGTAGATTTAAACAAAAATTGCAGCGGATATACCCAAGGAATGGTAGATTCTGACCATGCAGAAATTAGATATTC
>Ga0056114_1000502_pt1 | contig 13927 bp, 13 predicted proteins | sample WorMetHERISLAND1_FD_77005 | JGI IMG/M metagenome (GOLD analysis project Ga0056114, IMG submission 77005) | Marine gutless worms symbiont microbial communities from Max Planck institute for Marine Microbiology, Germany - Olavius loisae HERON... ...
ACAATAATGCACACACAAAACGATATACACAGATAAAGCACAGCAAGTCCCCTAGTCTACAATAATATGGGGTGACTAGGGGACAGCTCCCACAGAGGGCAGGGTCGCTAGGCCTGACGGCGGAGGGGCTGCCGCCGCGGTACCCCCAACCAGTACTTGGCATGCAAGTACAAGTGCAAGTACCAGTACCCGAAAATTGTACTTAAGTACAGATCAAGTACCAGTACCAGTACCCAGCACAACAAGACTGCAAAGCAGTGTGTAAGACTGACGCAATACGCTGTGTGTAGTCAACGAAATCAGTCGATCAAACTGAACACACTTTGTTGTTGCCGTTTCTTTCAGAGTGCTGTTACATCGACTTGGCGTTTTTGCTGGACGCGTCGTCCAAGTCTACGAACGACTGGCAGAATATTCTGAATTTCGTCAACAACCTCGTTACAAGATTCAACATCAATCCGAACTGTGTTCGCGTGGCCGTCATACGCTATGCCCTCAGCGCCGACGTATCAATTCCACTCAACAGATTCAACGACGTTAACTCTCTTCGGGCGGGCATCAATTCGCTGACCATCATCGGTGGAGGCTCCAACCTGGCGACTGCCCTTCAGATCTTACGAATTCAGGTGTTTGCGAGCAACGTCGTTCGTCCAGGAGCCAGATTAGTGGCCTGTATTGTGACGGATCGTCTGACGTGCAGTAGCCAGATCACAACGGAGGCTAGCACCTTGAGAAACACCATGCAGGTACACATCGTCGGCGTCGCTATAACACAGACGAGGGCGGTGGACACGAGCTGCTTGAGTCGACAGGTCGTCACTACCAACCAGTACGCACAGTCCGCTACCTACGACCAGCTGAACAGATACGTAGGACAAGTAAGAGTGTTCCTATGTCCAGGTCCAGCTCCCAGTAAGTAGGATGTGTTTGTCCACCCATACATAATCTACTTATGGCTACGTATGGCCAGTTTATAAAAATCATCTGATTATTTGTGTGTAGTGTTTAGTAGGCTAACTATTGTATTTTGTTTCGATGATTTGCTTTTCTTGTTGTAAAACCTGTGCGATTGTCATTGGTTTATTAAAGGCTACTTACTTACTTACTTACTTACTTACTTAATCCATCTATTTGTGTAGTTCCGTGCCTTCCAGTTTTTATCTTGCACAAAACGTTGAATGGTTGAAAAATCGTGTTAATAATCATGCAACAATATTCAAAAACACGATTGCGCTTGCTTGCATGTCAAGGTGATCAGCCCATGTAGTTTTACGAATCGGATCTAGAATGTTAATGAACGTCAGAAAACGTCATCAGAAAAGTTATGTTACATAATCTACGGCAATAAAGTCAGCGTGACTGTTTAATATATTCATCTTTATTCACCATAAGATAGCAATGAAAAGAAAACAATGATAAATAACACAAAAAACCTGAAGTAAAACATATAAACTTAACTAAACTTAAGTAGTGTACAAATACCGAAGATTAAACAGAATTCCGTATAGTTGATATCATTTATTCGCCCGACAGCCCACATTTTAGCAAATCTCACGTCAAGTAGCTACAGTTTGTTCGTTACAATAGTTTGTTCGAATAATGTGCAGTTTTCTAGACTAAACTGTTTTATACACATTTGTGAGTAAATATCACTGAAGATGTAAGTGGGTGTATAAATAGCACATTTGTTATCGTCATATTTTGTATTTATACTTTATTTCAGTTATTTACTGTAGCATACGTTTACAAATTACATTAAATTACGTTATGACATCAGACACAGTATAGTTGCAGTCTTGAACAACCTTGTAAATGTTTAAAAAAAATAAAATTTAGTAGTCAAGAATTCATTATTATTGTGTGATTTGTCAAAATTCGTTAGTTTTTAATTAGGATTACAGATGTGTTCTCTGTTATTGTACGAGTATGTTTTTAGTCTTTCATTTACTTATTGTGAATGTGATTGTTCAGTTTACTGCACAGCATGTCAGTGGCGTAGTCTAACATGCCGTTTGCTGCTTTCTTCAAATAAATACATTGTTGACTGGGGAAAAGAAGATGCGATAGCAGTTAGCTTCAAGCCATAAATACATGTAAGTCTACCATTAATGTTGTTGATATGTTTCAGCGTGTACTGTTTGTAACGTCGAGTTGGCACTCGTGCTGGACGCATCCAGCAAGGCTGCTAACGACTGGCAACTTATTCTCAACTACATTAACACCGTCGCTGCTAACTTCAACGTGAATCCACAATGTGTCCGCATGGCGGTCATACGCTACGCCACCAGCGCCCAAGTGGCTTTCTCCCTCAGCACACACAACAACATCAACTCCGTCCAGCAGGCCGTCAGGTCCTTGACCCTGCTCGGCGGGACCTCCAACAACCTGGCAGGTGCGCTCCAGCTCTTGCGAACTCAGGTGTTCCCGAGCAACGTGGTCCGGTCCGGCGCCAGGCTGATAGCTCTCATAGTGACCGACCGACTGCAGCCGTGCAGCAGTCAGATCATCACGGAGGCGAACAACGTGAAAAGGATGGGAGTGTTCGTGGTCGGAGTCGGTATAAACCAGAACAGACTCGTCGACAGCACCTGCATGAGACGGGTCGTCAGCTGCAACTACATTGTAGCCCCAGCCTATAACCAGCTCCGCGGCCAGATACTAACCCAAACAGTACAGTACATCTGTGCAGCTACATGTGTCAGTAAGTATCATGTACTTGTACGCATAGGGTCTGTATTATTTCCAAGAAGAAACAATACCATATAAACCATAGCGGGCTATGCGATCTACTGTGCTATAAGTACTGTGTCTGCTAGAGAAATTCTCTGCATTACAGCAGTTTTGTTTACTCTTAGTATTTTTTTTACCTCAAGACAATGTATTAATATTATTAAAGTTTTATGGTAAAGAAAATTCGTCTGGTTTTGCTATTTGGTAGTAATATCAGCACTGTATTTATTTTTGCAAACGGCTACCTGTTTTACCTGTTTTCTTTGCTAAAAATAACGCAGTTTAATACCGTTCAAATGTCAAGTGGTGTCGTCTATTTTGGTCCACTGTGTATCTTCACTAATAATTCCAGTTGGTGAAACATTATGCTGACGTTACCGTCAACGAAGCATTTAACGAATAAACTAATGATTTCAAAATATAATAATTAGTGTTCAGACTCTTCAGTCATTCTTGTTTTTAAACTTTTATATTTCATTTTTATTGTTTCTTATGTAAAAGAAAGGGCAATATGTTCTTTTTCCATATTTGTCTAAACACAGTATACTGGGAAGCAAAATTACAGCGTTCAGAAAGAAGCACGAAATTGTAACTAGGCCTAATTCAGCTCAACTTTATCAATGTTGTAGCCAGAAGGCTGGATTACATAACCACACATAAAAATGCCGGTACCAGTAGGCCTATAAAAATAAAAATACACACAATTACATGGTATAATAAATAACAAAAAACATTAACTCGTTCAATGAATAGGCGCATAAAAGCCAGAGTGCAATCAGACAGCATACTTGTAGTTGCTGGCTATACTTCATGCTTGAAAACGGTATTAGTCTAAGAGCTCTGTGAATGGCAAAAATTCGTTTATTAATCTTTCGTTCAATACACACTGAAAAGTGTGTCTGCCGAAGAGCATAGTCTGTTCTGTTCTGTTGCGAGTTCAGTAACATGGTGTCAATGCTGTTCGTGTTCCAGCGTGTCATCTCTGCAACATCGAGGTGGCAATACTCCTGGACGCATCGACTAGGTCCAACACCGACTGGCAGAATGTATTGTACCTTCTCAGCGACATCACCGGTAACTTCAGGGTCAGCTCGTCGTGCGCTCGCGGTGCCCTCATCAGCTACGGCAACAACGCTCAAGTCTCATTCGGTCTCACACAGCACAGTAACCTACTGTCCATGCAGCAGGCAATACGGTCTCTCACAATGATCGGTGGATCCGGGTCGAACCTTCTTGGTGCCCTACGGCTGCTACGAAGCCAGGTCTCGACTACTGATACTTAACCCTTTGACGCCCACTGTTGCCATGTGGGTACAGCTATAAAGCATCCTGTGCCGGACCGGGTTAAGCCGTCATTTGTAATTTTTGACATCCGGGCACTCTGACGCTCAGAGCTGAGCGTCAGAGTGCCCGGATGTCAAAAATTACGAATGACGGCTTAACCTGCTCTGGCACAGGATGTGTTATAGCTGTACCCACATGGCAACAGTGGGCGTCAAGGGGTTGATCTGAAGTTTTATATGGAATTTTATCTGGAATTTTTATTGTATCAGTAACTTCTTGTCTACTCACAAATTTACTTTAGCCCACTTATGCTTATATGTGTACACATCCTGGCGTTCTAACAAGTTCTGTTAATAAACGAATATGTTATGTTATGTTATCTTACTACTCCAGGCATCGCTAAACAATTTGACAATGCAGACTAGTCTCTCTTTCGAACATTATTGTATATGTACTGCCTTTTGCCACCGGTCCTAAGAAAAGACAACACTATAAATTGAAGCCTTGTAATCATAATCTAACCCTATCCTGCAATACGTCGTATTATATGACAGTTGTAATTTTATTACATGCATGCTTTTTAGGGAGGCCTATTGATTTTACGTATGTTTTACCACCGTATTTGACTTTGTTCATGATGTAACTGCGTTTTACCGTACTTGTGTGTTTGTCAATGCCGTGGTGTCATTGTCTTAATAAACTATTATCTAGCTGTGTATCTATCCAGGTGTTTACAAACAGCATCATCCGGACACGAGCACGACTGGTCGTCGGCATCGTAACAGACAGTATATCTTGCACCCCGCAGCTGATTGCCGAGGCGGAGAATCTAAAGCGATGGGGTGTCATCATTCTAGGAATCGGTTTCACTTCCAGCGGTCAGGTGGTCGCCAGCTGTTTCAGTCAGATCGTCTCCGGGAACCAGTGGGTCTCCATCCCGACCTACAACCAATACATCGACTTCGTCACCCAAGCCGTGACTGCCATGTGCCCCGGCGACTACTGGGGTGAGTAAAAATATTGTTATTAATCCCCACGGCACATGATGTTTCTGGTCTCTCCCTTTAAGCTGCAGCCCTTATTTCGTATTTCTGCATTTCTGCATAATTTTTATTCTTGTGACATTGGTTGCAGCTGCATTTTACAGAAATGCGCGGTGATTATGAGATGAGCTATATAGTCTCTCTTGTTTAGAACTATGCAATGCATGCCTTTGTAATGGGCTGCGTTTGAATAAAGAAACTACCTACATACCTACCTCTCCTTACTTGAGTTCTTTTAAACACTCGAACTGCAAGTTTTCTGAATTTGTGAAAGTAGTACTCGAATTTATTTAGTTTTATCAGTGAGTATTTCTTTGGGTACTTGCCTAAAATAAAATAAACTTCTATCGTTTAGAATTTGCAAAGTAAAATTTACAATTTACTAAATTTTACTTTTATTATGCTTTTTGATCACTGTTTCGTTTGATCAGCAGTTAACAAAATTTAACGTTAAAACGTTCAGACATTAACTATGCATTTAAAAGTTATTGTTGCAGTTCATTATGAAATAATACCTGCTATAAACGAAGCTGTAGGCTGATCTAAATGTTTGAAAATTATACTGTTATACAAATTGCAGAAAAACGTTCTGTACTATTTTTTTGCAATATTATACATGACGTACTGAACAGCCGCGCCGTGAAAAGGGTCGTTGTAGCGATGACGGTCGGGTGTATAAGTAATGCGACTGCAGTGAGCCTGAACTTGTTGAAACGTCATCGGAATTCGGAAACTTACTGTTTTTGTTTGAAAATCAATCGTTTCCATTGCCGGCGCATTCGTGGTATCAATAGTAATTCACTCAGACCACTGCTATAAAACTGACGACCTGAATGCTTGCTTGCTTGATTGATTGATTGATTGATTGATTGAACGATCAACCGATCCGATCAATCAATCGATGCAGTGGCTAAAGTATAAATTTATAGGTGTGGGAACTGTAATTTAGGTATGGGCCCTCTGTGGGTGTTTTTGGACCCCTTGTTGACGTACGCGGGCCCCATGTGACCGATGTTGGGCCCCATTGTGTCTAATATTGATGTTTCGCTCCCAGCAGCATACGAAACGTTTAAGTATTATGTCTGTCTATAATGCGTGAAACTGTCATAATTATTACAATAATCAGCATGTCAGCGTACCTTAGCGTTCTCCTTAGCGTTCCCCTGCGTTTTTTGGAAATTTGAGGTGGGAGAACGCTTTGGACTAAAAACTGGAGATGTGAGAACTGCGTTCCCCCGCGTCCCCCCCATACTTTAACCACTGGGATCGGTGGACTGACTGATTGCACGCAGCCAGTAATCATAACCTAACGCTTACCTGCAGATCATCATAATATGACAGTTGTAATTTTACTGCTCGAATGCTTGTCGGGGAGGCCTATTGACTTCGTGTGTGATTCATAACGTTTTACGCACCCGTTATAACTTTGTACGCAGTGTTTACTGCATTTACAATGCTTATGTATGATTGTGGTGTGCTATTGACTTAAATAAACCGTCTATCTATCTAGTAATTACTGTGCGTTGCAGTTGGGGGTCCAGGTGGGCCCGGTGGAGTGGGTCCGATTGGACCGCTCGGACCGCCAGGTCCTGCAGGAGGTCCGGGAGTGGCTGGTCTTCGTGGCGCTGTCGGCAGCAGAGGACCCCCTGGTCCTTCAGGACCACCAGGATCTCTAGGTAGGTGTCTTCTATGTCTTACTTCAACTGACTTGTTCTACCGCAAACAATATACACACAAAACGAGCAATCAAAAGAAAGTTTCTTGTAATAAATCGTGTTCCGATAATCTAAAGCCGCGTGACCATGAGTGTTTCGATAACATAACATTACGGTAAATTCTAGGTTTTTAGGAAAAATAAAAAGCCATCACTGTGTGTATGTGTAATTATGGCTAGATACTGACAGTGAGTTGTTCGACGAGTTGTAGTATGGGAAATGATTAACGTCCACCCTTCGATCATTTTTAGTTTCATATGTCATTTGGTTTTGTTAATAAAAATAAAACCTTCACAACAGGAAAAAGAATAATTATTATCAGTTAAACAAATGCCGACGTCATCTCTACATGATGTATTTCGGGCAACCATCGTCGCCAAGATTTTATATGGTTCACCAGCGTGGTCTGGTATGTGTTCTGCCGCTGATCGTTCCAGACTCAACGCGTTCCTTCGCAGGTGTAAGCGCTACAACTATACTGTTCCAATGACTTTCCAGCTATTGAAGAACTGTTCTCTGACGCTGACGATACACTATTTGAACGCTTTGTCTAGCGCACGTCTTACACCCCATCCTTACCGCGAAATCTGAACAACCATACAACCTGCGAGAAAGGCGACACAACTACTCTCTTGTCGAGAAGACTTCCGAACTGAACGAACGTGACTACATTACGCGTATTTTGTACAAAGAGAGTTATTAGTTCCTTTTTTATTTTCCATTCTTTTTATATTCGATGTTGCGTTGTGTCAACTGGTTTTTCTACACGAATATATGATGATATGATGATATGATGATATGACGATGTTCAAAACAGTTAGTAACAGGTGGAGTGAACAATTGCATGTCTTCATGTTTATGTTGCTCGCTCAGTCAGTATTACCCCAGTGGACGTTAGTGACATTAGAAGATTTCCTGCCTTAAGTAGAATAGTGGCTGCTCTTCTATACGCGTACTCGGAAACGTGTCCAAAACAGTCATTTTAATGCCAATTTTTACATACCGTGCAACATTCACCAACTCGAAGCTGATCGCACTAGAGATGGGCTTGGACATGGATCAAAATTTTTGGATCCGACCCAACCTAACCCAGTGACTCAACCCCACCCAGCCCAGCTAAAAACTGCGTTACCGTGATTCAATCATAGTTAGGGTTGGACAAAATATCAATTTAACGAAATGGTAGAGAAACTTTCAACAAACCAGCAACACGCGAGTATGCAGGCATGAAAGCAACCAGTGCGTATAGCACAAACTGTTTTGACAAAATTTTTGACCCAACCCAACCCGACGCGACCACGTCCATATCTGATTCATACGCTTCGGTACATTTGCTAATATCTGCACTGGATCGACTTCTAGCGTATTGCGTAGCGTCGCGTGGTAAAATGTACATTTTTTATGTATTTGCTTGTGTAAAACAGGAGGAAAAGGACCTCCCGGACCACCAGGACCGCCAGGTCAAGGACCACCTGGACCAACGGGCCAGCCTGGGATTCCAGGACTACAGGGACCACCGGGGCCTCAAGGTAACTAAACTGATTCATTGACCAGTCAGCCATTTAGGCTAGAAGGCTACTGACTAGATTTGTTAGGCTTATGCCCACGATGTGTCCCAAATGTGTCGACGAATCGGACTGAAACGTGTTGATTGTGCATTTATTGGTTCAGTTGATAACGTATTGGACCCACTGGAGCGTCAGCAATAGGGGGAACACGTTTATCACGTACTGTATGGGTGAAATTTTTTCCCAGGTGCGATTTGTTTGTTCAGCGATACCTTACACTGAATAAGCAGCAAAAGCGACAAAATAAAATGCAATAGAGAAGGCATAAAAACATAAATCAACCGAAGAAGTTGCTTGTCTTAATAATGCATGTAAATCGCACACGGGAAAATCGGCCTGAGTAAGCCTTGTATTAATGGGTTAGTAACTGCCAAACAGTAGCGGAACTCCGATGTACTGTCCTGTGAATTACCAGTGAGTTGTGATGTGTGAAAAACACAGGACAACCCGGAGGGACGATTTCTGCACCAGCGGGTCCGCCGGGACATACAGGTCCACCGGGTGCTCAAGGTGGCCCCGGACAGCAGGGTTTCACTGGAGCACAAGGACCGCCAGGATTTCCAGGCGTTATCGGCGCCTCAGGTAAGGCTGTCTGATGTCAACGTACTGTATGCTTATGTTTCAACGCTAAATCGTCACTGTTCTGACCAACGTTAGGCAGTGTTGAGATTGATTCTAGAGTACTTTGTAAATTTCTGCCAAATGTCGTCAAATCGATCCTTATAATTTTAAGCTATACCGTTTCGAAGTTGGTGCGTTTTTGAGACACAGTGCAATAATTACCGATTGTTGCTAAATAGCATCTTCAGCTGTTGTTGGAGATATTAGGCCCTAAGCGCACTGGGATCATGACTTTGACCTTTCGGGGTCGCGTGACGTCGTCGGTCACCATTCGATTCCCCATGGGCCATTTCCTATTGGTGGTCATTGTAACCGAGCCTCTGTATCTGCAGCCGTTTTCGAGATATTGGTCATTCATGGAGTTGAGTCTACCACTGTAGGGTGTCGTTGCGGTGTTGTGCAGGTTTCGTTGGAGGTCCTGGAGCGAGAGGTCCTCCCGGCTTTCCCGGACCTCCTGGAGGTCCTGGAGCTGTCGGACTGCCAGGCGGACCTGGTGACTTCGGTTTTACTGGCAACACAGGCCCTCCCGGAAATCCTGGTTTTCAAGGACCTCGTGGGCCTCTCGGTTCCACTGGAAACACAGGTATGTGTATGATTGATATTTATGTTTAAGATATTTATTGATGTTGTGTTTTATTCGTTAATTGGACTGTTTCTCCGGTCCTGGCCCTTTTACCATGCAGTTACCTGGGTTGTAAATGAGACGTATGATGCCGAGACCGAGACGAGACGTTCACTGTATAATGTGTAGCCTGTAATATATAGGCCTAGGCACAGTTTTGTGATTGAGTTTGTATATCCATGTTAAATAGTTAAAAACTTAAATTTACGGATATCGTATATTTTTGTATTGGTTTACAGACTACGCAGGACGTAGGTTGAAGGCTTGTCCGCCGCTAATAAATAATCATCAAATACACCTTGCAAATCTGGCTGAGTTATAAGTGTGAACTTTGATGTAAATGAGACGTATGATGCCGAGACCGAGACGATACCGAGACGTTCAACGCCTGGAGACCGTCTCGAGACCGAGACGTTCGAGATCGAGACTAGAACCCTGGCAGTTCCAGTTGTTGTTTGCTAATTTCGCGCCCTCTCGGGTTCCACCGAGTATTCTCATTGTGAGATTATCAACATTATATTCACTGTTGAGCTTCTCATCGTAACTTATTCAACCAGGAATTTCAACACATTCACTAGTCTGGATTTGTGATGCCGTGTCTGTGTGCAGGACCGTTCGGTCCGCAGGGTCGGCCCGGAGGACCAGGTATTCCTGGAAATACCGGACCTATGGGATTTCCTGGTAGCAGTGGACCTTTAGGATCACCTGGAGCAATTGGATTACCGGGAGGTGCTGGATTTACCGGAGCTACGGGTATTGATTGATTCATTTATATTTCGTCTCTTCAGAAGTTTGGTCGATTGATTGGTGATGTGTTCAGTATTGTAAATAATTCTGCACCAACAACGTTAAATTTTTGCCATCGTTAGACACTGGAGGAACCGGCATGAAGTGGCCAGTGTTAGGTATAGGGCCTAACAAACGGAGCCTTAGTGAACTGTACTGACAGGTTGAACTTAAACGATGACGACAATGAGATCGATTTATCACTTTAGGTTTGTCTCTTTCTAGTTTATTAAATTATTGTCAAGACTTTAAAAGTCGTCATATTTGTCGTAAAATTATTACTAATGTCTGCGTACGTTTGCTCTATGTATTTTTGCGCTGCTTCGCCCAAATTATTTGCTAAGTTTATTTCTTTTACACACAGAATGGTCCAAAACAGTGATAGGCCCTACCCCTATTTTAACTTTGCGATAACTTCCGTAAATGTACGCCGATTTTGCCCATGTTTTTTCTCACTTTTTTGAACCACTCAGTAGTGTTGCCATTATACGATGATAGGATATTTTCGCTGATCGTTTGTGATGCTTGTTTTTATGTTGAGTTTAGTGTTTGCTTAGGCCTGTCATTACTGTTAATGTTGTTAAATACTGTTCTATTTATAGTTATTGTATTTTTGTTGTGTGTTGTACACTATGTGTGTTATTATGTATGTTATGTATGCATATTATGATTGTTGCCGACGTAGCAAATAAAGGTATAAGAAAACGAGGAATGATTAACGTAACAAAAATCGTTCATCGTTGCTGGTTGGTTGCAGGACCTTTCGGACCGGTTGGACAGCCCGGTTTCACTGGATCTCCCGGTGGTCCGGGACTGCCGGGCCCGTTTGGCCGTCAGGGTGACACCGGATTTCCGGGTCCCGTTGGATTCCCAGGCGCTGCTGGTGCTACTGGATTCCCTGGAGGTTTTGGACCCCCCGGACCAGCTGGACCACCAGGTATGTCCGCCTCTTATCATGAATATCGATGAGCGTGATTTTTGCCGGGCGACGCCCATAGCATAGAAATCGTGGAAATTCTTAACCCTTTGACGCCCACTGTTGCCATATGGGTACAGCTATAAAACATCCCCTGCCAGACCGGGTTAAGTTGTTATTTGTAATTTTTGACATCCGGGCACTCTGACGCTCAGCCCTCTACCCATGTGGCAACAGTGGGCGTCAAAGGGTTAATACTTCATGCTTTACTTTTGTTTTGCCTATCTCAACATGAACATCATCACTTGCATAGAGAGTTGACCAAACCAACCGTAATTAATCATCTGTTCTCGGTCTTTGTTTTAATTTTAGTCGTAAAAATAATTAATATAATTATTGCGTTATAGCAGAACAGATCGAAAAACAAATGTAGGCTACACATTGTTTATTCTATTGTTTCTAATATGTAGTTTTATTTTTGCATCAAGTGCAGCTGCATATAGACACTGTCATATTGGAGACCCAATACAATACTAAAACAAGAAAAAAAAGAAATAAACCAAAAAGAGAACGTAATGTTCACTGCGTTATATCGTACTGTATCAATGTGGTATCTGGTTGACCTAATATACTGTTAGCTATCTATTGGTTTGTCTGTCTGTCAAGAACGTTATTCCAGCATGTTTAAAATCATGGCTGCCAGTACATTGATGAACACTGTGTGATGTCATTCTGCAGGGTTTACTGGTTCTCCCGGTGGTCCAGGTGCAGGCGGTTTCCCTGGATCGCCAGGTCCCGCCGGTGCGCCCGGGATCCAAGGTGCTACAGGTACTCCAGGATCTCCCGGTGCACCTGGCTTTGATGGGTTTGTTGGTAATCCAGGCTCCACCGGACCGACTGGACAACCGGGCGCTGTCGGTATGTTGCCTTCAACATATTCACCTTAATCTTAACACACTGTTTAATACACTGCTGAATGCAGAAGACACTGACTGTCGACACCCGTTGGCAGCCCAGTGCGTGACTGATATGTTCGCTGAGTTTGGTTTGGAGTCCGTCAGTGAAATTTCAGTAAAAAACGATTACGGAAACGGAAATAACTGACCCAGCGTTAACCGGAACGGAGCCGGAAAAGATGGCAATTTTCGAATTTCGACAGGGAAATAATATAAAAACGGAAATAAAGACGGTCAAAACTCAAAACTTATAGAAACTGAAACGTTTGCAATGAAAAAGAAAAAACGCGTACGATGTGCAGTTGCGGTGTCAAAGAATCAAAACATGTTCGTAGGATCTCTAACTCTGTATTTGCATTGCATCTGTATTTTTTTAAATACTTAAACCAGTTTGCTGGGTGTTGACCGTCGAATGCTGATAACAAACTGTATGTGGGTGTAAATTGACGTTAAAATAATTTATTCAAAACTACTTAAAACTGAAATAGGCCCATTAGTGTTACCGGCAGTACAGATATATTATAAAATAGAAATGTTTGGTGTGAAAACCAGCTGATAAACTTGACACATTATTGCGGGGGTGAAAATATACTTTCGCCCGGCGGTATCATCATTGCGGGTGCGAGCGCCCCACTTGGCCCCGCGGTTCCGACGTCTTTGCATTACAGGGCCGCAGTAGTAATATATAAAGTTTGTTACTCACAGTACAGAAGTGAAGTGAAGTGTAATTTGTGGTCGTTTAACAGGTATACGTGGAGCGCCAGGACCTCTAGGGTTTGCCGGAGCGACAGGTGAACAGGGTGCAACTGGAAATCCGGGCACTTTCGGTCGGCCAGGTGCTCCGGGCGTCAGAGGCGCTACAGGTCAAATCGGCTTTGGAGCGACAGGAGTTCCTGGCCAGCCAGGAACACGAGGTCCACCCGGATTTGTTGGTCCTCCGGGCCAGCCCGGCGCCATTGGATTCACTGGATTTGCAGGATTTCCCGGTGGACCGGGTAGGTACAATACAGTAGTTGTTAGTCTGGTACGCGGTGGTCTAGTGGACCGTTAGCGCGCTCGACAGCGGCCGCGAGGTCGTGGGTTCGAGTCCGTTGGCTGCGGGCTGTTGCGTAGCAACCGTGGGCCAGTTGCTCTTTGCACCCTGGGCCTGGGCTTACTCAACCCTCTATCCTCTTGGAGTCGGTAAACGAGTACCGGCTATAGCTGGGAAGGTATGAGGCAGGTACATGCGACGCTGCTTGGTGCGCGCCATGTACCTGAGCGTCTTTGTGGTGGCTATGTCTACTTGGGGCGCTATATCAAGTGCTCGACCTTTACCTTTTACCTCTATCAGTCACAGAACGAAACGATACTGACTAGGCACGAATTTCTCCTGCAGTTAACAGATGGGGCTTATAATTTCAAGTTGTTTTTGAAACGTCATTAGCAATATGCCATCTGAGCACAAACTGAAAATTAACATGCCGTAAGTAAGCAAAGTGTAAATTTATATAGCACAATCTCATAAGAAATCTCTAATGTGTTATGTACGTGTCGTCAAATTCGCAAATAAGTGCGTTTTCAGGTGACGCCTGAAAATGCTAAGACTCAGAGATTAAAAGTTAACAAGTTAAAGCCCTGATAAGTTCTTAATGGGAATCCATCTCAGAACTACAGGGTGTCGCTTGCCATATGGGATCACACAAT
>Ga0056114_1000503_pt1 | contig 13925 bp, 8 predicted proteins | sample WorMetHERISLAND1_FD_77005 | JGI IMG/M metagenome (GOLD analysis project Ga0056114, IMG submission 77005) | Marine gutless worms symbiont microbial communities from Max Planck institute for Marine Microbiology, Germany - Olavius loisae HERON... ...
GGTCGGTCGCTGGTCGGTCGGTCGTCAATATATACTTACTTTCATTGATCTCATATACTCCTCTTCGCTACGTTAGGAACGTAGCGCGCGAGGATTAAAAATAAGGTCAACGCGTTGAAGTTAACAAGCAAAATACAAAATACAAAATGACTAACGTCTACCACTGTGCGCTGCGGTGGTCTTTTTTACAACGCGTTGTAGACATCGTTCAGCTGCCCTTTCGTCCGGCGCCAAGCCCGTATGAAGTCGTATTGTCGTGATCTACCGTCTAGCTGGAACCATGAACAACTTTGTCATACAATTTAAGCAAGTAAGTAAGAAAACTTATGAGGCGCAGCTTTAACAGTTAGTAACAATGCGCTACGATCTCAGCACCGAACAAAATGTGTCTATTAGCCGTTAAAATCGTTGAAAGTTAGTGACAGCTTGTGGTAGATCAGCTGGAAGGCTGTTCCACAGTTTCTGACCTGCGGCTGCAAAACACCTGTCTCCATAGTTGCTGTATGTTCGTCTCACAACGCACGTCCTTGATGTGGCAGAACGCAGCTGACGACCACCTTCGTCGGAGACCAACTGACAGTTGGTTCCGCCCCTGCTTATTTACAACGCGTGGTAAATAAGTGAACCATTCACTGGTAGTTCTGGCCACGCTTAACAACACAAGGCGTCGGAAGCAAAGTGAAAGCGGGGACACGAATTCCTACAACGCGTGGTAAATAATACAGTGCATTGTACTTGCATGGTAGGCATACGTCCACAGTGGCCTTCATAGCTATCGCGTGTACGAGTTGATCAACCTGAACCTCGATACTCGATAGACGCAAAATTCGCAAAACAGTCCAAACGAAGTCATGCTGTCACCACACTGTACAAGTGTGGTGCGTACAGGGCGGTACAGGTCCAAATTAAACGACACCATTTTACAGTTTTGCTTGTAAGCTAGCGTAGATACGAACGTATAATGGGTGTGTAAAAATTGATTAAAAGTTCCTAACCGTTTGAGAAAAATGTCAGAAAACCGCAGGGGGATTTTTTTCTCACAATGTACATCTCATGTATATCTTGAATATGATGACACAGATTTTTGCTTAGAAATAGCACTGTTAACAGAGTTGTGGCGATAAACCAGGTTGTCCACTAAGTATGGCCACCGTGTACAAGCAGTGAGTAGTAACTAGTGACCGTTGCCCAAGATTATGTGATCAGAAGATTACTGGGATTATTTTACACTAACCGAGGAAACAGAACGTGTATAAATCGCTGGGAAGGGGAACGAAGTGGAACACGTTTAAGAATATTACAGTTGACGACGACGATGTCGTTGTTCGATGATAGGAACCGTAAAGCTCTGGAAAGCCGCAGTCTAGCGGACGACGAGCGTATCACGTTCTTGGAAACACAGCTCAAGGAAGCGAAGTACATTGCCGAGGACGCAGACCGCAAATACGACGAGGTTAATGTCTCGGATTGCGTCTAATTACATCGATTGATTGATTATAATCACATTGCGCTAGAGCGATATATCGGAATCGATAATGCAGGAAATAAACCGCACCATTTTACCTTTTACCACTGCAGTAACGTAATAGCTCCGGGCCTTTAGTGAGCATGATAAGCTGAGCGGCTGACTGCAGGCCTGACAGGCTGCTTACTTGCTGTTAATGCTTTCTACCGATTGATAAAAATATAGGCTACAGCTTCAGCACAAGCTGCAGCTGTCTGTTCTTGCTTATAACCGAATTTTCCTGAGTTACTCATGCTGGCTAAGCCAGGTTCCCAGGAAGGAGCCTTGAAGGAAAACGTTTGGCTTTATGGATGAAGAGTATAATTGCTTTAGTTTACAGCCGTGCCACTCAACCAACACTACTACACCACTGCAGCGGACGAATATAAAGCCCTAAGTGATGGATTTATAACGCGCCAAAAACCATAAGTTGTCAGCGGCGCAGGCCAGCATCTGGCCACAAATATGTCGTTAACATGTGGTGGGTTTTGAGCTAAGTAAGTAAGTAAGTAAGTTTTTAATGCGTAAAACACAATTGCACTAGACAAACTTAAAAAGACAATCATTTACAAAAGAACATTTAAAAAGCCTATAAACACACGTGGGAAGCTGGAACTGATGTCCACGAAGGCGTAATGCTAGACTCGAGGTTTTCTCCTCAGGTAACACAGAATGAAGACAATGGTCAGGCGACTGGATTTTGCTGAAAAATCCTGCGCAGCACTATCAAACAGTTCAGATACTGTTAAAATATTAGCTGCTGAGCCTTAACTATGTGCTCTCCTCAAGAAAGCATCAATTTTACCAGAAGTTCAGCTGTCAAAAAGCAGCCCCAGGATGGAAGAGCAAATAACAAACGAGAAACTATTAGTGCCTGGAAAACGGTGTTAAGATGTTTAACTGGGAGACCTTGGTCTCGCAATCTTTTCAACAAAAATATGCGCTGGCTACAGATCGATAAAATGTAATTAGCACGCATATCAACACTGAAAATGTCTTGAACAGCTGTAAGCTAAAACTAGCTGAACTGTCAACAGTTGCGTGTATGATAAAGACGCGAGTTTTTCCGGTTGGCAGATAGAATAAGCGAGTCGTTTTAATCGTCTGTTGTGACTGCAGGCCGCTCGTAAACTGGCGATTGCCGAGGTAACTCTGGAGAGTTTTGAGAGTCGTCTAGAGGCCGCTGAATCGTAAGTTTCACTCGGGTTTTATCGTCGTCTGTGAATAAATTACATAGCTCTTTCTCGCCATAGACTTCAGTTGCTAACGGGCTGCTTTCACGGTCTCACGCATCTGCGTGGTATTTTCTTTAATTTCTCAGCACATTATACTCATCGACTTCTGCTAGCTCAAGTACGGGTTGACAAAGCTTTCGACCGTGCATTGTAAAGTTCTATCGTACTGTCATCATATCACTATCATAATCTTTCGTGAATGGCTTACAACTACGTAACGTACTGGGATATCATGACGAAAATAATACAGAATAAAACAAATAACGGTCTGTTAGAATGCGGAATCAGTGAAGGTTCGTAACAGCATTCTGATTGTCAAGTCAATGTCAGTGACAGTAAAGGAGTTTTCATCATCTAGACCCGTTACGTTAGCTGTGTCTGAGGTCACATGTTCTTTCCTGCTTTACTTAATAACGAACTGTACTACGGTACTTAGTACTTAGTTTGTACTAATAAACGTATTTTCAACTTTTATCGTCCTCAGTTATAAGTCTTGGTCTTGTTTTATGTTATAGTCTGATCTCTGTGTTACTTTACGTTATGCTGTAGTGTTGCTATGAACATTCCGCCTGTCTTGGTCAGTGAGTGGCTAGTAAAAACTAAAATTATAAAAAATAAATATAAAAATATAAATATAAAATATAAATATAAAAAAATATAAAATATAAGTATTTATCTTCTCGGCTGTCTCAGCAGCAGCTGGGCTTCTTGTTTTATTGTTGTTGGTTCAAGCGGACAATCATCACTTAGCGGCAGCGCAATGCAGACACCACAGTAGCTACAATAAGGCTGATGTATATGCTTGTCAGTACTGTATTTCTCGTTACTTCTGCTTACACCGGGATGAATGTTAATGAACACGTTTATTTACCAATAATTTTCCAATGGCAAAAAAATGTAATTCCAACATATAGCATACTAGGTACAGTCTACAGAAAGTAGCATATGTATTAACATTTGTACATCAGTTCAAAATAAAAATACAGTAAAAAATAAAATTAAATATATTTACAATAAAACCCACCAGAGAGAGAGAGAGAGAGTAAATGTATTTTTAAACTTACTGTCAATATTTAATCAAAATTGTTCGTATATGTTACGTAATTTGTAGTAAAATCGTTGAATTGGAAGAAGAGTTGAAGGTGGTTGGTAACAACATGAAGTCGCTTGAGTTGTCCGAACAAGAGGTACAGTCTTAAACGCTACTTTCAAATTTTAATACGTTGCACAAATTACCAAATACTGAAGAAGAGGAATCGTTCTAATTGCAATAAGATGCCAAGACATTGTGACATTCTATAGGGCTGTAATTGGTTACATTGCTGCCTGAATAAACGCGAATATAATCAGTGTTGCTTGAGTTGGTCTGAGGTTGTCATTTGATTTGTTCGTGTTACAGGCTCTGCAGCGTGAGGATAGCTATGAAGAGACAATCCGCGATCTCACAGCGCGCCTCAAGGACGTAAGTTTTCAACGGTTTTATCAAAAACACAAAAAATGTGCATGGAAATTGAATTTGCTCGTAAAATACTATGTAATAATTTATTTTATTTTTATTGTGAAATTTTCTGTGATTTCATGGTAAAATACAGTTTTTCGCCATACAGTTTTACAAACAACAGTGATGATAGATATTTTTTCTGTTTATTTTTTTGATAACTGTAATAATGTTTTAAGGTTTGCAGATGACAGTTATTTTTCGTGCCTGATAATTTAGAATAAACCAAGTACTTATTCTGAATGAAAGACCTTCATAGTTATTCCTTAAATTTCGATTCACGTTTTACTCTCAGGAGCCGAAGAAGTAATTATACTTACCCAATATTTCTGATTTTTGGTAAAGTTTGGAAGAGTATTATGTCAAACCACTGCACTATCTCCACTGATCATATTACAGTTTCTGTGACATGGTGATTTACAGACGGAGAACAGAGCGACTGAGGCCGAGAGAACGGTGTCTAAACTCCAGAAGGAGATTGACAGGCTTGAGGGTAAGACTAGTGTTCACTCCACTCAGCTTATGACAGCACCTGCGATATTAGTGAAATACTTTGTTTTCGCTGTATTTACCACGAATGGTTTGAACAAGGTCGACTAGTAAGTAAGTAAGTAAGTAAGAAAATATAGTCATTTGTATTCATGGCCAGAATCGTTGTGAACAGTCACAAAGTCGATGGTCGATGGTCGATGGTTCAGAAGAAACGAATGCTGCAATGTCGCATCTTTCATTTGTTTTATATGACTTTTTTTATTGAAAACGATCCAAATATGCAACATGCAAATCGGAATACAGATGTACAAGTGTCAGAACAAGGAAGAAGTATAGTCATTGTTGTTTGTAACTACAGTGGATCGTTGCTGTTGTATGCAGACGAGCTGTTGGCGGAGAAGGAGAAATACAAAGGCATCAGCGAAGAGTTGGACGAAACTTTCACCGAACTCGCCGAATACTAGACATCATCTTGTCGTCTCCATCTTCCACCGTCTTTTTTCCTTTCAAGCCTTCACAGACGACTCTGCCTCGACTACTGCAACTCTACTCTCTGTCTGTCCGTCTTACCTGTCTATGACTGCTCATGCTCATTGGCTGCTGGTCTTAGGTTCTTCGATTGTTCCGCGTCCCGTTATATATTACGATGCAATTTTTGCGTCTGGTTCAACAGATCGAACGCTATGAATATACTGAATATTCTCTGAATTTAAAAAAAACATACAACGCATTTGACCACAAATTTTTTTACTGTTATATTTTAAGACTTTCGTTACTTCCACGGTTTGTTCGGAGCTTGGGAGCAAGGAGCAGCGTATTTTCCCCATTTTTCCTACAGCTGCAAACGAAACCAGTGCAGTTGTTAGTTTTGTTTTGGTTCTTTTCGTCGGTTCTGGTCGCTGACGGTGTTTTCTATTTAGTTTCGCCATGTTTTGGTTAGAAAAGTCCTGAATTCGCGGACTATTTAAATGCAGCTGACAAGTCGTGGCCTCGTAACGTTCGTTTGCGTACGAATGTTAATTTCCGTCTGTACCCGCCGGCCACGCAAGCATCCTGCACAGTGGGTAAGAAGCCTCCTAGTCATCCTATTGCTACTGCAGCTGACGAGTGAGGCTTTTTGTTTATAGCTGACGTCACTGGTGACGTATGTCTGTGTGTGTGCGTGCGTGCGTGCGTGAGTGATTATAGTCAACAACATGCGGTCGACAGTCAGTCAGTTTCACAGGGCGTGAAAGCGCTGCAGTGTTTGAATTTTCACTGTCCAGTCCGGGACGTTAACTTCATCTACTGTCTTTACGGTGTTAGCTTGGCAAAACCTGCTCCAGCGATATCCAGCCGACACAAACGTATCCTAAATCCGGAACAGTATGGACCAATTAACCCTTTGACGCCCACTGTTGCCATATGGGCACAGCTATAAAACATCCTGTGCCAGACCTGGTTAAGCCGTCATTTGTAATGAGCGTCAGAGTGCCAGGAAGTCAAAAATCACAAATGACTGCTTAACCCGATCTGACCCAGGATGCTTTATAGATGCACCCATATGGCAACAGTGGGCGTCAAACGGTTAAGACAGAAACCAGAACTTATCATCCTAGTTTTATCGGCAGCAGCATGCAGTAGTATAGGTAGCGTTGTTGGTTTTGCCGAAATGCCACAAAATCTACTCAGTAAAATCAGCTAGAGCAGAGTTGCACAACAGCTGATGGGGTGAACCCCAGACTTTATAAAATTCAAACGTTGGAGACGCTACGCCCTGTCTGTCGGCCGTCGTGCCTCTAGCTCGTTCGTTGTGTAAAGTAAGAAAAACCAATTTCATCTATCGATCGACGAACGTGTTTTTTGTTGTCGCCGCCGCCGTAATGTCGTGGCTTTAGCGCTGTAGTCGTGTCCCAAACTACGAACTATATTAGCAACATTAATAGTATTAATATATTACTTTTCTTTTTTTACTCTCAGCCGCCGCTCGGCGCTGTATGTGATGCTTAACATTGTGCTCGTCGGTTTATGAGACAATAAACAACGGCCTCGCCTTATCACGCATGCACATATTGCTTCCTCCCGTCCATATGGATTGTAGTTGGTCGAGTGTTTGTTATATGGATGAAAAGGATGGATATGAATAAATGAATATGGATTGGTAATTTCGTCCGGCCTTAATGCACCATACGTAGTAATGCCTCGGATTGCCAGCGCCTTTATTCTGATTCCTATTCAGTCTGTGGAAGCTCGTACCATACTTTTTCGTATGAAGACCAAGAACTATTGTTAAGGTTAGGATAGGTTAAGGTCGTGAGTAGAGTTAACCTGCGGTTGCACCGAGCCGATAATGTCGGCCGAAAATGTCGGCTATTGTGACCAGACCGTGAAAGCAAACGTCGACAACGAGTTTTTGAATTCGTCCGCGACAGTAACTGCCAAGTGTTGCAAACGAAGTCGAGCATACCAATAGCCGCATCATCGGTGAGACAAAGATCATCCATGGGGATGGCGCTCAGCTCTCATTGGTTGTTTCATGGCAGGCGATGAGACGGACGGACACTCCCGTAAAACTGCTAGCTCAATTTTTGAAACAATTTGTTAAAACGCCTAAAACGGCCACGTTCCCCATAATTTGGGGTAAGATTATTTGGATACGTTTAATTTTTAAAGGTAGAACAACTGTTGAAATGATGTCAGAGGCCGCCGCGTTTGATGTAGACCATACATTACATTGTGTTGTAATTTAGTAACTCAGCATGAGACATCTCGCTTGATGCGACGAAACTGAACTGAACTTAATAACGGCGTGTTCATGGTCAAAAGTTCGGATCAGCTGACGACCATGACAGCAACGACAATACCGTGCTAAACTGTCAGAAAGTCAGAATTAGAGTTAATCTTATATAGACTTTGGTGAATCATCCTTCAAGTTTCACTGAAGAGCCGAGAGCCCGCCTCGTGGTCAGTTCGTGGGCGCGTCGTCTCAGAACTCGTTCCACTTCGGCCGGATTGGATACCAAGCAGCACAGTCTGTCCCTCCAGCGGATCACGTTCCGTGGCGGAACCCCCTCCAGCAGGTCGTAGTGTCGGAAGAAGAAATGTGGCAAATGTCCGTCGGTGAGGCGTCCAGCCAGTTCAGCGAGCATGTCCCTGAACGCCGTCACGACAGAGTGACGCTGCCAGCGGGGAGTGAGGTCGACCACTGAGTCGAAGGCGTGTAGTACAGCCGTCCGAACATGGTAGGAGCTCAGCCCGGCCAGAGCAGGCTCCACCTTCACCAGAGCTTTGAGGACGCGGTAGGCCTTGCGCCTGGCACCGCGGTCACTGCGGTCCATCTGGTCCAGGATGCGTGACTCTCGCTCAATGGTCGACAGTCGCCAGAGGACGTCCGAAGAGGCGTCGAGGTCGTAGGTGTACGGACGAGCCACGACGTAGGTGACATCACCCGGGCGACTGCTCACGGCACAGGAGGCGATCAGGTTGACTCGTACAGATTCATCGTCACTCGCCACTACACACGTGACATACACACATCGCACTGACAAGACGAAACAAAACGAGACTACTTGTCTCGGCGTCTCGCACAGTTTGGGGTGTACAGAAGTTTTCAAGTCCTTCCCTCTTTGAACAGTTTGAAAAGATGCGACGCGACAGGGATGGTTCTGACAGCACAGTATCCACAGGTGATCATTGGTCAGCACTAAACAGACACCAGTTACACTGTGTTCAGACCCTACGAACACTAATATATTCAACCCAATAACTGCATACTTTGACTTTACCAGTTTCAGCTATAAATAACTGGAAAAGACGGCAGTTGTCTGTAAAGAGACCGATTAAACGACTGTGGGTGGATGGATGTATAGCCATCAGCAATATTGTGCTGAATTAACTTTTCATGTCTTGAGGTATATGTGTTCATATGAAATGTTATAAAACAGATAATAAAAGTTCTCAAGCACATCTCGACGCAAACCAATTCTGCTTATGATTTATGAACGGAACCGACGCACGTCCAATTCCGTCTCGTTACTACTGGTACACGATCTACTATTCAAATTGTTTTATTCCTTGTGAAAGTTATGAAGCATAATATGCTCGGTTTTCAGACACGGTATAACTATGCTAGGTATCGGGTGATAATGTGGACATGAAACAATCACTAATAACCCACCTAAGACATGCGACAGCGCATTAGAGGTTTTTTAAATGTTAAGCGCTATATAAATCCACGTTTTACTTACTTACTTACTTACTTACTTACTAAGTCGCATCGTGCTTGCTACCTGTAACCGGAGAGCGGTCGGTTGTCATGTCGAATGGTAAGACGTTCCACGGTTCAGGGTGAGTTTTGAGGGCGCGACGTACCAGCGAATGCAGTGTTCTAGATACGGTCACCGGGGACAGGTGCGAGCGGTCACGTGACCAACCGAACCGCCAATGATCTCTCGTCGTCGCCTTGTCAGCGTCCAGCGGGATGATGACGTAACCAGGTGGAGTCATCAACGTTCTTACCTGTGTGACGTCACAAGATCGTAAACGTGCACAAATTCATTTCGCTGCGTTAACATGAAAATAGCCGTAATAAACAGAAACACTACAACGATATATTATATAAACTAAAAATGCAAACATTTCAGAAAAGGGATGAAACAATATTATCAGTGTACAATGATTGGTAACCGTCAACAGAAAAAATTAAAAGTATTGAGTACAATACATTTCAACTATAAGTAGTGCAAATACTACAGAATTTGTTTTGTATACACAAAATGTAAGCCACGAGATTAAACTGTCCGTTTTTTGCGCCATCTCGTAGCCGGTTGGGTTACGGCAGATTGTCGTACATGTTCTTGACACTGTTTACCTGGTAGGTGTCGAACATAACGAGGATGTCGACGTCATTAGCACCAATCACGCATGTTCCGTCATAGACGCTGCCAGTCTTGACCGACCCAATTAATCGCAGCCCGACCTTGATTCCAAGCTTCGCCACTCGTGGTAGCAGATGTTCCAGCAGTTTGTCTGTCCTAAACGTGTACACTTATATAACAGTCACATTTAAATATTTTTGTAAATATAATTTTAAGTAAACTAAAATAATCATACAGAGCTTTTATTGTAGCCAGAAATAAATGCATTCGAAAGAAATTAGTAATTTGTTTACAAGGCAGCCCTAGTTGCCGTTCTGAGTTTATTTGGCATCACTGTCATGTCTCCCATAAATGAACAAGGGGAAGAGAAAGGTGAAGGGCAAAAAACAGAGACGAAGACGAGGAAGAATGAGGAAAGGAAGAAGAGAAAACAAAAGAAATGAAAGAAATGTCTCAGAAAAAGTGAAAATGGACTTACTGTTTTTTAAGAAAATTTATGTAAGAACTTTGGTCCTATCTAACTGTTTACATGTGTCAGGTCTCGAGGTACCTATGCTGAGCTGAGTTTTGGCCCCACCCTGTATGTTAAGTTACCTGTCCTTTGCAGTGGCCAGCTGGTCAGCATTCACGCTGGCTACGACGTTGTAGAACCTCTCCAGGTGCAAAGCGAAATGTGTTTCCGACTCCAAGAACGTGTTTTCTGCCATGATTCTGCGCGGAACGTCGACGAGCGGATTTCCTCTTCCGGTTTTGACCCAGTCGGCCCCACGTTCACCGTCAGTGGTCACGTGACCTCGACGTCGTCCAACAGTCGTCACCGAGGCCGCCATTACCGGGAGTGATGACGTCATCGCCGGCGGAAAAGACCGGGATTTCCGCGGCGATGAACTGTGGAGGCCGATCGCAGGCAACGACGACGTCATTGTCTGCACTTGAATATTTTGTTTCTATCAATCAATCAATAGCGATCGATTAATTAAACAACCCTAACCCACAATAATGGTTAGAGTTGATAAAACTCTTTACTTCGATTCGATTGAGTAGTGTTTTACGTCCCCGCAAGCACAGTATAGGTTATATGGGAGACGGTTTTTACAGGTCAAAAGAACCAATCAACAGTATCAAAGTACTGAAGGAAAAAGCTGCAAAGGAAAAACCAGAAAACGCAAACAACAAAAACACATACAAATACACAATAATACACAAAAAGGTTACACATATAAAGCACAACAAGTCCCCTAGTCTTAGTCTTTAGTATCACTACTGTTATGAGACAGTATTACAGCGGTTTGGCTAAGAGAAGATGAGAAAATGATGTGATCAGAGGTTGACACGACGCGCAACTGGTAGACATACAGACAGACAGACAAATATCATAATAATCATTTCTGTCATACATCAGAAGAGTGCGCACCGCCAAAAGTAGACACCAGTCTCCAGAGTGGACGATTCTGAGCCATATCAACAATAATCGCCTCTTTTAGGGAGACATTATTGGATTTCAGGTCCTGATGAATTGTCTTCAACCACGTCATACGAGGACGTCCCAGTGGTCTCCTCAGGGGAAACTGTTAAGATCTTCTTTGCATCTGCTTCACCTGGCATTCTCGCAATGTGTCCAAACAGAGAACATGTTTTGATTGATTGGACTACGGCTGAAAGCTGTGGTTACTTATTTACTATACGACCGCATGGCCCGTAGGCCAAAAAGGTTCGTCTGATTTTTTTGCTAGGATGCAAACAGCTTCCACTGCACCGAGAGCAAAGTTATTCGGGCAGGCGGTATGACAAAATTACCACAGCATAGCTTAAACCGCGGTTTCGTTAAAACGAACATAAGACATGGTGTTATCTAGGCTACTTAACCAGTAACTGTAGGTTTTCACACTCGGAAAACATACGGTAAATAACAAATATAAACTCCCTTGTATACAGTGGTGACTTGCCTGAGGCATGATTTTATCCATTTGATGTGTGGTTTTATCTGGTCTGTCGACAAGAGGTCACATAATGACATCAGACGATGATCCACGCACCGTAAAATGTAACAACGATAATGTAACGCTGACACACACGTCGGAGACCTTAAACGTCGGCTAAACCGACATTAGCAACTGCTATCGCCGTAAAACTTTTATTAGCATCAAAATGACGCTAATTCGTAGCTAATTATCTTTCGCAGACGGCCGGGCCGGTCTGCGTTCGTGCATTAAATTCGAATAAATAATTCCAGCGCGGTGTAGTCCTGTGTGCATGATTGATTGCCACTCGACAGCAGCGAAGGCATGAGTTGTGTCGACGTTGTTGAGTCGGGAGTCACGAAAGCTCACAACTGCAAGAACAAGGGCTACTGTTAGTGAGGTGTTTATTGCTGTTTGAAATAACATTGTACGAAATATAATTTAATTAGGCTTTTACTCACAATAAGTCATTGCATATTAAGTTCATTTGGCAGTCGCTGTTATGTTGCTGTTATTAACTGAATGACAATACAATGCTTTTGATACAAGTTGGTCTACTTCGTGCAATAAGTTAAGCCCTTCGCACATAATGAAATAAAACTGAAATAAAACACTGAATCTGTTTCAGCCTCATTAGCATATTTTTCAACAAGGCGAAACTGTTTCAGTGTTTTAGTTTCAGGGATGTGCGTCTGAAATAAAACTGCAGTTAAACAATGCTGCCGGTGGTCGGCTTTATTTCACGCGTCCGCACATGCCTGAAACTGAAATAAAACAAAACTGTCGACGGTCGGCTGAAACAAAGCCCCGACTGTCGGCAGGTTTGTTTATTTCAGTTTTATTTCACCATGTGCGACGGGCTTTTGTTAGCAGTTTTCGTAGTTCATTTGTTTGTTAGTTTCTTTGTGTCTGTATGTGCGTTTGTCTTGTGTCTTTAGTGTTTTGCCTGCTTCTTATGGGCGAAGTGCCTGAAGTAAAATGGAATGAATTGAATTTCACAGTTTTATGGCGTCTAGATACCTGATCGAATATGTTTTTCATGTTAATCGTTCCTTGTATGTATTGCGCATTAATAAAGATTACGTACTTACAAATCTCATCAAAATGTCACGAACACGAATTTACGCAGTTCATTTTCTGCTCTCAGTTGTCGATTAGTCAAACGTGAAATTATTTATTTGAGCTCAGTTTTATCTTTTATCTGTTTTATTATTACATTGCCCCTATTTGTACAACTTGCGTTAGTTGTTACTAAACATCGCATGAAATTTCTGAGATTTTTAATGCTTGTGCTGTTAGCATGTCGACATGGCCTTGAAGTCCGGATGACAGATTTGGGCCACATTATCAACTGCATTTGCTTGTTGAATGTTCTTCATTTGCAGTTTTAATTTGGCAATTTACAATTTGGCAAACTAACCATTTGATTTATTTGCTTTCCCGCTGCATAATTTGTAATCGTTAATATCACCTTTAAATAGTTTGGTCTGTCAGTTTCCTAAGGTTTTTGGAGAAGAGCGAATACGTTAGTTGGGAAATTGCCTCTAACCTGGGAGTGGCGTGAGCTGGCCAGACTGCGAGTCCAATTATCGGCGATATCAACGATTATCGATTATGGAACTGCTAACTTAGTTCGGCATCAAACTGCGAGTTGATTTAAAGCAAGCAGCGCACTCTATGGCGTGAGGTGTGCAGAATCAAGAATAGTTTTTGTGTAAAGATAATGCCGGTATACCGGCTAACTACAGTCACTACAGTTTCTTGTTTTTTTTCTTTTACTGTATATTGTGGTTGTGTTTTGTGCATGCGTGTGTGTGCGTGTGTGTGTGTGTGTTTGTGTATGGGCTTTTGCCTGATTTTCAAATAAAGATAGAAGATAGATAGGCCTATACGGCGTTTTTTTTCAAAACCAGCAGAGATAACTCGTGCCGCCTTTCATGCTCTTCGTAAAGTAGGTCAAGTGTCGGTATTCACAGGAAAGTGATAACAAGCAGACAGATCAAACATTTACTGGATGTGACTACGGCAAATGTTTGCATGCTACAGCGGTCACACACATACACACACGCACAACGACGTATGTTCTTTTAGTCTTAATCACCCAAGTAAAAAAGAAGAAGAAATTTTTTGTCATAGTTGTTGCGAGGTCTGACACGTTTGGTTCTAGTTTGAAAAAGTTCATACAATCAGTTCGTTGACACGACTTAAAACATAACCGCCTTCGCTACGTAATCGCTGCGCCGTGATGAAAGTGTAACGGGAGTGGACAGACTGCAACATCAGGTCTATTATCACAACCTAAAATCTAACTAACAACTGACCCATGTACATATAAATCCCTAAGTTCTGAATTATTAAACTGTAAGATAACAGATACAC
>Ga0056114_1000504_pt1 | contig 13925 bp, 16 predicted proteins | sample WorMetHERISLAND1_FD_77005 | JGI IMG/M metagenome (GOLD analysis project Ga0056114, IMG submission 77005) | Marine gutless worms symbiont microbial communities from Max Planck institute for Marine Microbiology, Germany - Olavius loisae HERON... ...
AAGTCTGACAATGCGAGTGCGAATATTCCAGCCGCAGTGCTACGTGCCCGTCGCTGTGTTGCGCGTGGGCTATGCAGAAGTCATTTTCATTCAACCAGGCGGAAAGTTAGACACCATGTGTGGCGTGATGCTTGACAAAGACTAGCTAGTAGCTACCTGACATCAAGGTGAGATGTGGCCGTTAATTTAATGGTCACTTGCAGCAGAACGGTGCTCCCTCTCACATCGCCAGAAACACAGAAACTTGCAGCGTGAGAACCTGCAGTTCATCACTTTTTGCACCGAATAGCCCGGATTTGAACATGGTTACTTGCCATCTGGGGTGTAATTCAGCAGACGGCCTACCATCATCAAAGTTTCTCCTCAGTTGACAAAATTAAGAGAGCAGTTGTCAAAAGCATGGCAGAAACTACCGCATGGCGCAGTCATTGCCAATTCATCACTTTTATCACCTTTTTATTTACGGTTAATGTTATTCGCCAGATGGCGCCACTATTCTCCAAGGTTGATTCAAATAAATTATGGCATGATGTTAAGCATGAAGAGAACGGGATTTATGCCAAATTTGGTAAAGATCTGTTCAATGTTTCTAAAGTTATAGGCCGTAAAAAAGTGGCCCAGTTTTTTTGACTCACAGTGTATATACGAGATTGAGATGACTACTGTTACTGATTTGCGAGGTAGTAAATCGTATAATTTGTAGATCTATTTTGTATCGATGTTGACAGACTCAGATCGGAATTCTGCGGCAACGAAGTCAAGTTCTGTTCTGAAAGAACCGAAACCGAACATGGAACGAAGACCGTCAGCTCAGTTTAAACCGGTTCGTATCGAGTCGAGTTCTTATCATTCGTTTGTTATGTTCCGTTCCGTACGTCTCTTCGTTTAGTAAAACTGAAATAGCATTTGACCGAGCGTTAAACTTCTTTAGATTTTTGTCTGATTAACTAGTTAAATTTAAACAAAAAGCAAGTGCGAGCAGCATGGTGAAATCGTGCAGCTGAGTGTAGGCCTATGTGCTTATTTCTGTCATTGTCGATTAGTTATTCACTGTTGCGGATCCGTTAGAAGTTCAAGTCGCTATTGTTATGCTTCTTGTCACGTTATCGTTTAACCCTTTCACGTGTGCTAGACTAGGTTAAGCCGTCATTTGTAATTTTTGACATCCGGGCACACTGACGCTCAGCCCTGAGCGTCAGGGCTGCGCGTCAGAGTGCCCGGATGTCAAAAGGGCACATCACATCAGCCTAGCGAGTTCAGTGCGATGATGATGATGATGATGATGGCGGTGGTGATGATGTGGCTGCTGATGCAGAGAGGCAAGGTAGCAGGAGGTCACGTGATGACCGGCGAGGCACTCAAGAAGCTCCAGCAACAGATGAAAGTGAATCGTGATGAACGTCGCTTGACGGTAAGATGCACTTAGATGTAATGTTACTCGGCCGAACGTTAACCACTTTCAGCCAGGAACAATGTCAGAGTTTCAGCGAGATCCATCTAGAACACGCACAAACACACAAACACACATACTAAAAACACAATCTCCTACGACGAAATTGTCGTGTTGTATACGTGTTTTAATTCTCTTGAAAAAAGAGTGATCAGATGGTTAGCTAAAAGCAAAGAATGAAGAAAATATGCATCCGCTATTGTTGTCAACGTTTTATAACAAGTAGCGCACAGCAATATTTTAAAACGTTAAAATCGCGTCTTTATTATAAACATTAATATTTTAACGTGTCTGATCATTGCTGTATTACTGATAAAATAAGTCAACGGATTGGTAACTTATAGTGTTCGATGGCGGTGAAGGCAGCGATTTCTGGTTGTTGATTTGATGTTGCAGTTTGACGCCAGGCATAACTTCATCTTTTCAAAGGTTGGTACTCGTACGTCATAGTGCTTTGCAAACTTGAATTTTATCTGAGAAAATATCCAAATGAACAAAAATAATTGCAAACTAGATTAAGGCACACATGATAAACTGATATTACAATTTTATGCTGATGCTAGAACTATACTGAACTTAACTGAAGATAATAAGCTAACAGCAGATGGTGGCGTGTTGTCAGTTGGCGGTCACACTCGACACCGATTTGCAGTCCATCGAAGAACAGCTGATCGGCGACGAACGTGTATGTATGTCGCCCTGCATTACGCTCATTCGTCGTCACTTGTTTGCAATTGAAATTGAAGAAGTTGTTCGCTTTGCCGTGAACGTCCCAGTTTGTATTGCATTTGCAGCAGCACTGCTCGCTTTTCGAACGGACATCGTAATATTATAATATTTCGTCTTCTGTACATTGAATTTAATATTATCTGTATGCAGTGAACTGAGTGAACCCACTGTAGTCACCTATCAAGTTAATTATACGAAGATTTAGGCCTACTATACTGTCGGTTTCATGAAGTTATTGCAGTCTCTCCTCTGCTTTTCGCATTTCTGTGCCGAATATTCGGGAATATCTTTACTCAGCCACTTAACTTTCACGAGCTCTTACCACATTGAACATTCAGCAGCCGTTTAACGACGTACATGTACTACTGCTACTCAGTGTTGTGTCATGATTCTTATCAAGATTTTCGCCATTAACTTGCTTATTTATTTACTGACTAGTTACAAAGCGACTTCAGTTTCAGTTCAGAATCACATTCTTCATGCTCTGCTGTCAGATTGTCGACCCAAATATTGGGTTATGAACTTTGACCACGAAGTCCATGATGCGAACTTGCTCCCAAACTATAAGCTGCCTGACTGACTGAAAGTAACTATAGTATCTAATAAAACAGCTATATAAGCACTGATTCTAAAAGTACCACTATTTCGTTTTATCATACAATTAATATGCAGTAAATAGTCTTCATTCCCAAAATCATTAAATTTTAATTACCCTTATATTACTCTCTACTCTCATTTGTTAGCCTATTTGTTGCGTTCTGTCAACGTGTTTATGTTTAACGAATATGAATATTGATTCGTTAACAGTTTCACTGAACTGAACTGTAAATAATCCCGAGTCGTAAAACGTACGTGTTGTATGCCAATGCAGTTCGACTTGATTGGCGAGTTCTTCAAGGCTGGCGGCAGTAGACGGCTCATGTTCTATTACCAAGAAGTCTCAGTGAGTCAATATTGCTTGACTGAAGATTATACGCTGTCTGCATGATTGAATAAAATGGTTGTTGGTTACGTATCGGTCAATGATTACACACGTGAAGGATCGGATGGCCATGCACTAGCTGTATTGGTGCATTGCTGTCTGTGGCTTACTCCAAACATCCACTACGCGAACATTGTTGTACAACATTGTTGCACGTTACATCAGAGCCACCAAATTTAGCACAATAACACGTTATCAGCAGAAGGTTGTATATGCTGAAGAGATCTGTATGTTGTTTCTTCCGCTGAAAGAGTCGCATAGGTGCATAAGAAATTGTTAAGTCTCGCCATTTAAGTACTTAGAATAATAGCTGTAGGTGTAAAATGCCGAGTATCCGTGGTCATGGACATGGTACGGCGATACGGACTACGGTGGGTGGTACGGTGTATGCATGGTGTACGGTGTTGACAGCGCGACTCGCAGCTGCCAAAGTTTGACGTACCCGGTGTTACCGCCGCCCAACCGTCCGCTGTCGCTTCTACAACTGCTGCTAATCCACCGCCCAAGAAACTATTCCTCACAACCGGTGCCGCAGAGGTCTGAGACCACTTTCATCTACGTACTATGAGACCTGTAGTCAGTGCGGTATTTACTACACTAGAACACTGGAGGGGCGAGCAGCCACTTTACTTATTTTCTGTCGTCGATAATAACAATCGCTGTAGATTTCCTTACACGCCAACGCTCAAATATTTAACGTATGGTCCGAATATATGTCAGTAAGGTGGGTAACATTCTAACAGACACTGATGAGATGAAGTAATAACAAGAAGCCAAGCTGTCGCTAGGATAGCCGACCGTACTGCCCACAGGAGACTATCTGTTTTCAAGATATTGGGCCCTAAGCATATTGGGGTCATGACCTTGACCTTTCAGGGTATAATGACCTTCATTTTTCAGGGTCATGTGACGTCATTCGATTCCCCATAGTCCATTTCCTATTTGCTTCTTCAGACAATTTTTCGGCAAGATGCACCGTTTAGCCACAATACATACGTTACAGACAGACGACGGACACAACACTGTAGCATAAGCGCGACCGTTAGTACGGTCGGATAAAAATTGCTGAAAAACGCGAAACAATATTAATGCCGTAACGAATTAGCAACAGTCTGCTACAAGTGTGCTCAATAGGTTGCTTCAATAAATTTTTGCCTACAGGATATATCAGTAACAGGCAGTTTTATTACTTGGCTACAGCTGACCGAGATGACTCGCAATGCATGGACAGCCCGTAGAACGACCTGTACGCCATGTTATGTGTTCAGCCTCTGATCGGTCTCTGCCTGTATTTCCTGCGTCCGAACGCGACGAAACCCATCACGACGGAGAACATCACTCATGAGATCAACTTCATGTTCATGGACTGCAGCGCAGGGCTACTGCACACACTCGACGTCATGATCGACCGCATCTTCGCACCTGTCCTCAGAGCACAACAGGTCTGTCTGTCTCTCCAGTTTGTCGTAATAGCCGATTAACCAGGGCGTTGAGTGACGCTGGTTTGGCGATATCTGCCGCTTGAATCTGAGACAAATACATCAGTGCGACTTGTAGATAACCAATATACACAATCTGATCTCGTTAAACTCCTCTATCGTATCGTAAAAGACATATATGCACCTGTGTCTCGTGAATTTCTGAAATTAATCAAACTTCTTGAGAACTTTTTCCTCTCCGTGGCGGTTATCATGCCGTTTTGCAGCGAAATTCAAGATGTACACGTAGGCCTATTGAGTTGACGGTGACCGCGAAACACCGAACAACCAGACAGTCACGCAGCATTTCTGCGCATTCACGTATAATAGGCCTAGCGCTAATGCAAGCACGTAAGAGAAAATAACATATTATTAATTAGTTACGTCTAATATTATAATGCATATGCACTACAGAACACACAAGTTTTCATACCTATAGTAATAACAGTTTTTTTACAGCTGACGGAGATTTGCGATTATGAAGACTGCAGCCACTATGTAAACCATAGCCTAGTAGTTCTATAGACTAGAGATAGCTTTGTCATGCCGCCCACTGTTTGAGTGACTGGTCCTGTTTGTATGCATGTATGTAGGCTATGTTTGTACGTACGAACGTACGAGTACACTGTAAGTTAGCAGTGGGCCGCAGTGGCGCAGATTAGACTCTATTGATGCGAACATAGTTTTTGGGTATTACTTTAAGATACCGCACAAATATAGGCTAAGCTTAATGTGCGCTTCATACAGTAAGTTATCAGATATGTTTGTCTTTTCTAATCTCAGTAAATTTCAGACGAAAACTAAACCAAAGTGACATATAGTTCACATGAACTCAAAAATAATCCGCAAGCGTGCAGAACGATGCGGCTACTGATGTTTGTTGATAGAGTTGGGGAGAAGGTTCGGAACAGAACAACATTGACATGTCCGGGTTCCTGGAGACAATGGACCAGATGTGTCAGAGCATGCGAGGTGCGGAGGACAACATGGCGAACCAGTTTTCACTCCAGAACGACGACGTGTTGGATCCACAGCTGGAAGCAATGACGTCACCAGCTCACTACGTCATCGCCAGTAAGTTCTTCAATAGGTACGGGCATTACGCATTACAGACAGCCATTGAACTTAACTCAGTTTATGGATGACTTAACCGTTTGACGCCCACTGTTGCCATATAAGCGCAGCTAGCATCCTGTGCCAGACCGGGTTAAGCCGTCATTTGTAATTTTTGACATCCGGGCACTCTGTCTGACGCTCAGCCGTGAGCGTCAGAGTGCCAGGATGTCAAAAATTACAAATGACGGCTTAACCCGGTCTGGCACAGGATGCTTTCTAGCTGTACCCATATGTCAACAGTGGGCGTCAAAGGGTTTAAACAATGAGATTTGATGTAATACGGTACTCGTGCGTTTTAGATTGTAGCCGATCTATCATGCAGTATTAGTCACCAATAATTAATGGTCCGTCATTAATAGCACTTACCTGATAACACAAGCAGCAGCCATAGGCCCTAACTCATCTTCATCTAATACTGTAAAGAGCGGTCTTACACGTGATTTCCCACTCACTCTATTTCAGCTGTTTTGAACATAAGTCATTCGAACGGAGCCTGAATAAGTAAGTATAAGTAGTAAAGTAAGTAAGTTAGTAACTAATATGTGTTACATGTGTTAGTACAAGCATCTGGTAGACTTCTACACAGACTGTACTTATTTACTCACTTACTTACTGTAAGTAAGTAAGTAAGTATGTAAATAAGTAAGTAAATAAGTAATATGTGTTACATGTGTTAGTGCAATGCATCTGGTAGACTTCTACACAGACTGTACTTACTTACTCACTTACTTACTGTAAGTAAGTAAGTAAGACCTTAACTTACACTTACTTACTTACAGTAAGTAAGTGAGTAAGTAAGTATGTAAATAAGTAAGTAAATAAGTAATATGTGTTACATGTGTTAGTGCAATGCGTCTAGCACAAATTGTTCCAATATGCTTTAACAAGTATATTTCGTAAAATCTTAGGAGGAGAATTGTCTCCCACTAAATTGAAAACGGCTGAACTGCAAGACAGAGTATGACTGTGCGGTGGAATGTGTGTTGAGGTAAGAACACGGAGCTGATGGAGAAGATGGAAGCGTTGTTCAACGTCTGGCACAGTCAGATAGAACAGGTTCTCACGGAACACGAACAGATCCGGCGAGAGGCTGACAACATAGGACCTGACGTCGAGCTACAGTACTGGAAGAACCGCATGGACAAGTTCCACATGTGAGTATATTGATTGGCAGTTGAGGGGGGCACCAGCAGCGTGTATGCTATTGAAGTCAGTCAGTCTGTATAGAGGTCTGTCCGCTCGAAGAGGTCTGTCGGTTACCTGTCATTAAGTGTGAAACACACCGCGTTAGCGGGGATCGAACCCACAACCTTCCGATTGTTAGTCCGACGCGCTACCATTTGTGCTACCGAGATTACCAAATTATTATTCATTATAAATTTTATAAATATTATTAAATTTGAAAAGATTAAAATATAATATTGTGATTACTAACTCTACAACGAAACAGTGAGTAAGCTCTACCGCTCCGCTATTATGTTTTTTTTTGTGTTTGGACATGTATCATTGTATTTTAATTGTAAGTTTGTGCGATTGTCACACTCATTCATTAAAGGCTACTTGACTTGACTTGACTTGCTACATTCGCACGAGCAGCACAACAGTAGGCCTATTGACCTATAACACACTGGTCCAAGCGCATCTACAACAAAGTTAACAAGTGAGAGTAGAATCTATAGCGTTAAAGAAGTGTAAATAGTGGAAGCAGTTCTGATGTGAATTTCAGACATGCAGTGCGTGCAGCGAAACTTAACATTAGCCTAACATTGACACACGGTGATAGATAGACAGTGTTTTAAGTATTCCTCTGAATAATATTTCATTCAACGTTTCAGTTCAGTGACTTATTATCGCATGATGCCTGTAATTGCGGTGAACCTATATGGACATCTTACCAAAGCCAATCCCGCGACAATGTTCATGGTGGCCTATTCGTTTAAAAATCCAACTGTCGAAATGGACAGCATAAGTACCTGCTATCTTGTTGCTATTACGATGCAGTTCATTGCTTGTTTGTGCGCAGTTCGGACATTGACCATGGTATTGTAATACTGCTAGTAGGTATAAACAGGAGTTCAGCAAACGTAGACAGACATCATCACTGACGGGGATATGTCGACTGTGACTGTTGATGACTGTTGACGTTGCAGATTGATTGACAAGGTGAAAAGCAAGAAATGTCGATCACTGATCGGGACTCTGTGTGCGGCCAAGTCGACATCAATCAACAGATGGCGCAAACTGGTATAGAACTGATGATTGACAGGCCCACCCACGTTGTTCAACAGTGCAGATTGACATAGCCTAATCAAATGAATGAAAAATACCAAGACGCAGCACGACTAACGGCGGTCTTTTATGGAGAAGTGGTGGACCAGAGCTTAACGTTTTCCGAAGAAAGATACAAATTTTATGCCTGTCCGCTTCACTTCATTTAAATTAAGTGACAACCGATTGTGCACTATGTACGGCTAAGTTGCCTTTATCAGTGCTTTAAGTACACGGCGAATATCTGAACAGACTTGAAATTACTCAATTAGGCCTATTCAATATTGGTAAATTTTCCATTCATTTATAAGTCTGTATAGCGTACCGGTAGTCTACCTGTATTGTGCAATGATTGGCGTGTTGTTGCGTTTTGTACGACAGGATTCGCGCATCACTGACGCTGCGAATGAGGCCAAGGATAACCTCAAGTATCTCAGTACCCTGGACAAGTTCTTCAGCCCACTCAGCAGAAGTGACCCGGTAACTCACGCCATGATATCTGGCTTCATAGGCGGCTCTGTTGACTGTTAGGCCCAGCCCTGTTGTCTGTCTATAGACTAGGCCTACTATAGCTTAGACGACAAATGGCTCACCAGATTCTATCGAGCAAGTGCTCTTGGAATGGTGTAGCGTCATTTCAGTTTGACTCTGATGTTAAATCTTGCGTAAGTCTGAAGTCTAAATACATTTGAGGACTGCAACAACTATAATTGCCAATTTCCTTAAGATACAGTTACAACGCGGTTTCACGACAGTCCAGTGTTGTAACAGTCATAATTCAACAATTTGAACGTGACCAGCGTGACTAACCTGATCGTTTTCGATGCTGTTCACGTCACGTTTGGCTGCATGAGTGAGGTTAGGCCCATGTCAGACGCGCAACAAAGTCGAGCAACTTTGTCGCGCAACTTTGTTGCTCAACAAAGTTGCTTAGGCAACTGTCAGTTTTCGATCGGAAAACAATCGCCAAACAAACATCGCTTCCAGTAACACAGACGACGACAGAGCGAGAAATCGCCGAAGAATAGAGATGGTTTCTATCTAGCAATTTGCTCGACTCGTCAAAAGTTGGGCAACTCGCGATGTCAGACAGGCGACGTTGTTGAGCAACAAAGTTGGGCGACAAAGTTGCTCAACTTTGTTGCGTGTCTGACATGGCCTTATGGAGACTGTGTAGACTCTATGTTGGTAGATAGGTAACGAAAGTATGTCGTGAATAAAAATTCGTTAATTTTGAGCTGTTTTTGTATAATTTTGCACTTTGCACTCTAACAAATTAAGCAGCTGTTAATCCTTTTTAATCCCGCATGTTCGCGGATGATTGTCGGCTGCAGAAGACGCTGATGGATGTGCTTCCTCGCCTCATCAGCTCGGTCCGCATCATCTACAGCATCTCGACCTACTACAACACATCCGAGCGACTCACATCGCTGTTCGTCAAGATTACCAACCAGCTCATTACCACGTGCCGGGCGTTCATTGGACGCGACACTGTACAGCGGCTGTGGGAGCTGCCACACGCCGACCTCATCGACAGACTGCAGCAGTGCATTCGACTGAACGAGGAGTATCAGAGGCAGTTTCGCATCGCCAAGGACAAGCTCAGAGAGACGCCAGAAGAACGACAGTTTGAATTCAGGTCCCAATAGCTATTTGCACGAATAGGCCTAACCACTTGGATCTGATAAACCTGTTTCAATCACGCGATTAGCCACACAAGTGGGTTATCTCGGCTTTCCATAGTTTCAGTTTAGTTTGGCAAACAACATTGTGTCCCGGCCAGACACTCAGTTGAGCAGCCAATCTATTGTCTAGCCTACAGCAGCTGCAATTTACGACAGGTTTTATTATAATCAAAAATCTTGAAGCTAAATTTTCTGTTTTTCATTTGGCAACAAAATTCACCCAATACTTTAAGAGGTAAATAATTTAACAACTGAATTATTTTTCGAAATTTGAAGTTTTAATGATAACGTGCGCTGAGTTGACAGTCAATAAAAGCACCTGCATGCATGATATGCTCAAGATTCCTGTCAGCTAGCAAAGTGCGATAGATCTGAGCTGTAGCATTTTGTTGCTGTAACTTAAGCTGGTTTCACACTCCCTGCTTGGTGAATAAGTATGTACCACACTCGGACATTTCTGACATGAAATACCGTTATGCTCTGTAAAGATGTTACTTGTCCGTTGCTTTTACATTAAAAATGCGGCTTGTTGTAGCGAGAACTACATATTTGGCAAGTTCGACACTTTCACGAAACGGCTGGAGAAGATCATCAAACTGGTAGAACTCATCGACAAGTCGCAGGGCGTTGAGAACTTGCGTATTGAAGGCATCGAGGAGATCGCAGAACAGTACAAAGAGATCGTCGACGGACTCAAAAAGAAGAACTACGACCTGCTCGATTTCCGTCGTCACGAGGTTCAATGCAACTCATTCACTGATGATACAAAGAACTGTATTGAGAAATATACACTGTATTGGAAAACACGTTGTTACATTGACACCGCCAAGCGGCCTGCCACAGCGCTATAGCTCCTGATATCGCTACGCGTCGCTGTACTTGTACAGGTGACTGACGACAGACAAACAGTCTAGACGGACACAAGCATCGCTTAAAGCCCCCCCCCCACATAGGCTGTGGCTTAATAATAAATAAAGCATGTCCTACTATGTTTGAGTCGGTTGCTTGTCGTGACGTGTCTGAGTGTGTTGCGTGCAGTTTGACGCTGACTATGACGAATTCGTCGAACAGTGCGAACTTCTGCAGATGATGAAACAACAGTTCGTGACGTCACGCTTTCGTCGCAATCTCTCGGTCAGTACTACTGACAGCTGACTCGTGTAAGCCTACTACGCCAGTCAGTGATGTCATGCCGTCGTCGCTTCCTTCACCAACGGCACATAGGCCTACCTGTCTTTTGACGGACTCCAAATTATCAACGGTCTCGGATGACGAGAACTATACAGGCTGGGTCCACGGTTGCATCACTTGTAGACGTCATAAAAGTCATGTAGACGTATAGTATAACATCGCATCGAAATTTCGATTTTAATTCAGTTGAAATAGACTCAAACTGGCATACAATAAGAACGAATAAGAAGCGCGGATTGTGACACTAAACAGCCGCTGAGGCTGCAGTCAGAACAGTTCATGTAGTGTAAACAAACAGTGAGTTCCAGATAGACAGAGCCCTGCAGTCACGCTGCAGCTTGATTCTAACTAGGAAGCGACGACTTACCAGCTGATTGTCGCGATTATCCACTATAATAAAAGTAAAGGGACTGCTTCTGATTTTGTCACAAGTCATGATCAGCCAGTGTAGTTTATGCATATTCATTAGTGTCTGCCGACTACGGTTGTTGCAGAATATCATTCGCAACTGTATGTCATGGCGTAGCGTTCTGCTGTGAAATTACAAATTATTTCCTTTAATAAGAGACCTCTAATAAGGTGTCGGTTTAGATTATTGTGATCCATTCTGTGAGTAGTCTGCTGACATGTAGATTGCGCAGTCACTGGAACTGTTGGCGAAGTTTGACTCGATGCCCGGCCTCAACATCGACCTGAGCGTCAAGTACAAGCAGATCCTCAAGGCGTTCCAGGCCGAGATCCAGGCCGTCGCCGTCATCTACGAGAAGAACAAACACGAGCCGGAGATTCTGCGTAACATCTCGCCGGTCGCTGGTCGCATCGGCTGGGTGCGACAGCTGTACAGGCGCATTGAGACGCCGATGATGGTGTTCAGCAAGATATCCAATATTCTCAAGGTCAGATATATACGCTGTTTGGTTTTGCCGTCCAGAACAACAGTATTACGTCATGTACCAAGCATATATACTCGACTGCATGAGTTTATTGGTTCGAAATTTTATCAAAAAAGTCAAGATAGAATGAAAATAACTTACATAAGACACGATCGAAATGACAAAAATAATATCAACACACGTAATCTGTGTGAATCTGTGCGAAGGAAGTAGAAGAAGGCCATAAAGTGTCACATTCCTCTTGTAATTATGTCTTGTTGGTGGTGATGCTCAGATACAAAACACGTAGGCTACTCGTTATTATTGTGCTGCGCTCCCTAGGGGCAGCATTCAGTGTTGAACCCGTCCATCTGTCTGTCCGTCCGTCATGTGCCTCCGATTTTCTCGAAATAGGAAAGCTGTAGAAACTTCTAATTTAGTGAAAACATAGCACTGGACAAAAGTAACCAGGAGAGCATATTTGAGGTCTAAAGGTCAAAGGTCAAGGTCACTGGTAACGAAAATGTAAAAATCGTTTTTCGCGCATATCTTCGTCAAAAGTGGACCGATTTACGTCAAACCAAGGGCGAGGTGATCATTGTACATATGATATACATTTTAACAGCGGAAATGCTTCGTTTTTGTGATATTTGTTTGTAATTATCTTGGACGGCCGCATGTCTCAGGCTCACAGCGGCTACCTGGCCGGGCACCTGCTTATTTAATACGACTGCTTGTGCATCGTCAATGTAGCTGCTTTTCAGAAGGAGAAAAAGTTGTTTTCCAGTAACAGATGATGTGATAGACGTTTGCATGCAAGTTTCTTTCAGAAGCAAATGTAATATTCACAGGTGCTCAGGTATTTCTCATGTCAACATCGACTGTACAGTTTTTTGGCAGTGCTAATTCTCTGTTATGTGTTTTTTTCGATTTCGTTTTAGTCGGAAACAGGCAAACAAGTTGTTCGAAACTACAACAAGGTTGCCGGGACTCTGGTGGAGTATGAGGTATGTGTGATGAAGACTGGCTACTGTGATCTAACTGATTCATCTAAACTACAGCAGCTGCTGTAGCAACACTAACTCACCGAGTCACTCATCAGCTGATCGTTCTGGTGTTGAGACTTAGATGACAGCAGGCTAATATACATGGACAATGAGGAATAGGGCTACAGGTTCACTGTGAAATTGGAGCGGTGGTATGTCTTCATACGGCACAGCGGCTCTAGTTGTTCTGCTTGTGTCAGTGATCTAGACTAGACCAAGTGCACAGGTCACGTTTTATGCATGTGGCGCTATATAACGAATACTCAGACCTGTTTTCCGCTGTTGTTGCTGTTACCTTTTAACATTTTAACGCTTCTGATAACGTGGTATCTAGTTAGCTGAAGTTATATTTGTTGGCATTTTTTGTAGTTTTGTTACCGTTACCGATTGTTTCTCATTTTCGTCAGTTTTAACGATTCAGCCGTACTGATGCTGATGCTGATGATAAGAATGATAGTGATAACAGTGATGACGGAGTGGAGTACGGTGATGTTGCAGCTCATATTCTTCCGGACGTGGATGGCGACGGTTCCGTCGACGCTGTCTGGCCTGAACGCGTCACTGCTCGTGCGCGACCCTAAGACGAAGCGTCTACGAGTCAACTATGATCCTCGCATCAGAGAGATGCTGCATGAAGCCGAGTACCTGATGAAACTGAACCTCGAGATTGGATCGCTCGCTCTCAACCTGTGCATGGACGAAGATCGACTGAAAACCACCAACGACAAGTCAGTTCATTGTACGCCGTCGCAAGAAATAAAGACTAAAAACAGCGAAATACGGCGCGTAAGAACTGTCGTACTGAAGAAATGAACGTACACATCTCAAACATCTGTACAATCTTGAATTAGCATCAGTTCAAAGTCAGAGTAAAACCGACAAGTGTGCTGCACTTGGCAGAATCATCATCATCATCATCACTGGGAGGTTTAACGTGGCCTAAGTAACAAAGTTACTGCTAGGACCACGAAATGGTCCTGACGAAATAGAAATGTCAAATCTGAACGCATCCTAACCAAATTGCGTGTGCTTGATTATGAATATATCTGCAACAGAATTGCCAAATTTCATAAGAAAATATTATTTATTACACAAGTTATTAATATTC
>Ga0056114_1000505_pt1 | contig 13915 bp, 6 predicted proteins | sample WorMetHERISLAND1_FD_77005 | JGI IMG/M metagenome (GOLD analysis project Ga0056114, IMG submission 77005) | Marine gutless worms symbiont microbial communities from Max Planck institute for Marine Microbiology, Germany - Olavius loisae HERON... ...
CCTTGGATGACCTTGAACTGGTGTAAGGTCAAATTTTGTCGGAATTTCGCATGATTTCGCGACTTTGGGAGGCAACCACGGCTAAACGAATGAAGATAGACCTGTAATGTCAGCGACGGAATTGTAACCCATTAAATGCACTTTTCAGCGGTGTATAGATTATGTCGATATCTAATGGCGTTCCGCCGCTAGGGGGCTTCAAACAAGGGAGGGGTTAGTAAAATCAGCAGTTTTCTATTTTTAAGCGTGAATATCACGAAAACTGTAGCAGATACGGCTAAAGTTACAATTAATGACTAATAGGAAGTCACATATGGGCTTTCCATTAGCACCAAGATCGATGACCTTGAATCACCTTGAACTGCTGTAAGGTTAAATTCTCTTGGAATTTTGCGACATTTCTCATGTTTCGGAGGCAATAACAGCTGAACGAATGAAGATAGACCCGTATTGTCAGCAACGGAATTGTAGCCCACTAAATGTACTTTTCAGGGATGTATAGATTGCGTTGATATCGCAAGTTGTTCCTCAGCTACGGGGCGTCAAACAATGTTGAGATGGCAAAGTCTTCATAAACACACGGCTGTCGCGCGCTTACCTGGCGTTAGCTAGGCTTTCTTGTTAAATAGATTATTGTGACAGGTGTATCATTGGTGTATCAATATTGTGATGTGTGTCATTGCTTTGATGCAGTCTCGGTACATCAGAAGTCACTACTCATCCTACTGTTGATAGACACGCAGCTGTCGAGATGACTCCATTGGGCAAGCTGCTAGCATCTCTGAAATGTGACTCAAAGAGGTGGAGTTTCTGTCTTGCTTCAATTGCTCTGTCACTTGTCTGTAAATCTGCAATTGGTCAGTGTCGCTCACAGTCTGCCCTCAGCGTGAGGCCAGCCTGCGCTGCACTAGGCCGCCCCAAGCTGTAATCGAGCGTAGCATCATTACAGCTTGTGTTTATGAATAACTTCTCACTTGTTTCAAAATGTCGTTGATTATTGAGAGCTGCTGTGAGCTGTGGTAATGTGCAATGCAAACTGACACTAACAGTGAATTTGTTGGTGAATTACTTGTTCTGAATGTGATGTGTGCATTATACGGATTGTGATTGGTTGATTGACCGGTAGATCAGTTTCATAGATATCATGTTCTAACAAACTGCACAACTTTATCTGTGTTCATGATGACTGTAAGTAGGTAAGTAATTAAAGTGCATCTTGTCTACAGGTCTGACATGCTACACATGTTAGAAGAAGTTTCTCTGTTAGGGTAACTAATCTAATGGTTGTAGCACAGCAGTCGTCACCTGACCCTAAAGGTTCTTTTTTGGAGAGTTTCTCCTTTAACGAACCGACCTGATCTCAGTTGAATAGAAAGATGTGGGCTGCTGTGGTGTGACCATTAAATTGTGACTGTAATCATGATGGTGTTTGTGATAACTGCAATGCTGGCTTTAAAACTAATAAATGCTTGTTTGTTTCACCATGTCTGCTGGGTGTTGCAGCTTGACGTAGATTGTTGTGTGTTTGTGTCAGTTCTGATGTGCTGTCCGTGCTACAAACTCCACCTGTTGTGCGTAAAACTGCCAGTCTGCTTAGCAACGTACCTAGCAGGAGTGTCTCAAAGTCAATCCTGCATCGTCATAAAGACAACGTTGCATCTGCCTCGAGCTCTGTGTCAAGACTCACGTGGGACGGTCAGTTCATCTTGACTGAAGCGTGTGTGAATGCCATGGCATGTAGATAGGAGTTATTGCAGGGCTGGGATCAGTATTGTTATGATGTTGTTTAATAGATTAATACAACTGTGTGGAATTGGTAAAAATATTGTTTAAATACTAAAAATAAAGAAATATTTAAATAATAAATGTACTGCTGGGCTTAAGTCACATCGAAAGTATAATAATCACTTTTTCAATCTAGAAATACGTTCTATAGAACAAGCTGTCTGTCCCATTGCTGTGCTCTATTTTGCAATTAATGTTCCTTTCTTTAACATTTGAAATGCTTTGCCGGTCAACATGGAGGGCTCTACGACCCACAGCCGGTTACGCGCAGCAGTGAGTGAGTGAGTGAGTTATATTGTTACCATGTTGGGTCATGTGTTTAACATAGGTATGTAGCACCGATGTGAGCATGATATAGGGCTGTAACTGTGCTTTAGACTTGGTGGCTAACATTTACATACCATAATCACCACTAGACACTGCAATATATGTGACAGTGTGAAATTTGTCATGCTGTTCATAGCATTTGGTTTACGTCATCACTTGGTGACAGTTTTGAGTCGTACTGTGAGCATTAATATCACCTTTGACCAGCAGTCAAAGCTTGTACTGCATACGATAGATGTCAGTGAATACTCCACACATCACATACCTGCATATGATAGATGTCAGTGAATACTCAGATGATTATTGCCTGGAACTTGTAACTTGCCAACATGTGACAGCTGATGATGTTGTGTGCCGTAAACTGCTTCGAATGATTTCTCTTGCAGAATGAGAATCACGTACCTCGTCGGGCAGAAATGCATGACTCCAGTTTAGTGAGGGAATTTTTGCGATGAAGGGAACTTTTTATTACAGTCTGGATCCATTTGTAGTTGTCATAATTAGAGCCTTGAAGTCCATGTCCACTTAGAAATATTGCATTTATTTTGAATATTAAATTTTTATTAGGCCGAATCCTCCGACCGCCTTTCCACAAAAAGTTGTTTCGATTTGAATGAAATTTGGTATGTACATAGAGGTTGATGAGTGATACACGACGGTATGTCATATAACCTGATCCAAGGTCAAGGTCACGGAGGTCCAAAAGTTGTGAAAATGGCCAATTTCAAAGTCTATCTTTTCTGCTAGTATGCATGTACTCAAAAGACTAACGATGAATTATGATACTCCAAGACAGTACCTAAATTTTAACTGGACATTTTTTAATATTCATCCTCGTTTGACATCATGTCACTGTTCCATACGCTGTTCCACCTTTGGCGAATGAATTTCACCACAAAAGAGCAGTTGGCCGGCTGTCCTGTATTCATTGCTAAACTGTTAGCTGGTGGATGGTGATTGATTGTCCTGTGTAGAGGCGACTGTGTTTTCACCAGAGAACATGTCATCACCAGCACAGAATGAGCTTCATTCTGACATGCCGGCTAACACAGGCGAGTCGCCAGTAGTGACATTACACATGAGTCATCTAGACAGCAGTGCAGATGACTCCATCGACCACGAGGAGGAGTCACTGTGAGTAGCATTCATGATGTGTCAGATAGTCTAGCTGTTTTTGAAGAATAGCATTTTGCACAAATGATGGCACACTCTTGTAATATTCAGTCATGTTACGTAGTTACATGTCATATATTAATTTAACTTACATATGCTGGACTGAGAATCTGCTCAATAAACTTCATCTGAGCTGTGGTTTGGTTAGGTGCAAGAGAGAATATATTGCCAGAACCGTTCTTGAGTAGTACTTTTGTGTAGCTTTCTATAGTTGCACAATTGTTTAAGTAGCTCACAGGTTTGGTCTACCAGATTTTGCTTCATGTCACTGGGTTCACTCCCTGTGCTTAGATAGATTTTTTTGTTAGATTTTTTGCTTTTGTTTCCATTGTCTTGTATTATATGTGCATGCATCTACTGGCGCCTATCTCCTCCGAAACGCTGTGTTATACGATGGCGCAGTTTTGCATGCAGACACGTGACGACCATGTGCAGAACATCTGCTGGGTTTTATGTCTAAAGGGGTCGTCGTTACCAAAAACTGACATTTTCGAAAAATTACCTGCATGTCGGCCAACAGCTTTGCAGCCTTAACGGGTCGGTTGGCTGGCTGGGCAAGCTGGCTGCAGCTAAGGCCTGGATGATTAACCACGCTGCTTCAGTGCTTTGATACTGTTGGTTGGGTCATCCGAACAGTGAAACTGTCATCTCTGAAGTGTGTGAAATGACACCACATGGTGCACCACAGTACCGGTAGCTCATTGAAGCATGATATCTATCATCTATCTATCATATCAGTCATGATATCTATCATAGGTCTTAACACATGACATTTGGAAGGAGTGAAATTGACAGGAACTAGATTGTATGATATGTATATTATGATGGTATGAACTATTAATAGATATTATGAACTAGTATAATATGCTGTGGACACTGCATATGTGTGTGTGTAGTCGTAACATATGAGGCATAGTAGTCCTGTGCCATGTGTTACAGAGCTGTGGCTGCTGCTGCTGCTGATGTTACCTTGACAACACAGACTGTTGCTGATGATGAGTTTGTGATGTGTGATGAAGACATCTCGGTGAAATTACCTCGCAGCATTATCACTGCAGCATTACACGCAGTCACAGGTGAGATAGTTTGGTGGTAGCCAGTCACTGTGAGGCTACCTTCACTGTGACCACAGTGCATTACACGCAGTCACAGGTGAGATAGTTTGGTGGTAGCCAGTCACTGTGAGGCTACCTTCACTGTGACCACAGTGCATTTACACGCAGTCACAGGTGAGATAGTTTGGTGGTAGCCAGTCACTGTGAGGCTGCCTTCACTGTGACCACAGTTTTTGCTGATTATTGTCATTTCTGTGTTTGTGTAATTCCAAGTTTAAAGTATTACTGGATCTTGAGACTTGACTGAACTGATGAGCTCGTTTTGACAGTTTTGAGACCAACACCTCGTGATCTTGGTCTTAAAGCAAAAGCTTTCTATCTTGTCTCTTTACTGTGCTGTGATCAACTAGCTGTAGGTCACCATTGAACTGTTATACAAGTTTAGTGTGCGGTGAAAAGCTGACGGTGTTCAGCTTACTAAGACACAGTTTGTAAGTGACTTGCTGTAATGTAACGAGTCACACATGAGGCAGACACTGATGATCAGCCTGGAAGTAGCAGTAGTCCAGCCAGCTATAGACTAATCAGTGTCGTGTCAACAGTCAATGTGCGTCGGATCAGACGCCAGAGTTGGCAGATGTGGTAAAAGCACTCACTAGTGATGTAGCTAACGTGATCCACCATTGTCAGTTCACAGTGATCAATGACACCAAGATCACATACACTCTTGGACGTACCACACTGGATTTACAGTTCTCTGGCATTTGTTTAGCAACACAAACGCCAGAGAGCTGTAAGTCAGTCTGAGTCAAACTCTGCAAAAGGCGTTTCAGACAGAACCAGAAGACTGTGGAGGAATGGAAACGAGTTCTGGAATCAGTCTTTTCTATTCTTTGATCACAAAGCAGAATGTTAATGTGTGTTTTTTGTTTACAAAAGTGACAACTTTATTCTTATAGTTAAGTCTTAAATATGGAAATTTTATGCCGTATGGTACAAAGGCATGAGTCACTCTGAGTGTATTTCTCCAAAGACAGAGCACTAGCTAAATGTCAATCTGGGTCTGCAGGTCTTGACAACAAGTCTGTACATGTATTAACCCTTTCACTGCCACTGACGAGTTATCTCGTCAAGTAATGAGAACTGCCATTAACAAGTACCGGTATGCTCATCATTCAGTCCATATAACTCAGCCATACACCAGCATTGCTGGCATCTGGTTAGAACTAACTCATGGCGTCCATGGCAGCGAACATGTTAAGGTTATTAATATGTGTGTTTGTACAGGTGTGTAGTTGTTTGTGGATGAAGTGTAAAGTAGACGATGACGTTGATATGTTGTGCAGGGTTGCAGCCGTCGGCAGTAGATACTGGTGATGAGACAGCTCGTCCTGTGACTGATGACTCTGAGCCGATGGATGTTGAATCAATGCTTGTAGACACTTATTGCACATCACAGCCTGTGTCAGTCGATGACGGTCTGAGGTCGTCTGTGTTAGGATCCGTTGACGTGCCTTGCGATGTCAGTCTTGGCTCATCATTAAGCCGAGATGATAACATTCACATCGACGTTGCAGCGCTGGTTCGGCCGGCGCTGTCTGACAAAACTGCTGCTGTAGGAGCTGCTGATAGTCACATCGTTGAAACTGCGTGTGTTGCGGAGGCTGGACCCAGTGATGACGATGAAGTGCCAGTCCCCAGCAGCAGTCAGTACCATGTTGTCTCACCCAGAGGCACTGACAGCGTTCACCATGATGTGGTCGATACTGACGACCATACTCATGATAATGACCGTTATGAAGTGACGACTGAAACTGACACACTTGAAGCACGTGTCACTGATGAACAGCGCGATGATGATGATGTCATCTTGACGACTGAGAGTGTCGTGATCACGACCGCTGACGTGTTGAAAGAAGATGTGCCTCGTCCAAGTTTGTCGCCGATTGCTGAAGAACACAGAGATGACAGCGTCTCAGAGGCGCGGTATTGTGGGATGATGTTGGAGGATGTTGCCGTGGAGTCGGTGGATGTGTGTTCTAGTGGACTGCTGTTGCCGACACAGCGTACATCAGACGTTGATGTCGTCGTGGATGTGATGGAACGTCAACGTGAAGATGTCATCGGAGAAACAACGAACATCTCAGACAATGAACTGAACGTGACGGCTGCTACGGATGCTGCTTCACAGCGTGACATGGATGTTGCTATGGAAACAGCAGTGGAACGAGAAGATGACGCAGATGAGAGGGATGACATTGAGTCTGTTACAGCAACGTCACCTACAAGTGTGTTATTAATGATAACATATTTCTGTGGATCCTGGGAGCCCGATCTATTTCGTGGCCAGATGGCTTAAAAAGCCCTAAATCATGCCTGAATTTTATGTTGTTTAGTTTAGCATATGTTAGTAATTTTTGCATGATTGTTTAGGTTTTTCTGTAGGCATTGGTTGTTGCCACGTCCTGTTTTGTCAGTATCAGCCAAGTGATTGGTTGAGAAGGCTGTAGGGTGTTTTGCATCAGTCAATAAATTGGCTTGGAAGATTGTCGATCGAGACTTTAAACCCTACTTAACTTAACTCAGCTCATATTTATACTTTTATTTGCTTATTGAGATGAAAAGAAATATAATTAAAACCTAATTGCTTGTAAAATGTTATTTGCAAACCGTTGTTTTGAGTGAAGCAAGGCGCGTGTGGGTTCAGGAGCATTGTAGAATAAATCCATCTTGTTTCCTGGCCAAGTGTCGTAAGAGGCAACTGAACCAGGGTAGTTTTGTTTTGTTGTGTTTTGTGCTGTGTGCTTTTTTGAGTTGTATTTAGCCTAGTTTGTGTATTTTCCTGTACTGTTTTGTTTGTCAGTATCAGTCTATTGATTGGCTGTGAAGACTGCCTCCAAAATGACCTAGATTGTGTCGGTTGGGGCATTTAATCTCTGCTTCATCTCCAAAAAAAACTCCAACTTGAGTGATGCAAGACTGTCGTTCAGTTTTAGATGGTTTAGACAAAACAGTTTAGAATCTGAGCGTGAAATTTGTTAAACAAAATAGCATTTGTAACAAAATACTCTGTCTGCATGATGACAGATTACTTAGTTGTGAAGCAGAGGGAGCAGAAATATCAGTCAGTAGTTAAGTGTCATTGGAACAATGTTTGGTTGAGAATGCCAGGTGTTTGCACTTGTTGCTAAACCGGTTAAAGCCATAAAGTTCTTAATAATGGGGTATCACTTGCCATATGGGATCACACAGTGTTACTTGCCACCCGACACAAGAGAACACACCCCGCCTTAACCCCAGCCAATAAGGCTGGTACTCGAGTGTCTTACCCCGGAGTGATGGAAGGCTGAGTTGACTTGAGTGACTTGATTTAGTTCACCTATGCTCGGCCGGGAGTTGAACCCACGACCGCTTGATCTAAAGTCTGACACCCTAACTGCTGCACCACCAAGACACGTTTACAGCAGTGTAAGACATTGTTAATTGACTGATGTGGAAGATGTGTCTGAAATGACCTGTAATGTACTGAGTGGATTGTTATCCGTAGACATCAAATTGTCTCATTATGTGTGTGTGGCTGTTTGTGATGACTCTGTGCAGGGAAGTCACCAGGTTCTTCACCGACGGCAACGCGTCAGTCTATCAGACTGCTGGCGAAGCAGCTGTACCAGGAGGAGTTGAACAGATCATCAACATCATTGACAGACACTGACAAGACACCGGCACGCAGTGGGCAAGCACTAGGTTCAGTGAAGAAGACTGGACCAGAGACTGTTGATGGAGCCAGTACACCACCTCAGACATCAGCTTCACAAACTCACCAGCGGAGTACAGCAACTGATGGTGACTGGTCTCCAGCCAGACAGGCTGTGTCTCCAACCAGACGTGCCGCGTCTTCGTCCAAGAGGACTCCGTCGCGGACTGATGTAACAGAATCTGTGAGACGATCGCCGCGTCTGATGGCAAGACATGATAACCTTCTGCTGGAGTCTCCTTCAGATACTAAAACAAACGTTTGTCCAGTTCGCTTATCACTGTCTTTACTGTTTCAGTATTTGTTATTGTTATCCGTTTACTGTTTACAGGACTATTTTTCACTACGATGTGTACAGTTTCTAGTAGTAGGCTACTCTGTTGACAGTGTAATAAATTGTTATAAAGTCTGTGTGTGGTCGTCATTGGTTTTGGTTTGCTCACGTTTTGTAAAGATGCTTGTACTACAACACGTGTGATAAGATCTTCCAAGTCGCTGATACTGGAACAATAAAGTAATGTAATTAATAATATAATTAATAATAACTAAGTATTGTAATAACTAAGTATTGTAATAACTAAGTATTGTAATAACTGTAAAATCAAAATCATTGTAGCCGTATACTGTCATAGCAGGTCGACTGGTATTGAATATAATGTTAATGTTAGCTTACATTAATATGAATTATAAATATACCGGTATTTATGTTAAGCTGCTGAAAATATCTGTCAATATGTGTTAATTTTGCTGTATTCACACATGGTTTGTTTGCTGCAGAAGCAATCTGGTGTGAAGTCAGATAGAAAGCGAAACTCTGTGCGGAAATCCCCGAGCAGAGTGGCTGATGCGAGCATCAGTGTGTCATCAGTTCAAGCTGCTGATCTGTTGAGAGCGAGACGTCAAGTACTACAGGACAGTGATGATGATGATACTGGCAGTGCTGCTGGTGGTGGTAGTCATCAGGTGGAACCAGTGGTCAGTGATGAGCCTCTATTGACACATGACGCTGCCACCGCTGGGTCGTCTGGTGAGTACAGCTCTAACCAAGCTCACCCGTAACATTTGAGTTAGAGTTTCCGTGTGAGCATGTCAACTTGTGAAGTTCCTGTAGCTGCTCCAGTGAAGTTGAGGGTCCTTGTATTTAACATGCAAACCCTCAAGCCTTGCTTCCTGTATAAGATGCGGTGCTTCCTCCGTAGATATCCAGTCACTCACTGCTGCACTTGACCGGCTGAACGTCGTAGCGATCTCCACAACGAGCAGTCCAGGGTTGCAGTAGATATTGTATTTAAATCTTAAATCCTACTCAACGTAGACCTTAGTTCTTCTTTCCATATTTGCACATCAGTTAATCTGTTTATTTGTTTTTGTTCTGTTCAGTCAGTCATTATTCATCAAACTGTGTATGTGCATGTGTGCTTTCTATTGGTTTCAACACCATTTAATTCAGAGATGACAAATTTGGCACAATAACCTGTCTTCAGTGAGTGTAATACCTGGCTTAGAAGAGATCTGTTGTCCAAGTGGCTTCGTGGCATCAGGATTCATTTCAGTCCTTTGAATTAAGTAAGTAAGTAAGTAAATGTGTTTGTAGAACATGTCGCATCGTTGTAAACCGCGGTTCTTTCAACACAAGAACATCTTTAGTTGGTACTAAAAACTGTTAAAGCTGAGGACAGATTATGTAGATTGTCTGTCAGAGAGTTACAAAGAGTCAGGTGAAATGAATTTATCAGTTGGCCGAGACTAATATCATTGACAAGTGATGTTGTGAGTCCCCAATTACAAGCTGGCTAGTGATATTTCTTCTTTTGACCGATGGTCATTAACTGCTGCATGTACAATAGAAATGTTGCTAGTTACCTAGTTACATGTGTTGTGTGTCATGTGTAGCAGCATGGTTTGAGTGACGTATGTGTGTGGTGTGGTGTAGAAGATGATGCGTCTCGTCAGTCGACGAGTAGGAAACGCCAGAAGTCACAGTCTCACACAACACAACTGTCACCCATTGCTGATGAGCCAGACACAGTGGCCAGTGACGCCGACACTCAGCCTCGACGATCAAAGCGGTATAACAGTCACTCAGCAGTCAGCATCTGCGTTCATCTTATCACATAGTAGCATAAACTAAATAACAACTGTTTAAGGACATTAATACTGGTCATCATGTGATGTCAGCAAATATTAGGGTCATAGCATAGTAGCAGAGGAGAAAGGTTTAGAGCTGAAAATGCCATTTGCAGGTGGTAAAATTTTAGGATTTTGCAGTACTTGGATGACAGAAAACATCAGGTGAATGTATCATACGTTGTTGTGCTACCAATACAGCGGGATGCCGATCATAGATTATGTATGGTGTGTCACATGGTGTGTGTCATTTGCTCATTGGATTGCCAGTTGTTACTGCAGAACCGTTAATGTTCACTTGAGCTTTATTTGCAACTTTTGCAAGATAAAGAAAAATGCATAGTGGAAGAATGCAACTACCATCAACACTGCTCAGTAGCAGCATTGTGTATTGATTGACCACAGATATATATAAATATTTTTTTATACCATACTTGCCAATCCCGTAAAGGCAAAAAACTAACCACTGATAGCTGCTACCTAATGTGGAGGATATCTGTTTCTAGCTGCAGCAGCAAAGGATTCTGGAATGACTTTGACAACCAATCACAGCAAAGCAGCAGATTTTGGTTGGTCAGTTATATATTCCTGTCGGCCATGTTAGGTGTCAGCTATCGGTGGCTACACTTTCAGTGGCTAGTGTCAACCTATCGACAATGAGAACTTCAAAATCACAAAAAAATAACATGGAGCTTTTTTACTCCGAAATCCACTTTTTTGATACCCAGAATATCCATCCAGAATATCAGGAGTAGATCAATGATTCTGGGGTCTGCAAAATGCGTACAACCCAGGCTACCTAACTGTAAAATTATTTTTGAAACATTCCCACCTATGTGACCAACGTTACAGACGGACGGACAGACAGATGATGATACTATGGCAATACCATGCTCTGCATAGCATCATGTGGTAAAAAACTGCTACTGGTAGCAGCAGTTTGTGATGGTGATTGAAGTAGAAGAGTGATTGACATTGATTGTATGTGCAGTAAGAAAGAAGTCGATGAGACAGTTCTGTTGCTGAGTCCTGTCCCAACTGGTGCGGAGGAGAGAGACTCCAAGAGGACACGTTTGTCATCTGCCACTGTGTCAAGGCTAACGAGACAGAAGGCTAATAGACGCAGTCGACAGCTCGACTGGTGATGAGATGCTGTGAACACTATGATAGTGTGACATCGTTTGCTCATCAATGATTGATGGCAGCCACTGTCTTATCACACTCATGCCACTTTCTTCTTCAGTGAAATCAACACTCTGTAAACAACTGATTGGCTCTCAGTAGGTAAAGCTTTTAAACGTCAACAGAAGTAAAAAATATGAACTAAAAATCACTTTCAGACTGTTAACCCTTTGACACCCACTATTGCCATATTGGTACAGCATCCTGTGCCAGACCGGGTTAAGCCATCATTTGTAATTTTTGACATTCAGGCACTCTGATGCTCGGGGCTGAGCGCCAGAGTGCTACTGACTGGATGTTAAAAATTCAAATGACGGCTTAAGCCCCGGTATGGCACAGAAAGTGTATTTCCATCAGCTGTTTGCATATAGCCAAATGCGGTTGCAATATGATGTTTGCAGTTCAAGATCATTTAGCGTATATACATTAGGAAGGCAGGCAATTTGTTTTGACGTTGTATTGTTGTACATCTACTGTGTCATTGCTTGAAACTCCGAAGCTCAGTGTTCTTACTGTGGACTACATACTTGTCATGTAAATTATATGTTGTGATTAATTTCGATTGGTTATTCATTGATGTTATTGGTTGTATGTCACAATGCCTTCACTGTGCTGGTAACAACGGTGTGCGTATGAATATCAAAATACACAAAATGATGTGTCTTGTCATTTCAGTCCGTGTAGAAGTTGCTCTGTGTTTGTCAAGCTGGTGATAGCGTATTCTGTGAGAGAGCTGAGTTTATCGTTTTCAATTAAATTCTATTCATATTTCAGTATTTTATGTTTTAGTTAACTGTACTTGATACATTTTATTGTACATGAACCTTACATCATCATTGTTTGTTATCAGTGGGTAGTATTACAGGTAACATACTAAATTAATGGGGAGAAACTTCCTCTGCTATCACTGGAGAGTTTCAAAATCGTTTTGTTTTAATAGGACTTGCTAGTCATCCTTAGCGGTTGTTTGCACTAAATTGCTTAGGAACTGGTGCAGATTTGGTGAGTGACAGAGACAAATGAACATCAGTTAAAACATCCCCTCCAATATGTGGAGTTTTATTAATTACTCCTCGACTGGAAGGATTCGGTGATCAGTTGCCAACATTAGTAGCCCAACAACAACGATCGTTGGTAGTTTTGACAGCAACAAGTCCTTTGTGCTCTTAACTGTGTGAAGCTTGGCTGCACGTTCTTAAACAATGAGATACAATGAAGAAAACTTAACTATATTTTAGTATTCTTTTAGGTTATTATTTTAGGCTTTAAACAATCTAAAACCTAACATCTATTTTTATCGTGTGGCAGCATATATGCTTAGCGCACTATATATGATATCGCCCGTCCGTCTGTCACTTGTGGATCAAGATAGCATCATGAAATTGTTACCATATGGTAGCCCCATCCCTCTAGTTTTTGCAGGGCAAGTTTCACCCAGAAATTCTAATTGGGCGTCAAAGGGACGGTTGGGGAAAAAAGGCAGCAGATACTGCCAAAGTTACTATTAATGACTTAATAGGAAGTCGCTTATGAGCTTTCAATTTACACCACGATCGATGACCTTGGATGACCTTGACCTGCTGTAAGGTCAAATTTTGTCGAAATTTTGTGTGATTTCGTGACTTCAGGAGGCAACAACGGCTAAACGAATGAATGATACTCACAATGTCTGCAACAAAATTGTCGCCCAATTAATGTACTTTGCAGTGGTGCCTAGATTTCGTTGATATCACACGGCGTTCTCCGCTACCTAGGGGGCGTCAAACAAGGGCGGAATGGGAAAACTATTTCCGAGCGAAATGCGTCAATATCTCAAAAACGGTACAAGATACATACAAAGTAACAGTAAGTTGCGTTATGCGGTTTCGATTTCATCAAGATCGATGACCTTGGATGACCTGGAACTGCTATAAGTCCGAATTTTCGGAGAATTTCGCCTGTTTTCGTAGTAGATTTGAGAGGCAACGCCAACAACTGCTAAACGAATGAAGTTTTTTGGAGATTGACCCGCATTGTTAGCGACAGCATTGTAACCCACTGAATGTACTTTTCAGCATTATGTTCCTTGCGTTGATTTACGGTAGATTTCTTCGCTAGGGGCTTTCATGCACGCACTGCTGTCGCGCGCTTACCTTAGTGTTAGCTATTCTTGTCCCTTATGATGATCACACCAGGTGTTAGTAATATTTTTTGAAATCTGTTATACACAGTTAACTTATAGTCTCTAGATAGCAATCGTACATTCCATTATGAAAAGGACATTTAGCTGACAATTGAGGCTTACCGACGTTATGAAATGCATGATTGATTAATCACTTGTGATCACCTTGTCTTGCCAGTTGCCAGGGAAGTCGTCGTCGTCGTCGTCGTTAACGCGCAGTCAGCGGGAACCGTAGCGTCGCTCCGGAATGACCTCTCCTGATGGCGGAACGCCACAGGTCAGCTGGAGAGTGATTCTCCTGACGAAGTTGATCCACCCACCGACTGCGCGGACGACCAGGACGACGCTTCC
>Ga0056114_1000506_pt1 | contig 13910 bp, 10 predicted proteins | sample WorMetHERISLAND1_FD_77005 | JGI IMG/M metagenome (GOLD analysis project Ga0056114, IMG submission 77005) | Marine gutless worms symbiont microbial communities from Max Planck institute for Marine Microbiology, Germany - Olavius loisae HERON... ...
CGCTGGCTGCGGGCTGTCGCGTAGCAACCGTGGGCCAGTTGCTCTTTGCACCCTGGGCCTGGGCTTACTCAACCCTCCATCCTCTCGGGGTCGGTAAATGAGTACCGGCTATAGCTGGGAAGGCATAAGGCAGGTACGTGCGACGCTGCTTGGTGCGCGCCATGTACCTGAGCGCCTTTGTGGTGGCTGGCTGTGTCTACTTGGGGCGCTATATCAAGTGTTCGACCTTTACCTTTAGAGTGTTGGTCTCGATCAACGTATTTACTCTACGTCGGGCTCGGTTAATACTTGGCTGGGTGACCATCTATGGATAAACCATCTTGGTATAACCAGCCACCTAGGTCAACTCAGCCTTTCATCCTTCCGGGGTCGATAAATGAGTACCGGCAATATGCCGGGGTAAAGGCGTGAGAATCACCTCGGTCGGGTGGCAGGTAACACTGTGTGATCCTATATGACAAGTGATCTCACGAGCGCATTAGAGGTTTGTTAACGTATATGCGCTATACAAATCGACGTAGACTATACTTTACTACTTTACTTTACACATCAGACAGCTGCAGCCGCTGGACCAACAGCTACTGTGACACGAGTTACTGAGTAAACCAAGCAATCAATCAAAAGATTTTTTAGGTGGCCTAAGTAGCGGAACTACTGCTAGGTCCACCGGAGACGGTCAGTTGATGTCCAGTATGTGGCCAAGAAAAGACTTCTTGAACAGGTGTGTCACTGTGTCTTGAGGAGACGACGAAATGTGGTCAATGATTCTGCTGATGTCACGTCTTCCGAGAGGTTATTCCAAGTCTGCGGGCCGGCGACCGGAAAAGCTCGGCTACCAACAGTCGACAGTCTGCTGATAGGCACTACCAGGCGATTGGTGCCGACAGAACGCAGCGATCGTCGACTGGGTAGGTCGGCGACACGTGTGAAAGGACCGAGGTGTCCCGGCGCAAGTCCGTTGACGACTTTATATGCCAATACGGCGACATTGAACTCAATTCTGATTGCTACTGACAATGGCCACGTTCACAGGATAGGAGCATTTGTTAAGCCATTTTAGCAACAATCAGAGTCGCCTGATTCAACCGACCTTCATTGTACAACTTGTCCATAAACCCGTCGGTTTTCCACTGTTTCTTCGTGTAGTCCCAGCAGACAATCTGTGGCTCCTCGCAGAAACACACGTCTGGCGGCAATCTAACAATATGGCCAGTAACACAACTGTTCACCGTAACAAGGGAAAACATACAGCATATACTGATAACATACCGGTAATAATATTAATAACTGGCAGTTAGTTAGTTAGTTAGTTAGTAAGGGGATTTATACCCGGCGCCTAAAAGCAAAGAGTCACTGGATCACTAGACTAATTACAACATGGCTGAACATTCTGATAATTATAAGTAAAAATTACTATGGTATATGGTAGCTGATAAAATTTACAGAATAAAAAATATCTTTAAGTCTTCATTTAAAAGTGCCAGTGTTCTCGGATGTAAGAACATGTTCTGAAAGTTCTCAGTACTAATTACAACTGTTTTAATTCTTAGCCGCTTGCTTCAGAAACTGGTCAGTACAAGTTGTTCATCACAAATAACGCTTGAATTTGTTTGAATTTGCAATTCCCCGAGCGTCACTATAGTTCAGTCAAACACAGTCGGTCGCCAAAACTGTCTGCCGACCTGAGAGCCGACAAAAGCTTTAGCAAAAAGAAATGATATTCATTTAGTGATTTGAAATTCATGAACGTCATTAAACAGAAAAAAATAAAAAATTTTCTAAATGCAAACGAAAAAGTTTACTGCCACTGTAAGAAACTTGCACATTAGTGAACTGGAAAATACTGGACAGAGAGAAAATGGAACATGAATGGATACGACGCATGAAACACTGGAGTTTTCTTCTTCCACTCGGAACCTGGTCAATGCATATACATTACCATTATGAATATACAGCCCACAGTTACTCACTATGTCTGGAATGAAAAACTCTGATTTTGAGGAAAAAATTCAACACGGGTTGAGAGGGTCGACAATGTTGGTGAAAAATGACCAACAACAACTGGACTATATCAATGACGGGAAAGAGAATTTCACTGCGTCAGCATGTTACCACGATTGTCGTATATAATAAGCCGTTATAAGACTACACATAGAAATAATTCTGTAAAATATTCAAATGACATGTAGAGCCAAAAAAACAGTCTCTGTACAAGAGCTGAAGACATACTAATGTTGACGATAAAGACTGAGGCAACACCAAATCGTGTTTATGCATTAACCCTTTGACGTCCACTGTTGCCATATGGGTACAGCTATAAATCATCCTGTGCCAGACCGGGTTAAGCCGTCGTTTGTAATTTTTGACATCCGGGCACTCTGACGCTCAGCCCTGCCCGGATGTCAAAAATTACAAACGACGGCATAACCCGGTCTGGCATAACCCGTCTAGCTGTACCCATATGGCAACAGTGGGCGTCAAAGGGTTTTAATGATGTTCACATGAAGCATACTTACAGGAGTGTGATGAAGATCGGCGGTCTTTCCATCTCCTTCCTCTCCTTCGAACTCTCCTGCTGTGACGCTTCTGGAACCTTGGCTTCCGGCTTTGCTTCTGTCTCCTGCTTGCCTTTACTCTTCCTCAGGCTGCTTTTGCTCTCCGAAGTATCGGCCAACTTTGTGTCACTTTGTGCCTGTGTGTCCTGCGCCACGTCCTGCTTGGGTAGATCGACCACGTAGCTCAAGCGTAGTAGCTCGGGCGGCTCTACCACTTCACGACAACACAGAAAGTGAAAAAACCAGATCTCAGAATCGCGGGGTGTCACCAGATCAGATGTCACAATAATTATATTTGCAGCCCAACTAAGGCGAGCACGCCTCACCTTAACCAACCCCAGCCGGTAACGCTGGTACTCGATTTACCTATCACGGAGGGATGGAAGGCTGAGTTGACCTAGGTGCCCTGATTATGCCCCAGCCGGGAATCGAACCCACGACCGCTTGATAGAAAGTCCAACGCCCTAACCGCCACTTCACCAAATGTACTAATAAGCATAATGAAAAACACCTAAATTGCTGGAAAAATTGCCTCTTGATCGTCAAAATCCAATCACCAATAAAGCTAATAAGAGCACAGACGTTTATTGAAGGTAAACGAAGCCAACTATGTACAGACACTGGGTGATTGTCCAGCCTCGGATGATCTTCGGCTGAGGAGGCATCTGCAGCAGATCAAAATGTAGCACTCCGCCAACGACATGGAACGCTCGTAAATCAACCGAAGTCTCGGCACCGTCAAAGTCTTCATAATCTACTGGTTCTGACGACAAATAAACCAAACATCGGTTCAGCCACTGACTGTTTTGAAGAGTAAAATGACCAATTGTTTAATCTTTCAGATTAGTATTTTATCAATAGCACAATGTTTGCCAGAAGCAGTGCTTCAAAGCAGTCGTACTTGCAAAAAAGTAACTAACCATATGACCATTACAACATTCAGGCTTCACATAGCTTCAGATGGACTGGACACCCCTCACACATACATAAACATGAACAGTTGGTGAAATAAGGAAATAACAAACAAAAAGCAAATGCAGTGATGAGGAGTTGAAAATTTCATCATTAATTTGAAATCAGAAGAACACGGAAATAGATTTCAACAGTGCAAACACTGCAAATATTGTAACAAAATGGCAAATACCTCACAGAATATCAGTAACAGATATTCAATAATATCATATTGATAATTAGCTCTACATAGCTACAGCAATCTGCAGGTAACACTACAGATACAGGAGGTATTATTAACTAACCAGGTGTGCTTATTTCATAGTCAGATTCAACAAAAGGCTTTGCTTCTTCAGTTGTTTCTTCTTCTTCACTGACAACCTCGACCTTCTCTCCCGCCAACTGCCGCATCAGTGTCGTTATGTCCTGAACAACATCAGAAACATTGCTATCAACCAACACGCAATGACTTGAATTAAAATCACCTTACAAGGCAGCTCTAAGGTTTGGCAAGACTGGTGTCATCTCATGACAACACTAAGCAACTGTAGGGTCGAGAGCTGTTGCAGGTGAAAACATTTTGAATGATGAATTACTAAGAGACTGCTGATCCACGCTGTTGACGGCAGACTTCTGTCAGACATTATGTACATAAACATGACTTACGACTCTATCCACAAGACATGGGGCAGAAAATATTTTACATCGCTAAAACATCTTAAGTGTTAGAAGTACCTACTGTACACATACATAGCTATAGAATAGGTAGGCAACTGACTGCATAATGAGCAAACGACGCACTCTGCATCCAGCACTGACAAGTAACGGGATTTCATTGAAAGCACTCAAAATGCAACAAACTATACTGAGCTTCACAGCTACACAGCGTCACCGAGTACTGACAAGGACTGAAGATGTGATGTGGTGCCATCTAGTGAATATTTTGAAACAAGTTCATCACAAAGTGCAAATGAAAGACCCCTAAGTAACAGCACTGGCCCCATGAATAGTTGGAATCCAGTGTATTCTCTAGCTAGTTCGATGCAATGGGTTATCAGGCCAAATATGGTGGCACTAAGTCAAAGATCGTGGATCATCTCCGACATACAAACAAACAAACAAACGGAACTGCAAAATATATCAAATTCACCTCGTCGTCAGTGTCATCATCGATGTTATCTTCTTCGCCTTTCTTCTCCTCTTCTTCTTCTTCTTCTTCCTCATCCGAGACATCAGGCACATCTGGCTCAGTGCCGCTTACGACGATTTCTGTACAAACAAAACATCTGATGATTGTCAGTTGCTCAAACAACAACCGCAACACGTTAAACTCTTCCGTCATATCGTATCGTAACATTGGATTTAGTTGCATCAATACAAAAGTCAATCAAAAAAAACAAATAGAACACTCTTGATTAGCGTCATTGTCTCGTCGCCTGCTGCCACTGGTACAATTACAGTACCACATTAGAGACTGCTGGCAAAATGGACATTTCGCGGCAGCATGGCCATTTTGTGGTAGCGACTGTGAAGTGCTACAAACAAAATTGGGTGTTCAATCTTAAATCAACAGCAGAAAAATTAATCTACATACGGTAGACCTTAAAAAGCAGGTAGCCAGGCTTATATATGAAAGTAACAGATTAATTAAAAGATCAATTGATTTAAACACATAAACAGGTGCAAAAAATGTGCAAAAATAATGCAACAGCTTTGGTAAAAAAATTTTTTACAAGTGTTCAAATGTTAACATCCAGAATATGGTTTGGAATGAACATAGTGTAATCTCATGACGATAAATTCTAAAATGTCAGAGTTTCCAGTAGAACAAAGTCCTGTCAGATGACATCCAAATTCACAGCCATAACCCAGCTCAATTCCATAACAATACAAGCAGATCACTGTCTGATCAGAAAGCCATAGGCCCAAGGCTTTCGTTCTCACAGTCAATAAATAGGTGAAAGTGATCGAATACAGTCCAATGCAACCTGAACATAATCAGCAAACAGCTAAGCAGATTGTAAGTGGTGATTAGTTACTGAGGATTGTGCCACAGCTTAACACTCAAAGCTTCATTCACATTAAAGGCTCACACATCTGAACGGAAGAAGAAAACTTCTTAAATAATATTTCATAGGACAGTAACAGATGTAGAAGTATATAACCTCACAGCTACTGACCATCGACCATCTTCTGCTTGACTTGTGGATAGTACGAAGAACAGTGAACAGAGAGGTGATCAAACTTAGTGAACATGGCTCGAATGACGCAGTCAGTCAGCGTCAGCACTTTCGGCAGTTCAAAGAAAATGCCCTTCGCTGGGAATTCAAAAGACTTTATCCTGGCCATACATTCACACAGTTCTGTTCAGTACTACACAACCGCGGAAGAAGTGCAATTGTCAAACACATTCTGTTATGAATATACTGGCAAAAAAACGTAAGTTCTGCATGAGCCGAGGTTATGAAAACGAAACGTCACAATGCTGAGTTGATCAGACATGATCTCAACTTCAGGCAGTGGCTTACTCTGCAAGTAGTCAATAAATAAAAGCCCATGCATGAAGCACCTGCGCACCACAGATATGGGGCTGTACTGTAGTAACACAACGTGTATTGAAATTTTTTTTAGTTCCTAGCAATTTTCTGGCAACCAATGCCTCTACTTATGGATGATCACTAGACCAGACGGAGATGGCATGGTGGCTAGTTACAGAACAAGACCTGCCTGTAGACGATCAATGGTCATCCATCTCACGACTAATCAGACTCCACGCAGAGAATTGTTGCTGATATTCTCATGAATAAAATATCATTAATATTGCCTTGCCTAGGTCCATCCTCATGACTGAGGATCGGAGGTCACTGACACGGACACCAAGGCTCTCCATGCGCTTCTGTCCTTTGCGTGCTGAACACACTCTGCGACGGATATTCCAGTCCATTGCTTGATGTCGTCAGTCCAGCGTCTCCGTGGTCTTCCTCGGCGTCTTTTTCCGACAACGATGCCATGTAGAACGTGCGTGCAGAGATTATCCGCTCAAACCACGTGGCCGAAGTACTGTAGTTTTCTGCTCTTAACTTCTGTCAGAAAGCGACGTGCCGGTTCCAACTCTTCTAATATTGAGTTGTTAGTCCTGTGTTCTGTCCAACTGATTCTCAACATCCTTCTATACATGTCCATCTCAAATGCATTTAGTCTCTTGCGGTCAATAATATACACGTCACAAAAACGAACACAAACCGTGGATTTTTGCTGAGATTTCCCCACAAGCAAACAGTGATGCTATCGTTTCCCTTGCAATACTCCAAATTGTTCGTTTCCTGGTTGGCGAGCAGAGAGGCTTGCGACATGACACTGAGGCAGCCGAGATCCAGCTTACGTCTCAACAAAGTTGCCAGCTCATCCAGCGTCTTAACAACACAGACAAGAACCACGGCAACAGTGACAATAACAATACAGACTAAACAGGTGACAAGTCCAATCTAAACACGTCTTGTCAAGGTATCAACAGTAGCAAACAGTACAAGATACAATTTGACACTAAACCATTAACGTAGGCTAAAAAAAGTTGACGGTTGGTCAGTATAGTTTTCTGCACGTAGCTGCAAAATAACATTAAAGAAAAAAGCAAAATATTGTTGCAAGCAATAAAAAAGTACGTTTGATTCAAGTAAATATGATATCAATCGCCACTGGGTGTTCCTTTGTTTATTGTAGTATTGCTTATTCACTAAGTATTCTTAGCCAACAGGACTAATAGATCCCTGCCACATATTGGAATGAGATAATTATATAAGGATGCACAAAAAAACTGCAACTCACATTGCTGTATTGAACCTTTTTGTCACCGGTGAGTTCTTCATCTGACGTGTCTGCAAGAACGTTCTCCAGCTCATCCATCAGCTGCAATAAAACACACAATTATCGTTACACTGTAAGCTATTTTGTCAACTCAAACGGTTGTGACGTAGATCAGATTTTTTCAAAAACGTCAACTGATCACTGACATTGTGTCTCAAACTGGTCAAAAGCAAAGTCATTACATGAAGTCGTTTAGTTTAATGTCACAAGCAACAATAAGTTGTTACGTGAATTCACTAAAAAGTCGGTAAACATGCAAGTGAATCACAACAAGAATGACTTGTTATTAAACATCACAGATCACAAACAACTAAAACGATACAATATTCACAACAAATCAGAAAACTACCTAGTTTAACAGCCCCACAAATCAAGTTATTAATTTAACAATTTCAGTCTTACGATACGATACGATACGATAGGAGAGTTTAACGTGGACTCAAAAGCTGAGTATTCAGCTCTATCTAGCACAACGATCTGCCAGAATCAGTCTATTAATATGTAATTGCAGAGCTGTTTTTAATATAATGTACTATATAAAATTATTTACAATTACACTTTACTAAGACAACAACAGTGCATAGACAAAATCCGTGCAACAGCTGTGATGCATTAATTATCTGTATTTTTTGTACAATCAGCAAGTTGTATTTAACAGAAATATAAATACATGAAACAGTTGCATTTCTGCATTACAATGAAACATCATATAGGCCTACAGTAGCTTACACAAACCAAAATCACTAACCACAAAACATCAAATGTATTCAAGAAACAAGACCAGACCTTTAGCACTAGATCACTGTCGTTGAGTACGAGGTCAAAGTCGATGTTGTCTACATCTTCTGACCAAAGACTCATGTACATGTTTATCTCCGGCAAAATGGTCGGGTCTGGCGAACCGTCACATTTCATATATCTCGCCCACTACAGAACACAGTATGTTTAACTATCATGCACATTGTTAATTTGTTGAAAAAGCTCAACAAGATCTAATTGCATTCAATTGCACCCTTTGACGCCCACTGTTGCCATACGGGTACGTCTATGTGCTCTGTGCCAGACCGGATTAAACCGTCATCTGTAATTTTTGACATCCGGGCACTATGACTCTCAGCCCTGAGCGTCCGAGTGCCCGGATGTCAAAAAAATTACAAATGATGTCATAACCCGGTCTGGCACAGGATGCTTTATAGCTGTACCCATATGACAACAGTGGGCGTCAAAGGGTTAAACAAAAAGCCCAGCTATTGCTAACATACCACACAATGCAAAACACACAGTTACTCTAGGACAGCACTACAGATTCTAAGTGTTTACTTGACAAAGTATATCTGTATACCAAAGTTGGCATATCTTCATCCCAAAGAGTACATAAATTACTGAAGGTCGCATACATGCCAGATATATAGCTATTGCAAACAGTGTCCCCTGCACAGACATGGTTTCTCAGCAGTAGAAGCTGCAATGAATTCAAAGGTCACTTAAGGTGACAGCTACTGGCACTATTCAAAAGGCCATATACAAACATTGCGGCAAAATCAACAGCAGAAAAAAACAAATGCTGTATCAGTTTATAACGTAGAATCTCAGGCAGTAGTTTAGTGTCGATCCTGTCAAGTTTTCATTTTGTGCTAAGCAATAACAACTTAACAAATCATCTCACATCATCTCTCACAGCAGACGAGTCACACTGTTATTAGAAGTTAAGACAACACGCACAGACCTTAGCCTGCCGTCTCTTCTCAGTCTTCTCCTCTTGCAAAGCAGCGTCACATCGCTCTTAGATGGCATCAAGTTCACTCAGCTGAACTTTTCGAATCTTGCATTCCTACAAAACACGGCACATGTAATATCTATGATGCAAATGTGTCATTAAAGTCAAGAATCCAGTGCATAATCACGCGGCCTGAGAGTGAAAAAGTGAGTTTAGAAGTGGGCAGCAATACAGCCAGAGAGAGTATAGTGCACAATGTGTCATTTACATGTATGTAGCAGTGTACAGCAAGCCTGAGCAATATGATGTTGCCTCTCAATCGTTATTTTTAACTCTGTTCTACAGACAAAGAAAAAATGAAAAATATACACCTGCACTCACACAAATATTTTATTAAAATGCTTCATAATGCTCTGCACGCTACAAGTTCTGCTAGCTCTGTGACTGCAGTAGCCAAATCACCATTAAAAGTTTAAGCATTTGCAGCAGCTATCATCACTGCTCTTAAACTCAGCTCTTTTATGCTGTTTAACAACACACTACATTATTTACAGTGCACACTCATGAATTAGAGTAGTACAGCAGCTAGAAAACAACGTCACTATGCAAATGTCTGTACTCTGTACAACCAAACTAAACATAACAAATGTAAATTAACTGATCCCTGTCTGAAGCTGGTAAAACTTAGGCTTGGAACAAAGTACAGTCAGCAGACTGTTTGGGATATGTGAACCTTCAACCGAGAGATTTCTGTTGCCAAGACAAGTAACAAGTGTTGATGTAGTACAGTGAAGGTTATTGTTGATCTGCTGAACATGTTTCCCACTCTTTGTTTGCATATGTTATTACCACCAAAGAAGTCCGTTTACTATTCACCGAGAAATAGCAATACTAGTTTCGTGCTGCCACTGTGTAAATTTAACATTTTTTAAACGTTCATTTATTAACTGATGCTTGTTTAACCTGCAATGTTCTACTCTGTTTTCTTCATGCACATTTGTTGTGTGATTTTAATAAAGTATGAGTTTGGAAGTTATCGGCTAGTCAGCAAGTAGAAATGAGCCATGCTGTAATCTTGAATTACCTCGTTCTCTCGTAATAATCGCTCGGCTGCTTCCCTTTTCTCTTGTTCTCTTCTTTCATTTTCTTCCTTTTCAGCTCTAATTCTGGCTTCCTCTGCAGTTATTATTACAATTTTTGACTTAAAATGCAAAGTATATAATAAACACATCATATCTATTAAGTCTGTTATGTATTTAGTAAAGTTGAAAAATACAGATAATGACAAGCACCAGTAACAAAATTAACATTATTAATAAAAGTCAAGCAACTGAAAAGCAAATTCTATGCTGTTTAGACCCCTGTTAGGCATGTATCGGATTCCAGTTTTTGAAATCCGGCCAGAAACGGAGAGTACTGAATAACTGAAGACACATGTAAAAGGAACTGGATAGCTTGATGTTAGTTACAGTTGCATAAAGACCTCAGACAGAGACACAACTAAATACATAAGATATAGTATTAATCAAGAACATTTTTATTCAAAAAATGATTCATTGTAAGCATTGCAAATGACAATGTATAAAAATTAAATAAAAAACACAATAATACCTTCTTCTCTAGCCCTTCTTTCTGCTTCTTCCCTTTTTGCACGTTCCTTTTTAGGATCTTTGGTACCTTTTGGTGGCTGAAACATAAGTAGCAGGCATACATATTGCACTATTTACCATAATATGCAAAATTTATCACTGTTAAAATGGAAGCAAGCAATGTGTGAAGTTACTTGATCTAAATGTATGGTGGCAAAAACTGATTGATTCAGGTTTTCAAATGCAACAAACGCTGTATCAACAGTGAAGCAATGTATCGTTTACCAACTACAATGTCACAGAGGATTCATGCTTTCAACAACACCTACTCATATGCACTTTTGAATAATACCACAAACTGCATACTTATTTAGTGTTGTACAGTAGCCATTAATGACAAATAAGGCTATTGTGTAGTGTGTACTTTATTATTATTATTTATTATAAAATCATACTAAAGGTACAAAAAAAGAATAAAAACTGAACACAGAAAAAGCATAAAAACACAAGCAGCAAGCCACATTTATGCCGTCAAGAAAAATTACAACACATTATTAGTTGCTAGAGATAGAATAAAACTATCTAACTCCGAACGCAGCAATGCGGAACCATCAGAGAAGTGCAAAACATTAGTACCATCACGAAAGTTTAACACTTGACGTAAAATGTTTGCAGTAAGCCATTCACTCTCACTGACCGACTGGTAAAACAACTTCAGAAAAAATTTGTTACTCGTACTAATATCACCATTCACAAACGTATCAAAAGCCATCCAAAGTTGGAACAATAGTACAGTGCATTTCTTCCTAATGGTGACACACAATGATTTGCAAGTATACCAAATCGAGCAAAGGACTGAACTAAGGATATTTTTGCAGACAAGAAATAATAAAATGAGCAGACCACTTACATATATCCAGAGAGAAAGGCAAAGAATTTAGCAACAAAGAAATGAAGCTATTATGTGTGTCATGTGGGAGCTTCAAGACCCTTCTGGCAGCTTTTCTCCAGGCTGTACCAAATTCGTTAATATAACTGTTACCAATGGTCAACTATGATCACCAATCGGTGACCTATGTGGGAATGTTAAAGTCATCAACTAGTAAATAAAATAGAAAAGATAGTCACTAATGACTTACTTTAGCGGCTGCTTGGGCTAGCTGATGCCCCAGCAGGGCAAACTCAAAGCATGGATATTAGCACTAGATATGGTCATTAACCACTAACATCTGCACTGCAGATATATAATGTGAGTAGACAACATCAAAATCAAATGTCAATGTCAAATGTGGACTTGTATAGCACATTCTTGTAAAAAACCTCTAATGCGCTGAACAGTGCACAAATAAAAACGTCTCCAGAGACTGTCTGTAACTGTTCTCAGAAACTTCCAGATCCCGCATGTCCTCGGGCACAGAGTTCCAGACAGTCAGGCCAGCAACGGCAAATGCCCGACGTCCATAAGTACTGAGCCGGTGACGTGGTACAGAAACTTCATGACTACTGGCAGAACGTCGCCATAGCCATTGACAATAGGCAACGTCGGATACTGATGTGCAGTGGTCCATCAGGTACTGAGGATCTTGGTTGTGCTGGCATCAGTACATAAGCATACCGAGCTTGTACATGGTTCGTTAACTATACAGTCAAGGTTATACAGCTAATACATTCTCATATCACATAATATTACGAAATAAATTCACATGAGTGAAAAAGGCATGATGAAATGTCAACTTGGCTAATGGTTACCATACACTCTTAGTGGTGCAGCGGTAGGGCATCGGACTTCCGACCTAGCGGTCACGGGTTCGATTCGATTCCGATTGCATAATCAGAGCACCTAAGTCAACTCAGCCTTCCATCCCTCCAGGGTAGGTAGATCGAGTACCAGCCTTTACTGGGTGGGGTTAAGGTGGGGTGCGTTCGCTTGTGTCGGATGGTAAGTACATGTAACATTGTGTGATCCCATATGAAAGCAACACCCTACAGTTCTGAGGTGGATTTCCAAAAAGAACTTATCAAGGCTTTAACTTAACTTTTAATAATAAATGGTGACAATGTAATGTAGTTCAGTTCAATTTTAAGCACTGCTGTCGGGAATTTGGTAAAAGATGTCTTCTGTAAATCTGTATACAATAATACACTTGATATCTTGTTGTCATGGAAGCAGGAAAGTACATTATTTCTCTGAAACCAAAACCGGTCTTAATCCGAAACCGCTTTCGTTAAATCAAATGTACGGCCTCAGAATGCGACTGAAACTACACTCTAGCCTTTTGTTGCCAGTATGAGATATCAAATGTGGATTCATATAGCACATTCTCATAAAAACCCTCGGCTAGACTGTAGATTAGGGACGTACTGAACATGTGGTTAGATTAGGGTCAGTGTTAGTTAAGTAATAAATTTTTATTCAAACGGGGTGGAGGTCTGGGGAGGGGCAGAGCTCCTCCCCACTATAAATTACAAATAAAATACTTACTTACATTTGCAGTTGATCGCCATTCACTTATAATGGAAATCTATTGCGCCCGTTAATCTACGATCGTCCCAACCTCTAATGCGCTGAACACACTACTGCGCAAATGAAAGCCGCAATTGCTGTCATTGCAATACAATATATCCAACTGCTGCGGACGTAACATCGTAAACATATAAAGTAAACATATGCACATCATAGTCAAAAAGTTATTCACAAAAAATATATTGTATTACCATTATTGCACTTCGCTTCCTTAGCAACAGTCGCTCAACGGAAGCATAGAAGTATAATATAATATGAACGGAAGCTCAGAAGAAAATGAGATTACTAATTACCACACGTGCAGATGACTCAGTTTTGCGGCCTTTGCCCATAGAATTGTTTTGCCTGCAGCACGGTCACGTGACCACTTGATTTATCCGTAGGCCATTTCCTGAGGCGTGTCTTTTTCTTTTACTTTTTTCCTACGAGATTCTCGCTTCTCGTTTTCCTTTTGTAGTTAGTTAGTGGGCAGTTTAAGTGCAGCATTGCTGCCTTGCTGTCCAGCTCACTGTGCATGCTGCTTTATGGTGCTTAATGACTGTTGAGAGCAAATAAATCACATTCACACACATTCACACAAGTAAGAAGTAAAATACAACTTCCTCGCGATTTCTTGCTAGCTCCTATGTTGCTATAGCAACAATGTCAACGGCAATGTTTGGTAGCGGATGTCAACGTAATTTGTCGCATTTAAACATGACGGCCACTAC
>Ga0056114_1000507_pt1 | contig 13903 bp, 6 predicted proteins | sample WorMetHERISLAND1_FD_77005 | JGI IMG/M metagenome (GOLD analysis project Ga0056114, IMG submission 77005) | Marine gutless worms symbiont microbial communities from Max Planck institute for Marine Microbiology, Germany - Olavius loisae HERON... ...
ATGGTAGCCTAATCAGCAGAGAAGATCGAATGTTGATAAAAGTTTTGCATCAAGAGAAAGGTTAAAAGAAGTTATTAGCTGAATTTCCAAACAAAGCGTTTGAACTGATACCAACGGTGTTCAGTGTGTTGGAAACTTGTGTTTTTAGTATCAGTTCTAAAAGATAAAAAAATCACAACACAGGAAACGCAGTTCATTGAAATTTCACACATAGTGCCTAAATGAGTGTTAGATTATGCTGTGTAAGTGTTATTGGATTGTGTTCTATACTGTGCATTTTACAGCATTTTGTTTAGGGGGGACCTGGGGGGTTGTTTTTATACGGACACGGTGTATATTGTAAAGTTTGTAGATTTGTTAACTGTTTCAGATTGTGTGCTTTGAATGTTGTGGCAAGAACATGTACTTTGGAACTGATGATTGGTAAGAATTTCATTGCCTCATATATAAGTAAAAGTTTTAATAGCGTTTAGTCAGTTTTGCAGCATGACTCTTTTTCTCACAGTGTAGCTTGAGTGTCTCTAATTCTGTCTGTCTGTCTGTCTGTGTAACTGACTCTCGTTATCTGTGTCTTCTTTCATTTGGTTAGTTTTGAAGTGAATAGCAAGTATTTGTTGGTTCCCTGTCAAGTACAGTTTCACTGTTGAATGTGTCTGAAGGCGTACAACAGCATGTTAATGGCATGACTTGGCAAGACATTTATATCGGTAGTTATTTTCACAATCTGGCTGAACAGTGTGAACAATTTCCAGTCGACTGGTTCACTCTAACTTTGCCAGTGCTCCAAGCTGGCTTACCTGCCCACAGATGTCACACAAGTTTGTTAGGTTATGTAATAAGGTTCAACTGTGGTAGTTCTCACACTTTCTACTCGACCCACAGTCCTGAGATCTGCGTCAAACTTGGACTTATTTTTGCCGCGATCGAGACTCAAGTTCGGCGAGCGAGCCTTCGGGATAGTAGCCCCCAAAGTCTGGAACACCCTCCCACTTAATGTTTGCCAAACTAGCAATACACAAACTTTTAAACGTAACCTAAAAACATTCCTATTTTGTACCTCCTACAACATACTCTTTCCCCGCAGACTGACATTCTATGTGGTTTTCTTATTGTAATTGTTTCATTGTATTCTATTGTATTTTAGCTTATTTTATCATCTATTTAACCGCATAACTGTTATAGGCTGGTCAGCGCTTGCTGTTGTAAGCCGTTACTGTCAGATATTATTATTATTATTATTATTAAGGAATAAAGATCCAGTGCTATAGATATTGGTGGTCATGTGACTGGTGTATAGTTGAGGTTGTTGGTTTACAGTGGGAATTGTGGTGCATTGCGGCGATGTTGGTCTGATGTGTGTAGCTTTGTTATTCATTATCTGATTGAGGAACACAGCTCACCTAATGGCAGAGTTCAGTTCATCAGTGAGAAGCAAGGACATAAACATCTGGGACTTGTATGGATGCTCTTTTCACTAGACTTTGAACAGCATTATGTTGTTACAGATGTTATTAGTTGATGTTTTATTCGTAATTGCGTTTTACTCTACAGCTTTGCGATGGACCAGGCTGGGATTATACAGCAGTTCTTAATACATTCGTTTATTCTGAGTTTTGTAAACAGCTAAGATAAGCAATGTATTTCTACAGTTGAATAAATACGTTCTAGTTTTTCTTGACTTAGAATTATGCTATTATTCCTGACAAAGTCGGAGAATAATGTTTGTTTATTTGTTGGTTTCTGCATAGGATAACCTGAATAAGTTGTGGATGGATTGGGATGAAATTTTTCAGAGTAAATTCTTATTGGATTGTCTTAGAAATGATTAAATTTAGAGCCGCAACTCCCCTGCCAAGGAGTCCTCCAAAGGTGCAAAATTTTCAGTCAACTATGACATCGTAGCAGAGCCACCACTTTAGTACAGTATCTTGTCTGGTACAGAAGAAGCCTTTTTAGGGGTCAAACCTGCCTCTATCCCGAAGGGGCAGCACCCCAGCACCCACAAATTTTTCATACTCACGATTTCTATGCTGTAGCCATTGTAGCTAGAGATACTAAATTTGGCACTGTGACATACCGTAACCAAACAAAGAATTTTGTGGGTCGACCTTGCCTATATACCCAAATATAAACCCAAATTTTTGAAGCATATCCTATTCCCATATAAAAACTGTTGAACCTAGAGTCATAATATTTGACACATTGACTCATCGGGGCCAGACCATCTGTATTTATAATTCACCATACCCTTACCCCCCAAATCTAAAGCCCAAAATTTTTTACACGTGTAATCTGTATTCCAGCTGTTCAGCCACATTCTACAGTATTTGTCAGGTTGATTGTCAACAACCAGACGTCATCCTTACTTCTTCTTAAGGGGCCTTTGTATTAGTGGGCCTTTGTCGGGGATGTGCCTCCTATTGAGGGCCTTTCTAGTTTTGTATTTTTAATCACACTTTGCAGAGTTTGTGATTATATCTTGGCTATGAATTAATATAATATTTATTTAGTTTTGAACTGGTCACATAATTATTTTTGCTGCTGAGCTAATTCACAGTTTACATAAGCTGCCATCATGATAAGTGATAATGTGTATATTTAGAAGAAGCCAGTTGTTCAGCTAAAAGCTGCGTCTGCAATCAATAGGATTATGGTGCTGTGTGATGCTACATTGTGTCTGCTCAACATGCTCAATCTTGAGGTTTGTTCGAAGTCTCGTCTCTAATCATAAACCAAAGTACTACTTGTCTTTGTAACTCAACGAGGCTTTCTTTTAATCTTTAGTCTCGTCATTGCCATGTTTGGCGTCCCACAGAAAGTGAAAGAGCTTGTAAACGAGTTTATAACGTTTCATATGAAGCAGTCTGCAAATGGATAAGCAAGGTAATGGCCACGAGAAAAACCTTTGTGGGTGGGCTGCACTGACTCTCACTGCTCTGTAGAGTATGTCCTGTGCATACATAATCTTCATTGACTGGTTACATTTCTTGTCGATTGTTGTTATATCAGGCTGCTGTCTGTTGCAGAATAAATGTTAGGTTGTACTGGGGAAACTCGATGTAGGACAGTGCTGGATTTCACCTGGTTATGATATGTTGCTGTGTTATTGATGGTATTATATTGTTAAAGACTGGTGTGTCTTTTTTTTATTAGCAACAGTTTTCATCTTATACATAACGTAGTTTTTCTGTATAGGTGTTTGAGTTCTTGTTAAGATAATAACCTTTGTTCTATACTTGCTGACATCTGTTAGTTAAATTTGCCGATTGCAGCCAGTTCTGACTGGAGCTAAAGTGAAGGGAATCAGTGCATTTTGTCTGAATGAAAACCCTCTGAAGAGCAGTCCTTTCAGCGTCGAGGTTTGTACTCTGAACAAACACTGCATAGATCAGGGCTTCGTTGTTGTGCAAATGTGAACATTTGAAACTGCTTTAAGTAGCAGTAGCAGCTGTAGAGTTGAGTATCAGCATTGCATTCTAGGCTAGAGCTGGTCAGATTTGCCAGTTAGAGCACTGTGATTCAGTGGTAAAATGTTGATTCAATTCATGCGGACAGATTGATATTCTATTTGATTTGGTTTGACAAAGTTGTAATTTTGACACTTGTACACCAATAGTCGAGTAATTATTTGCTAATTTAGCTAATTTTTAATAGTATGCATAATTAGTTTTAATGTTTTGTTTTAATAAGGCTCAGGAAGAACTTTTCTTTTACTTACTTACTTTCAATACCTGCACATTGCACTCTTTACCCTTGTAGTATGTACGCATACATCAGCTGCGCAAACTTTTAAAGATATTCTTAATTTTTCATGTGCAAAACATTGACACATTAGCTGAATGCATTAATTTAATGTAATTATGTACTTATGTTCGGTGTGTCATATGTACTGATGATGTTGGTAGTGATATGACAGATGTCGATGACGGTGATGTAGATTTGTGTTGCTCATCGTCGAAGTGTTCAGCTGTACACTGTACACGAAGACCGTGTTACTGCACTCAGAGACGTCTCTGTCTTGGAATCTCCAGTATCTGTGGTAACTTTGATAATTTACTACACAATTATCCACTTACTGTGCTGTGTTACAGAGTGCATATTAGCATTAACTGTATTATTGTTGACCTAATGTAGCTCAGCTTCTGTGTACTAGCAGTCGTAATACAGTGGTTCAGGCATTGGATTTCAGAATTGGTTCTCGCGAGTTCTCAGTCATTGGCCTTAGATCTGAGATCTCAGATCTTATGTTACGTCGAGTGGGACGTTAAAACCTGCTTAACTGAACTCAGTCATTGGTGGAACCAGGAAGACCATTCAGACACAATTGTTCCAGTGCATTAGAATTATTTCTGTCTACTGGTGACCATACCCTTGTATGCATTGGGCCAAGGCCTCAGCATCAGGTGGTAATGTGACTACCCCAAATGGTAAGCTAATGTAGTCAGAGCCAGTGATGGGAATGTCAGAGATGTTGAGGGGAGGGTATCGTCAGTGACTGAACGGCATTTTGATGCTGTATTTATTGACAGTGACGTGACACTGTTGTGCATGTTAACATCGACAGAGCGTTGATGGCGTGTACGTTTGTGTTGCTTTCTCGTCGGAGTATAAAATCATCAACATGGAAACCGGCCATGTGCAGGATCTGTTCTCGTTTGATTTTGGCCATGTTTTGCCGACAATTACTAAAATATCACGGGTAAGTTTCGTGCCTCTTGAAAATGTGTTGTTGTGAATACACAGTTGCATCAGCGACAATTGTGGTACTGGTTACAGTCTTCATCGTGGACCTGGGTTACAGTCCAAGCCAACATCACAAAAATATTATCAATATATGACATTATATAGCACCCTCATGAATTTGCAACTGTTGGTATAATTGAAAATCAGTGACAGTAAATGTTCATTTGCACCTTTATTATGTGGCCTTCCCCTGCAGGCCTCCTTAAATGTTGCACCCAGTCCATCCATCCATCCATTTATCCCATGACTTTGATTTTCCTGAAATAGGCAATCCATATAAGTTAATAATGTAGTGAAAATAGCACTGGATTGCTGTGACAGTGCTGCGATCATAGCACATCTATGAATGTTCAGACTTACTTACTGCCTTAAAACGTGGTAAATGTGAAGCAATAAATTTTGCCACATGCCAACGTCTCATCGTATTTCCTCCATCCCACTTCAGGTGTTACCTTGGACTCGAATCTAACGTTGATCAAACACTGTGTTTGCTAGGGAATCTAAGGAGGTCGCTAGGAATGAAAATGTGAAAATCGTTTTCTGTGCATATCTTCATGAAAAGGATCAATTTACGTCAATCTTAAACCAAAATGATCCTTGGCCCATTCTACACATCATACAATACATTTCACCAGCAGAAATGAGTCATTTTTGCACTATTTGTCTGTCTGTCGTGTCACATACTGCAGATGTCTTCGTTCACTCAACATTGGAACATGGTAGAAAGTTTATATTTTTCTTAGTCTATGTTATATTTTTTAACCCAACAACTTTCTACCATCTTCCAATTGTCTTAAGACTGTTAGTGAATCAGGTTTTATGAGTTCTATATGACATTGATTTTCTTTGAGCCAGGATATGCGTGTAGTGAATTACACAATACGATTTAAGGTTAACTGATGTGGCTGAAACCGGTATTTGATTATAATTGGCAAATTTTTATTGATTATTTTGCCTCGGTGACTTTGTAGCCAAGCTGCAAAATTTAGCGCATTACCATGTTAGGCACGGGGGACAGTTTATAATGGTTCAAACCCAACCCTAATCAGAAGAGCAGGCTCCCAAATTTCTTGATACCCTCTATATCCACTCTCCAACAGTTATAGCTAGAAGTACTAAATTTGACAGGTTGACTGAACATGCCCAGGCAAAAGATTCTAGCATCGGCAGTCTGTGTGAACTGTGAATGATCTGGTGTGGCTGTCAGGAGGAATATCTGCTGAATGCTACCAGTGCACTTGGTGTGTTTGCTCAAGTGAAGTGCGGTGCGTCGCTGCGGCCGCCGCTGCAGTGGTCCAACAATGTCACTCATGTTGTGTTCACACATCCGTACATTTTGACACTGAATGACGAGTTCATTACTGTCCACAGGTGTAGACACAGTCTCATTATCCTCTATCGTTCGATTCGTACTATCAGATATCTAACGTTATAACTTCTTTGGCAGTCATTCTGGTGAATAAATATCCATGTCACCTGTGTTAAACTGACTACTGACAATTCTGTGAGTTCTGTGTCACAATTGCGTTCAGTGCCGTGCGATGCTGCAAATTAATGCTGTCTAGCCGTTGAATTTATCAACGTCAATGTCACTGTTAATGTGTATTCTACTGCATAATTTTGTGTTGTGTAATTTAGCAGTTTTCTTTATACTGCTATTGAAACAATAAATTTTACTTGACTTGACTTGAGTGACTGCCTGCCGCAGTTATAAAGCATGACACCATTATTGTAGTTACTTCCAGTTTAGTTGTGTATCCATTGGCTAAGTCTTATTATAGTCACTCAACAGTAGCATCGATGTCATTTAAAAGTTGTAATAAAACTTAGCATTTATCGTTACTGCGGCTGATAAATCGTGCTGGTAAATGTGAATTGCAGCATACTGGACCAGCAGCAGAAGCAGACAATACCGTTTTCTGGCGGCCTGTACATGAACGAATTTGATGGTCGGGTGTTCGTGGCAACGTCCCGTGACATGTATTATCTTCTTGCAATTCCAGTTGAAAAACAAGTGTGTATACATCTTGCATAATTATCTAATATCTGTTCCTAATATAGCCAAATAAAGAGGGCATCTGTCAGCAATGAGCGACGGTAGATCTGGCAAGTTTGTTCTGTCGCTGATCACTTTGTCTTCATCATTCAGTAAACGTGTTACTGAGTTCTGGATCACTGTTACACAGTTCTCTTCACTGGTGGATACTGTTTGCTCACAGTTGCCGTCAGCTGTGTGACACTTCTGTCTGCACAAAAATTTCAGTTATTTCGTCTCGTGTTGGTTTGGAAGCGTTGTAGAATAAGCCCATCTAGTTGCCTAGTGGAGTGTTGTTAGAGGCGACTGAACCAGAGTAGTTTTGGTGGTTTTGTTTTGCTGTATTTTGCGTTTTTTTTTTGCTTTTTTGTGTTGTATTTAGTTTATGTATTTTCTTATAATTCTTTGTCTGTCAGTATTAGTCAAATGATTGCCCGTGAAGACCACCTCCGAAATGACTTACCGATCACATTGGGTGGGATATTAAATTTTAATCCAACTTCAATTCAGTTATAAATATTTGATAGATTTTTTTAAGTTTAAGTTATTGACTAACTCATTTTCAGTTTGTTGTACTGCAGCTATACAGTGCATGACTGAGAAGTAGTATTTAGACCAAACTTTGATCCTAGAACTAATTAGCATAATTTTCACATGACAACCAGCATTCAGTTTTATTTTACTTCTTAGACTTCTTTATCGTGCTTTGGTTGGATTTGGATGGTAGGCCAGCCTATAAGGTTGTTGCACTGTTCCTGATAAATTTTTATCTAAACGTTAGTCTAATCTGGTATTTAGCCGTTCACATCATTTGTTTGGTCTAAGAACTACTTCAGATCAAGTCCCCTGGTGTTGTTACTAATGTTGTGTGTACATTACTGCTGTGTGGTCACATCATGTATGTTTTGCAACAGATTCAGTCGTTGCTAAATGACCGTCGAGTCAACGAGGCCCTGGAGCTAGCAAGAGGCGTTCACAGGACGGGTCTCAGTAAGGACAAATTCACAGCTGTGAGTTGTCTTCATGTTTGATTCTTTAGCTCATGTAACCCTTCAGGCCATTGTCAAACTGCCACACGTTTTCTGAATGGACTTTAGTTCTTTTATAAGGTTTATCCCATATTGACTTACCAGTAGGTACTGGTGAGAATGCATATCTCTGCCAAAAGTGATTTTAAAAATTTCGGGTCACGTGAACACGGCCATGCCCCGCCCCCTTTCTATAAATTTTAAGGAAACATGACGGGACTGACCCTGGAAACACATTTATCAAATTTGAAGTTGATAGCTTTAACCATTTTGGAGCTATTAGCCTTTAACGCCTCAACTGTCTGAATGACCAGTTTGCTGCACACACACTTAATGCAGCTTAATTGTTTTATTTGCAGCAAAGGAGAATTATTTGAATTGTATGCTTTTTCATTGTGGTTTCAACTTGGTTATGCTGCATGGCTCATGTGAATCAAATTCTGTATCTTTTACTGTAGTGAAAAGTTAGTGAAACTTAGAACGTACAGAATTTTGTTTTGTTCATATCAACATATGAATTTATATTGCATGTGTGAGTGAGTGAGTAGATTTTTAACAGCACATCAGCAGATGGAAGCCCATTTCAATGCCATTACATGGTATGGTGATTAAAAACAGGAAATATCTAATGACTATTACAAAATTGAAGAACGTAAAATCAAGGTTATTCAGCAAATATATCTGTGTGATAACAAATACAGTACACTGTTATAGAAATTGGTTTCTGTGATAAAATCGATAATAACATGAATGCTGTCAAACAGATGCGTAAGAAAGGAGACCTGACCTTGAAGAATCTATGTCAGATAGTAACCAAGTTGGTGGGACAATCGCAATGATGTGTTTAACAGTGAGTGGTAGAGAGCACAACTGGCATATCAGTAGATCCTCGCTTGTAATCATTGTGCTGATGTGTAAGACGAGTATGACTGATTCGCTGTTATTGCATGCTGTGTGCCTGTATGTGACAGATGTGTCGTCGTATTGAGCAGCAGGCTGGCTTTGTGGAGTTCTCACAGCTACATTTCACTGAAGCTCGTGAGCTGTTCCTTCAGGGTCGTCTCGACGTCCGTGAAGTAAGATGTTTCGTATGCTTGTCGGCAGTTGTTTGCATTGAGTTTCTGATCATTCAGTAACAGAAGTATCATGATACGGTGACTGTCACTTGAATGTCACGCCACGTGGTTCTGTGCTGAGACATTCCAGTGTCTAGATACAGACCAGTGTTTTTTATTTACCTGTTTTGTTTTTAGTTTTAGTATTAGTCTAGTCGACTAAAAGTGTTGACTTTTAAGTTTTAGTTTTAGTCACCAGGACACTTTCAGTCTTAGTTTTAGTCTAGTCGACGAAAATTTGCCGAATTTTAGTTGTAGTTTTAGTCACCTTTTAGTTTTAGTCACTCAAGTCTCACACCAAAATGAATGCGATCATACCAGATAGCTTTTACTCAAGTTAATCACACACACTTAATATATTACTAAATGTGGAGTTCAATGCAGTCACACAGTACGCAGTATGCACTGCTGTCAACTGATTAGCATGCACATTTTTGCGGTAAGTTACGACCGGCTTACGAGAAGTAGCGACGAAATGTTGACGAAAACTTCACGAATTTTAGTTTTAGTTTCCGTTGTTTGGTCGAATTTTCGTCATAGTTTTAGTTTTGTCGACGAAAATTAGTGACTTCTAGTTATAGTTTTTGTCTGCATGACGAAAATTAATGTATTTTCGTTGACGAAGTTTTAGTTTTAGTCGATGAAAAAAACACTGATACAGGCATGTTAACTTCACTCCTGGCACAATGGTGTTTGTGAAAGCTGTTAGGAATCAAATGGTACCACCGTGTGTGCAATGATGAGTGAGATGGACATCGGACAACTGGGCAACCACACCTTTCGGATATTGTTCAAGCATGTCGTTTCTCCCTGATCGGCCAAATTGCCCGAATGCCAGATGAAACAAATGCACTCGTTTTGTGCCTCATAGGTTCCGTGCTAAAAATGCCATAAAACCCTAACCATTTACCCATTGTCATAGGTTTCACGCCTTTGTAAACACCACAACCATCTTATCTTTTTCTCTACAACAACAACAATATTTCATTATAAAATGTAGAGGACTGCGAAAAATGCATATACTTATAATCAGTTTCCAAAATGTTGCTGTTTCTCTCAGTGATGGAAAAGTCTATTAACTACAACAGTTAACTGTTGATCAACATTGTGCAGCTGATATCGTTGTACCCGGGGCTGATGCCATCCAACAGTAGTTTTACGCGAGCCGTGCCGCCGCTGCATGACATAGCCGACGTCATTCAGTTGTGTCGCGATGACACTGTCAAAGTACAGCAGTGCAAGAAGTTTCTTCTGGATTATCTACGTCACGTCAGCAGCAGGTCATCGGCCGATTCACAGCCTCTGGTATCATACCACTCTGTTGTTACTTGTTTTGACTGTGAAGTATGAGTTATTATGTTTTAGTGTTGTTGCTCATTTTTACGCGCAACAGCATATATCCTGTAGCGCGTATATGCTATCGCCGTATGTTCGTCCGTCACACGGGTGAATCCTACAAAAACGGTTGAAGTTAGGATTATGAAATTTTCACCATACGGTAGGCCCATCCCTCTAGTTGTTCAAGAGCAAGTTTCATCCCAAAATTCTGAGGGGGATGGGGTAGGCAAAATTGGCGATTTTCGAACTTTAAGCCGCCATATCTCCGAAACGGTGCACGATAGGACTAAAGTTGCTATTGATCACTAATATGAATGTGTACATGCGCTTTACATTGCTACCAAAATCAATGACCTTGAGTGACCACTGACCCGGGTTCAAGGTCACGATAGGCAAATTGGCAATTTTCGGCCTTTAAGCTGCCAATATCTCAAAAACGGTTGAAGCTAGGATCATGCAATTTTCAACATACAGTAGCCCCATCCCTCTAGTTTTTGCGGGATAAGTTTCATACAGAAATGTTAAGGGGTTCCCCCGAGCAGGGCGTCAAACAAGGGAGGGATGGGTAAAATCAGCAGTTTTCTATCTTCAGGCGTGAATATCTTGAAAATGGTAGCAGATAAGGCTAAAGTTGCAATTACTGACTAATAGGAAGTCACATATGGGCTTTCCATTGACATCAAGATCGATGACCTTGGATGACCTTGAACTGCTGTAAGGTCAAATTCTATTGGAATTTCGCCACATTTCTCATATTTCGGAGGCAGTAACAGATAAACGAATGAAGATAGACCCGTATTGTCAGCGACGGAATTGTAACCCACTAAATGTAGCCTACTTTTCAGCGATGTACAGATTGCGTTGATATCACAAGTTGTTCCCCAGCTGGGGGACGTCAAACAACGGTGAGATGGCAAAACAAGTCTTCATACACACACGGCTGTCGCACGCTTACCTCCCGTTAGCTAGGCTTTCTTGTATGCATTTGTACTTATTTTCATCCACACATTAAATGATTTTGGAGCAGCTAGCGTGAATCTTCTTACACTTCTTAGTCTTACAGAGGGTGACCTGGATTGTTAGTCGTCCTTTTCTGATCATTCTAGCTGTTGGTAACAGCAGTACTTCATTTTTCTGTTTACTAAATTGCTATTTCTGCAATTAATTAATTAATTAACTAATAAAATGAAATATCGTTTGGATGTGGTTTGGTTGAAGGAAGTGGATGTGGCGTTGCTCAAGCTGTACGCCGAGTCTGATTCGTCAGATCTGCTGACAACACTGATGTCGTGCTGCTCTCATTTGTCAGAGGCCGGCGTAGCCGACTGTGCTGATTGGCTGAGCAGATGTGGGCGGAACCATGCAGTTGGTCTTCTGCGTCACTTCCGCGTTGATGACGCTGCTGCACTTGATGTCTGGACAAGGTCTGCTGTCTGTCATTCATGCCATTGATATATAGTTACTGTTATTATTGTGGTCATTGCTGAAGCTTAGAGTATTGACCAGTGATTTGAAATGCTCAAAGTATCTGATTCTCTGGCTTGATTGCTGGGTTTGTTTGTCATGTTGGCATTGTAATTTGCAGATGATGATATAATGGCATAGTTGTAGCAGCAAATATGACTTCAAAACTGGTTTTTGTTTTGTAGTTTTGAGGACTGTTGCTGCTAGACTGAGCCTATGAGCCAGTTTTTATTTCCCATGTCATCATGCAAGCCCAAACTGCCTAATATTATTCACAATTATGCACATGGCTGAAATTCTTAGCGATTATAATAACTGCATGTGAATGATTTATATGACTTATGTACTGCAAGCTGAATTGAATTTCTTGTTTTTTTTTGTTGGTAGATTATTTATAACTAAATGTTGTATATTGATTCTGTGCAAAGAATCGTGTCAGGAGAATTAAGTGACGATTCATTTCCTGGACTGCAGTTCATTGTTGAATTTCTGGCAAAGTTAGTGTTTTAATATTATAACTTATATTTATTACTGTTGAGCTTAGGTAATTAAATTTCTGCATGTGAAGAATTTGTAGCAATGTCCTTTTCAACACCGTGTTTCTACGCCTGCTTGAACACTGCTGGGTGGTTTTGTTGTGAAGCTGTCAAGTAGTTTCAGTCACACCTGGTTTCTAGTTGCACCATTGAAATGATGCTTCTATGCAAGACACAAAAATTTATAAATCACTTTTAGTGTTCCGTGTATATTGAGCAGCAAATTTGCTCCGATGTTCCGGGTATTTCTAATACTGGCCTTTAATAGTGTCTTCTCTTATTTAATGCCCCGTTTGGGCTCGGGGGCATTGTAGAATAAGCCCATCTCGTTTCCGCGCTGAGTGTTGTATGAGGCAGCTGAACCAGTGTAGTTTTTTTGTTGAATTTTGTGTTGTTTGCTTTTGGGTTGTATTTTTTAGTTTGTGTATTTTCGTGTACTGTTTTGTTTGTCAGTATCAGTCAAGTGATTGGCTGTGAAGACTGCCGTGAAGTGATCTAGACTGTGTCGGGTGGGGTGTTAAACTCTACTCCGACTCCAATGTGTCCTATTTAACTTGTGTGATATTTTGTGGCCAAAAGTAAAATCTCAATTTATATGCACTTTTGTTTTAACTTATTTAACATAAATCTGTTTCTGTATTTCACATTAGCTTAAACTTGACTAGAGTCTGAAAGGAAAAGAATCATGGCTTCTCTTTGCATTTGCTGTTGTAATTAACTGAAACTAGTTGTCACTATTTCACAACCATCCTAATTAGTCTATTGAGGTTACGTCCAAAACAGAGAGAAAGTACGAGGATTTGTGGTACTGGATTTTTTGTCACGGATCTTTGCCTGCCATCCAACCAATAGTAGCAGAGGATTTTAATGCACTAATGGCCAGCCACTTTACATTTCTTAGAAGTCAGAATCCTGTTGCATGCATGCTAAGTGTGTTGTTTGTTATGTTGCAAGTTGTCGCGACTGTGACCTGGTGTGGAAGTACGCCGACTGGGTCTTGGAGCGCGATGAAGTGCTCGGAGTTCAGGTTTGTCTGTCAGTCTAGATGTTACGTTGTCACATGCTTCTTGTCTGTCACTGCTATAATTCTCTGTTGTATGTTGCTTGAGTCACACAGTAGCGAAGGCTCCTGTGCTGCCTTTGTGTTCAAGTTGCTCATGTGCTGGATTGTCTGGGCTGTGTTCTTTGACATCTTGAGCTGTTTCTCGTACCAGGACGTACAATCATCCAGTGCAGCTTCACTATCAATGGACCACAAACATGGCACGCATGCATGTTCACCAGATCTGTCTGTCGCTGTGCTCATTTAAGCAAAAGTTAGACAATAACTCGTTTCTGGCAGTCTGGTTTACTGAACTGTCGACTGGCACCTTCGTGGACTTATAGTGATTCCAGTGCCAAATATAATGGTCGTACTTACCGTATAAGTCGCCCTCGCGTATAAGTCACCCCCTAAAAATCGAGTCCGTATGTGGTCCAAAATCACTGACCCGCGTATAAGTCGCAGGTGGCTTTTGAGGACTTGAGTTTACAGCGTCGTAGCGATGGGTGACCGACGTCAAGGCAGACCACTCGCCGCGCGGTGGGGAGGAGTGCGTGGCGTCGGCGTGACCACTGATGCGTAACTGAGGCCATCCTATCAAT
>Ga0056114_1000508_pt1 | contig 13893 bp, 9 predicted proteins | sample WorMetHERISLAND1_FD_77005 | JGI IMG/M metagenome (GOLD analysis project Ga0056114, IMG submission 77005) | Marine gutless worms symbiont microbial communities from Max Planck institute for Marine Microbiology, Germany - Olavius loisae HERON... ...
CATGCATGTCTTTGACTGTTTATGTTTATGTTTATGCTCTGACACTGTTTGCTGCACGAAGTGTATAATAGTTTTATGTGACACAGTTAAATTACTTTTTTAGGTTTTAATACTAAAATAATTAGAATCAGTACCACCCCTAATTTAAAGCAGTCCTTGGATTTGTCCTTGAGGGCAAGTCCTTGGCCTTGGCCTTGAGGGTTAAGTCCTTGTTAACAACACTGGGCTATATATGTGGTTATACAAGTGCACTTATAGATGTCGGCAATCACGACTGTAGAAAGTGTCAACAAGGCTAGCAGTCTGCTGATGTCAATGCATCTGATCCGTATCACACAAAATGAATGAACGAATTTTATATAGGCTAACATCAGTAGGCCAACTGCGTTCTTGAATGAAACTGGCTTGCTTGTTTGGTACAGATACTGTCGCCGAAGTGTGGAGAAATGTACGTGGCAACTATAGACGAGCCATGAAAAAAATCAACGGCTGGAGTCGTCAACCGAGCGGTAGCGCAAAGCAACTTAAAGGGAAACCATGTATATACAAATACGCAGCAGAACTACATTTCCTTGACGAATCCTTTAATTTGGAGGAAACGAGTGATTCTTTCGTTGGAAGCGATTCTGTAGACAGCGACGGTGAAACCGGACAGGCCTACGTGAAATCGCAAATTCAAGTTACTGAGGTACTGTGAAGTCCACGTGATACAAGAGAAAAGGCAGAGTGAGGCAGACGAAAACAGCGCCTCTCGTGAGGTGAAGGCAGAGTGAAGGGCAGTTTCTTAGGTCCAGAAGGCAACTGTCAGACTGAAGGTCTGTCGGACGTATGCAAATGCAGTTGTAATTTGCTGTTAAATGGTTATTCTGGTGAATAATTTGAGTGATTTTCTTCTATGGTTATGTACTAGGTTGGGTACCTAAAGTTGTGTCTATTTTGTGTGAATGCTATAATATCTCAGTGGGTTGCTGAGATTACTTGATGACAGTCATTTCTCACGTCTCACGTGAGGTTATCTGTTAAGTGCTGACGCTTCTGGTGTTTACGCCATGCGGTGTTTACTTCGTTAGTTTACATTTTTGATCTTGTAAATAATTTGTACATACAAAACTAACTGCAGCTCATATTATCTGTGCACCGCATACATTTACACACTGAGAAACCTCACATGATAGACATTCACAGAAAAAGACAACGGTGCGTCAAAGGTTACAGAACTCCTGTTACACATAGCCACCGACGATGTTTCATGCATTACAGTCACATTGCACTGCCACACGTACATTAGATCACCGGAATGTCTAAACACTTGATGACACACGTCACATGTGAATGGCTTCTCACATGTATGAATATGTTTGTGTCTGTTAAGATGACTGGAGTGGCTAAACGCCTGACCACACACGTCACACCTGAATGGCTTTACACCTGTATGAATATGTCTGTGTGTGTTAAGACTATGAGAATGGCTGAACTGAACGGCTTTCCACCTATGTGAATACGTTTGTGTGTGTGAAGATTACTGGACCTGCTAAACACCTGACAACACACATCACATGTGAATGGCTTCTCATATGTATGAACATGTGAGTACCTGTTACCTGTACCTGTATGTTAAGATGACTGGACTGGCTGAACGCCTGACCACACACATCACACCTGAATGGTTTCTCACCTGTATGAATACATTCAAGTCTGTTTAAGATGACTGTGACAGTCAAACTGCTTGTCACAGACTTCACACTGATGTCTACGTCTGCATGCAGTCTTAACTTCACCTCTGGCCATCACCTGTCCTCCGTCAGTCACTTGCCTGATGACATGGCGTGATCATACGACACATTACTTTCATCAATACATCTGCTGCCCGATGCAGCTGCTCTCTCCTCACTGGCAACAGCTGAAGTCGAGGTCGTCTGTTGTGGCTTGTAGCAGATGACAGGGACAGCTGATTGGCACTGTGGTTGATGAGTGAGTGAGTGCGAGTGAGTAGTTTCTTAACGGCACATCAGCACAATTAGGCTACACAGTGCCATTCAAGCTGGATGTAGTGAAAAAGATATAATAGTAACCTTATATGCTATAGCATATAGAAGATGTTGATGTAGTTGATGAGTCGACCCACGTGGTTTCAGTCCCTCCAGTCGCCAGCAGCAGTTCAGTTGATTTGGGACTGGGACCTCCAGAAGCTGAAGCTTTTGTTGTCAATAACATTATTTTGTCATTTTTGTGTTCTGTGATTTCCCAAGGTAAGGCAATTGCACTAGATACGTAAGGTAAAACTAGACCCCAAAGTCGCCGTTGCAAGACGCCATTAGCCACCGTGGAACATGCTAAGCCTCAAGCCGCCGCAAAATTTCTAAGCCACGCCGGCGAAAACGTAAGCCGTAAGTCGCATAAGCCGGCACAGCTTAAAAAGTAACCTTGGCATTCTTATGGCCGAATTTTTTCGAGGGCCTAAGGCTTAAGCCTCGTTAGCCTAATGGTCAATGCGGCCCTGGTAGAACTCGCTCTCGAATGATGTGTTATCAATTTCATCGGTTTCAACCTCTAGCCACCAATTTGTAAGCACTGGCCTTCAACAGCAAAATTTGGATGGTTATAGGCCTAAGGATTTAATTTATGTTGAAATTATAAAGGTCTAAAGTGCCTATAATTATAGGCTTGCTTATCCTAGGCTAAGTCTATAGGCCTATATAACGCAAGATAATAAGCAATTTAGGCCGAGATGACGTCATAGCGGTTTCTATAGTTTTCATGCGAATATACGTTCGATTAAGTTGAGGTTTATTCACTGCCATACTGTCCAAATCAGTTACGGAATAAAGATATGCGAACTTAAGTGGCTAATAAGCCGAACTGAGACATGCTTGGATCTGTCGTCAACACTCTTTTCACGTGGTACTCATTGCAGATGATAGCAGCTTCCGAAACTGCCAAGGAAGGAAGAAAATTGGTATCGTTTATGACGCCACATGTCACAGCGCTTGAATGCGTTTGCCATGCTCAGAAAGAACAGAACAAGTGTTTGAAAACTGCTGCTGCAGTGGTGAGAACTAGTTGTTGTGTACTACTTGCTTTAGTAACAGACATTAGTTTTGTAATGCGTGAAGCAGATTATTGTTCATAAATAACGAACGAATCTATAATGCGCGAAAGACCTGGTATCAGAGACGCGGACTGCAGACCGGCTACAATGTCTTGTGAACAGATAGGTTTTGAGTTGACATCTAGCACTGGGAAGGAAAGGAAGAGAGGAGTGGAAGAGGGACAGAGAGGTGAGAAGGGGTCAAGATGAGTGATGGGAAAGGGAGTAAAGGGGAAGGAAGAATACTAAGGGTTTATAGATCAATCGCTATATCGTGAACCGATGTGAATAGCATTATCACACGCTCAAACCATCAAAGTCAATGGGGAATGGCAAAATTTGAATTATAGCATATATGCGTCGAATAATACACATTTTGGTGGTTACATCAATCATGCTCCTGTTCAAGACCCACAGTGTAACTGTTTGCCAAAAGCCGTACTATATTGATGGTGTACCACATATACTGGTTTTCGCTGTGAATTATATATTGGCAGAGAAAGAACTCAGATAAGACAATGGCAAATGCGACTTGCAGTGGTGAAATAAGAAACAGCTCAATGGCCCTTCTGTTGACAGCCACACTCTGCTGAAGGTTAGATCCATAGAAAAGTTGACATCTCAGGGAGTTGAGAGAGAGAATTTTTTGCCTGGTTGTGCAGCTCAGCTTCCCAGAGTGCTACAAAGCAGCACAGGGGAGCAACAATATAGCTGTAATAAACACAACAAGTGTTAACCCTTGTTGTTCGTTTACAAACGACCATAACTATTTAGTAGTGTGACATGGTGAGCATAAAATGCACGGATGACAAGACAGTCTCGGTGGATTAAGGCTGTTGAGATTGTTGCTACAGAGACAATGAACGTTGTGTGTTGGCTTGAAGGCTTTCACTTGCTGATGAGCTTGCTGGGCAGTACTGGCTCTGTCATGGCTGGAACAGTTTTGTCTGAAGCACTCAAAAGCATCTATGTTTGTAACGAGTAAGTTGGGTGAACTGTCTATTCAACCATGTATGCTTCATGAACTATAAACACACGTTCAGTATCAATTGTTGACGCCATTTACAAGTTTCACTACGTAAATGTTGACGCACGCACAAGTTGATGCTGAAGTTAAACAACAGTTCAATCTCGACAGTGCTAGAGCCCAACAAACTCCACTTTCCTGAGCCCAAGCCTTTACTGGACAGTGATTTAATTGCATGATATTAGACGATGCTTTTCCATTAAAAACATATATCATGCAGCCATATTCTCATATTCTTGTTGCAGGAATATTGTTAGGTATACAGTGTGTGCTTTTTGTCTAAATTGTTACCCTGTTTCTGTAGGTTGTCTGGCAGATTATACACTTATTTGCAAAAGCAGTCTGTGTTCATTTTATACCCTACTTTTCCGGATAAAGTTCATCATTTACTTTCAGTTTGTATGTCGCAGAATGTACATAGTTATTAGCACAGGAAAGTCTCGGAAAAACGTTTGACGCTTTTGTCATTCTTCCACCGGATGATCTAAATGCCATCGACTTTCTGACTGAGACTCGTTTGACAGTCAGGGTTGCGCCAAGAAATGAATTCATCTTTGCAAGGCACATAGCTGACACGCCTACGGCTGACCACATAGAGACGCAGGAACTTGCATGTGCATGTCCGGCGAAACCGAACTTCGGCCCAGAGAGTAGATATTTATGAGTAAACACGTGTGCGACCAATGTGTAGCCTTCTCAGAATAACAGCATCACGACGAGAGAGATGTGTGACGCTGCAGTAACCAAGGTGAGGTTTGACAGAGTGCAGTTTATTAGCAAAGTATAGTATTTACAGATCATCACTCTTGTTGCTAAGGAATATCGTGTAGGTTACTGCACTGTGCAGGTGCAATAGATGGCAAACACGTAGTTATAGCTAAACCAGGAAAGAGCAGATCGACCATCACGAATTATAAACACATGTTCAGTATCGTGATGGTGGCAATTGTTGACGCTGAGTACTACGTGAATGTTGGTTTTTGTTAAATATACGTCATAATGCAATTTCCAAAGTACTGTATAACAGAATTTGCAGGTAGAAAATCTATGTTCAGACGTGTTGTACCATATGTAAAGTGCACAGTTTTCTTGTGGTGGGCTGTTTATTACTGTATGCAACAACATATGTTTATTGTGTCGTTTGCAGTGAAACGGTCAGTGTTGTATCCGAAAGTGGCGAGGACTACGACTGTCACATTAGGTTGTTCCAAAGCAGTCCAGGAAACCCTTCCGGGTTTCATCTTCAGTGCCCAAAGCAAGTGCATGTGCACCTACGTGGTGGCAAACAAATTGTATGTATAATTTTCAGATTTTCACATTTAGTTATTTTATTATAACAATGTATGGGCCTATTTAAAGTGTTTGGAGATCATTGCAATGCAACTGTTTGTATAAAGTTGCATGTACAGTGGTGCTAATTGGCTTGTAGTTTTTGCCAAATATAAATGTATATGTATTACACTTTGACTGCAATATATATCGAAAAAGGGTTGGATTTAGAGACTGTTCTAAAGCACTACCAATAGGAAATGGCTTATTGCCTATCAAATGGTCACGTGACCGATGACATCACGTGACCCCAGTGAGTGAGTAGTTTCTTAACGGCACATCAGCACGTGACCCCAAAGGTGCTACGAGGCAGAACGGTCGGCTATCCTAGTGACAGCTTGGCTTCTTGGCTTCTTGTTAAGTTCATGACCGGGCTATTGTATGCACAGTGAGGTATTGCTATGCCAAGTCATCTGTGCACCATGTTGACTATTAAGGTATAGTATTCATAGGTTCAAATAATGCGACGGTTAGTTCACCTGGTATGTTTGCCATTTGCACATGTGATCATATGAGATCTACAGCAAATGATACACTGCGGACCTTTTGCCACAACAGGAATGGAAGTATGGGAAAAAAACTGGCTTTCAGCGTACAAAAACGGTACTGCCACTGAAACGGGGCAAAATATTGGCAAGTTACTATTACATAGGTGCAACTGTTGTTCGTCTGAACTTTTCCTTGTATCATGCAAATATTTATGTTACAGTTAACATCATAAAACACATGTAAAGTTTAAGGCCTACACTACAGCCAATACTTAAGTCTTCACTTAACTATTTAGTGGTGTGACATGGTGAGCATGAAATGCACGGATGACAAGACAGCCTCGGTGGATTAAGGCTGTTGAGATTGTTGCTGAGGAGAGAAATGAACGTTGTGTGTCAGCTTGGTGGCTTTCACTTGCTGATGAGCTTTCTGAGCAGTACTGGCTTTCTCACAGCTGGAACAGTTTTGTCTGAAGCACTCAAAAGCATCTATGTTTGTAACAAGTGAGTTGGGTGAACTTTCTATTCAACCATGTATGCTTCTACATATGGTGATACAAGTCATAGACATTGTCACGAGAGAAGCTGTCCGGATTCCCGGGTGAGCGAGCGAGTAGTTTCTTAATGGCACATCAGCACAATCAGGATATACAGTGAGTGCCATTCAAGTTGGATGTAGTGAAAAAGATATAATAGTAAGATTATATGCTATAGCATATAGAAGATGATAAAAGCGGATTCCGGCACTTCCGATGATGATGCTTTTGACTTTGTTATGTTTTTTGTTTTTTTTAGACCACAATGGATCAGTATATGTTCATCATAGATTTATAATCAACCTCGGACTATCTCAGCGACATCATGAATGGTCTACAGTGAGTGAGTAGTGAGTGAGTAGTTTCTTAACGGCACGTCAGCACAGTTAGAATAGATGGTCTATAACAATTATCTCAATAACATCGGGCTGCTACACTGTTATGCATTTGATGCATTTGTTATTTATTTCAGCAGTTAATGGAGTCACTGTGCGACAAAATTGCAGGTGCGAGGGCGTTTTCATGTGCCTGACATATGGTGAATGGGAGGCATACAAAGGCGCTGGAACACCTGAACTTGACTTGATTGAGCGTCGTCTAGCAAAAATGAGACAGACGGTAGCAGAGCAGAACAAGTCGTCTACTAATGAAGATGGAGTCAGTGCGTGATGACTTTCTTTAGAGAGACTTTAGAGAGATTCTGGAATGCCTCATCTATTAACTGTTCCAACATGGAGCACGTTTGGTGTCCGAAAGTGTTGAGCGCACTGACAATGTCACTACTACACCAACATTTTTTGGCAAGATTAACATGGATTAGACATGCATTCCAGAGAAGATGGCGTTGCCAATTTTTCTAAAGCATGTCCACTCAATGTGTGTACATAATTGCATTGCTTGCCATAAACAAAGTCAACAACATTTGCTGATTTAAATGCCAATTTCAGCATTGGGTTGCTGTCTTCCAGCTGTCACTGCTGAGCAGATTTGTCAGCACAACAAACGGACTTGAAAGACAGCACGAGAAGCTCAAGTACCACTACCTGGCCAACTTGTCCAACGGCTCGATGTCAGACGTGATGTCCGTCATTGTGGACAAGTATGTGCCGATATGCCAACAGAGGTGAAATGCTGTGTCTGTTATTACTGGATGTTTTCACAAAACAACAAACGGACTTGAAAGACAACACGAGGAGCTCAAGTACCACTACCTGGCCAACTTGTCGAACGGCTCGATGTCAGACATGATGTCCATCATTGTGGATAAGTAAGTGTCGATGTGCCAACAGAGGTGAAATGCTGTGTCTGTTATTACTGGATGTTTTCACAAAACAACAAACGGACTTGAAAGACAGCATGAGGAGCTCAAGTATCACTACCTGGCCAACTTGTCCAAAGGCTCTATGTCACACGTGATGTCCGTATGTGGATAAGTACGTGTCGATGTGCCATTCAAATTGGATGTTTTGAAAAATATATAATAGTAAGATTATATGCAATAGCATATAGAAGATGGTAAAAACGAATGATATAAAATGCTAACTAAAAACAAGGCTCCAACAGCTAATGTGAACTGGAAATGGCCAGCTCGCTCATGCATGTTGTAGGTGACGTGCTTGGTGTGACTCACTTACACAACGTTGTCTACGTAGGTTGGGCGTTCCCAGCAGTAGTGTGGCGGTTTGACGCCACGACACAGCACAGCACCCACTACCAGACATCATCAAACTCAGCGAAGTCGTCTTTCCATGACAACCGTGCAGTGACAACGTGAAGCCATTCAAGGACTGAAAGGTGTGCGGGTGATAGATGACACGCTGGTCTTCAGAATGAGCGATAGGATAGAAGCAGGAACCTCGAGTCTTTTGCACAGAGCACGGGAACAGAATCTGAAGTGAGTGAGTGAGTGAGTGAGTGAGTAGCTTCTTAAATTGTTGCCCAAAATGGTGTTTGAGTATGCCAGATATATCACTCTTGTACACGGTGATGAACATGATATCACTACTGTATTGGCCAAGCATTAAATAGAGCAGAAAGTACTGCATAACCAAGCAGTTTTCGATCACAACTTCAGTGTTCTTGCTCATACTCCTTCTGTGGATTTTCGTTTGCTGCCAATCATTGACTTGAATCCAAACGACAGTTGTTGTCTTTAATCCGGGTGAGTGAGTAGTTTGAGTGAGTAGTTTCTTAATGGCACATCAGCACAATCAGGATATACAGCTCCAAGTTGTGCCCATGCTCAATCTTCGGGATTATGTGTTGACTCCAAAGTTGTGGATGAGGCCATGGTATTGATACTCGAAAATCATCACCAGTACACGCGTCATTCAATGACCTCTCTCCTGGAACAACACTATCCGGAGATTCAGATTGAAAGTCAACATCTCTTCATGTCGGTGGCCACGTCAGTGCTCGCTAGATAGCAAGCATTGAAGAGATCACTAGATGAGTGAGTGAGCAGTTTCTTCACGACACATCAGCACAATTAGGCTCTACAGTGGGATCGCTAGATCCGCCGGCAACTCTGACAGCAGCCAGAAAGGTGCGGCGACAACAAAGAAACTGCTCAGTCATTTGTTTCTTGGGGGCAAAGACTTGCCTCAGCATCAGATCATGTCATTGAAGTCGATCAGTGCTCTCAGTCTCGCACTGAAGAGAGTCAGTAGCATCTTCGTTCAGTTCTACTGAATTGGATTGGATTGGATTGAGCAGTGTTTTACGTCCACGCCAACACAGTATAGGTTATATGGGAGACGGTTTTTACAGGTCAAAAGACCCAACCAACAGTATCAAAATACTGAAGGAAACGTTCAGTTCTACTACTTAGGCAAGATACTTAGGCAAGAAAATAACAGTGACATTCGCTGTAAAAGATTGTTTTCGTTGGCATGAGAGGTCGGGAGCTGGTAAAATCGGTTCAGGCAAACTCGGTCTGGGAAACCCCGGTCGTGAATTTTGAGCGGGGGCAGAAAACTACAGCATGTTAGAAACAGCTTAACTAGTATCATTTGCAAAGTCCTTGAATCTATTGTACGGGACCACATTTAGCACATTATGGCACACTTTGTAAATAACCAGTTATTTAGTAGGCTCCCTACTCAGCAGTTTGTTAGTTAAGTCATTTGAGTTCTTATTTATGTTTCTACTTCTGATGTGGGCAGAGATCCACAGAATCCTGTTAGGCTTACGCCCATAACATCTGCTATGTCATGTTACCAGTAGTCATGCTGCTGTTGTCTGCAAATAACAATATTGTCTACTGGCTGTTCGAGTGTTCGGGTGAGTAGAAGTTGCACCAAACTTCGGCACAGTAAAGCTTAAAGCTAGCCCATCTTATGTAAAAGAGAAAGGATAATACTTTCTCTCTCGTGGCACACGTGGTGAGCGATCACTTCCCGCCAGAACAGTGGAACGTGCACCAGCAGACCGTCAACGACGCCACCAGGACAAATAACTTTGCAGAAGCATGGAACCGGAGGTTCGAGAGTCTGGTCGCCAATGGTCATCCAAGTGTGTGGACGGCGACTGACATGACAATAGCTAATGTAATATGGAAAAACAATAGCAAAGATCGTTGAACAAGATGATAAAAATTGACTTCCTTGATAAAGTCAATGACTGTTGTGGCATCAACATTCTCAAGTAATTCTCTAAGCGCACTGCACGTGAAATACTTTTCATGGACATGTTTTAGACTACAGCATTCAGCTGCGGGAAGTTGCCAATATCGTACTGTCTGTCGGCATCAACAACAGGAACGATCTAGACCACAGTCCCTGTACTGCAGCATTGAAGGGTTTACAGGAGTGAGCCATTAGAACAGGACACTGAGTGATATTCACTAACGTCTCTGACTCTTGTCTGATAAAACTGTCTTACACACATCAGACTCATAAATAACTTTGCACGAAGAGATATTTGGACAAATGTTTGTCCAAGCTGTGAGTCCACAGCAAATTGACCTTAACTAATACAACCGGTTTACAGTACACACGGAACACAGCAGCAGTCTATCCAAAAGCTATCACTGATCATTTACAGTCGTAGGCAGCAGTGAATCTATTCCTACACAGTATATCAATTCTGATTTCATTATTAACTGATCATCTCATATTTACAGTATTTACATGAACATTAGAACAGAAATCATAAGTTCAGAGACATTTTCTTCGATAAACACTCTTCCGATGATACCCAGCTAACCAATGACACGAAGGACACAGTGAGCAGTTCCATAAGTTTGTTAAAGATCGAAAAATGGAAGATGAATACGAAGAGAAGTACATCGTGAACATGTACGAAACGCCTGTGTTTTTCGATCTTGTTCCAAACAAGACAGTTGAGAAGCAAGGCAACAAGAGTGTGATTGTTCGTACGTCTGGGAGTGACAAACGCCATGTTACTGTGATGCTTGCAGTCTCTGCAAGTGGCAAAGTACTGCCAGTGATCCTACGGCTTTCTTTTCTGCTTGCTTGGCACCATTTATCACGATCCTGTGGTGACACCATCCATGGTCCTGAGGACTATATTCAGCAGTACGTTTACTCACATTGTTTGGCAACTTGGTCACCATTTTCCTCCCTCTATTTATGCATTTTCTAACTTTCTAAGATAATCTCACAACAATATGGTCTTTGAAGAATAATAAAGACATTATTATCAAATAAGCAGATAAAGGCAGTGCAGTATTCTTGATGAACACTGTAGCCTACCGACAGGAAGATCTTTGCCAGCTTCTGAATCCACAGTATAGACCGACAGAATGTGCCTCTTCTAAGTTAACAGCAGCCAGAATTAACATCTTACTACGTCTAGTTTTTCTTACTTATGTGCAGGCTATGATTCTACTTTGAGTAGTTTCTACTTACTTCCAAAAGTTCACAATAGTTTCTCTAAATAGCCTAGTCCTGTTATGCCAGAAGGCAGGCCTATAGTTTCTGACTGCAACTCTGAAACTTATCACATCTATTAGACTACTTTCTTCAACCATTACCTAAGAAGAATCCCTGGTATATTAAGGACACTTATGACTTCTTTTCCAATATAAAGTGTCTTGTTGACATTCATGCTTACGGGTACAGTTACGTTTATGTTCTTTGTTTTTATTACGTTGTCAAAAACGTCATTATAACTGTCTTATGTTTTTGACGACATGTCCTAGACAATTCTCAGTAAGCCTGGGAGCCACAATGTAACACACTGTAGTAATAAATGGCCGTGTCCAAACCATGTGACAAAATAGCAGTAATATTTTTGCAACTGAACAGAAACATGCAGGTTCACGAGCATGCAGGTCAACTGCAGAAAAATGCCAAGTCCGTGGACAGTGGTGAAGACTGCATTTATGCAAGGACTTCATGCTAAAATATGCGACAACATTCGAATATCTTGCCAAGTCTGTAGTTTTTCGCGGAACTTCTACGATACGCTGGACCAGGAACCTTGCTCCTCAGTCATCTGGTAATACAGTAGTGACAAAAATGCGTACAAAATATCAGCTTAAACAATCATGAAAACCAACTTTAGGTTCCTTGATTGTGTCTAATTCTATGTCGCATTGTTTACAGTGGCCATATTTTCATTTAAATGGTGTGCGGCAGTCATCGATTGTTGTAGACCGTCAAAGTGAAATAACTGGTGATCAATTTACTCTGGACTACATTACATTGTAACTAGTCACTCTGTACTGTAGTAGCTAATGGCTGTGTTTATGTCAAGTGACATAAAATAGCAGCTGCCATTCCTGACCTGGAGACCACGCTCCTGATGAACAGAAATATGAGTTTACAAACATAAATGCCAAGTCAGTGGGCAGTTGTGAAGAGTGCATTTATGTGAGGTTTTCATGCTGACATATGTAACCATATTTTAATATTCAGTAGATGACATTTAAACACAACAAACTACATCTCATACTGTAGTACCGAGTCACTGTGACAAGCTCAGGTTGCCAGTATACTGGTGACCAGTGGACTGGATGGACCACATGCTTTGTAAAAACACATATGCCGCTACTGGAATATTCAAATGTCAGTAGTTCACACCTTGTCCAGTGTTTACAATTCAGGATACATGGCAAAGTGATGCATGAATCCATTAATTAGCTCAGTCCAGTGAGTGAGTCCACTGATAATACATCAGCACATCAGAGGCCATTTCACTGAGCTAAGGACATTCACATTAACAAGGTTACTGACCAACGCTGAAAGACACTGCCACACTGCCACACTGCAAACAAGCTTCGGCTGCATTCACACAAAGATGTCTCAAATGTCAGTTGGTCAAGTAACAATTTTGGACCAGGAACCTTGACAAATATGCAATGGATTTGCAGAAAACTGCCAAGATAGTGAGTATCCATGAGGAAGACATACCATAGTGATTTTTACAAGGACTCCATGCTAGTCATTGTAATAACACGGAGTATTGCAACTACAGATGACTGCTGCTACCTCTACAGTTTGTGTACACACTGTATTACTGTAGTACTAAACGGCTGTTCCAGTTAATGTCAACTCAGCCAGTCACAGACAAGCAGATGACAATGGCAAACGCTGACATGCAAACAGTAAAAGCGACTTGCTGATAAAATACTTATCTGGTTAAGAAGCAGGGCTCACTGCATGATGTGTACGTGGTTAATGTCAACGTAAAGTGAACTGCATTGACCTACGACAACACATGACACTAACGACTGTGTACTGAAGTAGAGAATGACTCTGTTGCTGTCACATGAAGGCCGTAAATTGTAAGTGCTGTGCGGCAGTCATCAATTGTTGTTGACCGTCAAAGTGAAATGACAGGTGATCGATACACTCTAAACTACATCATATGACAACTAGTCGCTCTGTACTGTAGTAGCTAATGGCTGAGTTTATGTCAAGTGACATAAAATAGCAGCCCATGCTATTTCTGACGCAGAAACCACACTCCTGATTAACAGAAACATGCAGCCAACTGGTTTACAAACACAAGTGCATTTGAAGAAAAACGCCATCTCAGTTGGCAGTGGTGAAGAGTACATTTATGCGAAGTCTTCATGCTGATATATGCAACTAGATCCGAATGTCTTGCCAAGTCTACAGTCTGTCACTGAACCTGTACACTGTAGCTAGTAACTGTGTACTGGAGTGTTCAATGGCTGTGCCATTAGTGACAACTCAGCCGATCAATCACACAAGAACCAATGTCGACACCAAACATCACCTGGCGTCTCAATGGTTAGAGGCCCTGTTCACCATATGATTAGCAACATAAACTGACTGCAATCATTAAAGATTGGATTGTGCAGTGTTTTAAGTCCCCTCCAACACAGTATAGGTTATATGGGAGACGGTTTTTACAGGTCAAAAGACCCAACCAACAGTATCAAAGTACTGAAGGAAGCTACAAAGGAAAACAACACAAAGAACAAAGAAAACA
>Ga0056114_1000509_pt1 | contig 13891 bp, 12 predicted proteins | sample WorMetHERISLAND1_FD_77005 | JGI IMG/M metagenome (GOLD analysis project Ga0056114, IMG submission 77005) | Marine gutless worms symbiont microbial communities from Max Planck institute for Marine Microbiology, Germany - Olavius loisae HERON... ...
CTCGTGGTTGAAGGCCCCCGACAAATCGAGCAGCAGCATGAAGGACACGTTGCAACGGCGCAAGTGTGGAGTCCGGCAGTCCAGCAAACAGAGCGTTGCAGTAATCGATGCGTGTTAAAATGAAAGCACACACCAAACGCCTATAGGAAGTCGTATTATGAGAAATCGATTGGTACCAAAATGAATGACCTTGACAGACCTTTGTTTAGAGGTCGTATCAAGGTCATGCCAACCATTGCGTCACATTCGCCATTGAATATCTCGGAAACCGTTAGAGATAGAGGTTTGCTTCCAAAGGAACACCAATAGGAAACGGCCTATGGGGAATCAAATGGTCACGTGATCGACGACGTCACATGACACTGAAAGGTCAAGTCGTGACTCCAATACGCTTAGAGAGCAATATCTCGAAAACAGCTGGAGATGCTATTTAGCTAACTATCGCTAATTCTAGATAGTCGGCTGTGAGGCAGTACGGTCGGCTATCCTAGCGACAGCTTGGCTTCTTGTACTTACTTGTTTACTTACACCGACGTCTTGTTTGATGCTGGACAGATGAAGCGCGACCGAGAGACGTGATTGGTCGGTCTCACGCACAGCATGATGGGACGGATGCGGACGCTGGTGAAGGGTATGATCCAGACGGCACGTCTCCACGCACTCACAGATATCGGTCGTCACGACATCGTCTTCATCACGGCCGAATGTCGAGAAGACGCGATCCCATCGCCGCTTCCGACAAGGTAGATGTTTCATCCAGAGATGCTACGTCTAGCTACGATTCTAAGTCTCATAGACAACAGCCCTTTAACCCTTTGACGCCCACTGTTGCCATTATGGGCACAGGATGCTTTATAGCTGTACCAATATGGCAACAGTGGGCATCAAAGGGTGCAGGCACACCTATTCTGAACGTACTGAATTATCAAGTACACTAGAGGTTCTATAACGATGTGCTATTATAAATCAACCTCTTTACTTACTTACTTACTATGAAAACCGAATTTCAGAATTAATCTTTGCAATATTTTTCATCGCATTGACATATATATCGACATTTTAAAACAAATTATTAATATCCAGATGTCCGCCTAAATTCTAAAACATATTTTACGTTGTGTTTCGGTAACTTAAATATCACAGACATCTATATAACAACTCGAGAAAAAACTCTAATCAACTCAGCTAAAATTCCATTTGAACCAAACTAATGTTGAAGTTTATTCACCATGTCAGAGACTAAGCCTGCATCCCGGAATGTTACATTTACTTACATACTTTCTTACTTACTTACTGTATTGACTGATGAACAGAGACGAGGGTTCTTACCAACTTTTCCATATCTACAACAACCTGTGCGCCCCGAAAGTGAGCGGCGAATGGTAATTAGACAGACCGTTCCGAAGAAGGCTTCAGTCAAGGCCGAAACGTCAACAATAACAAAATAAAAGGTTTATTTTAACGAATTTTCTAAATAGTTTATCGATCAACCTATGAGCATATTCAAAGACATGTATTGACTGATGTGTACAGAAGCAGCGAAGAGCTCTGGCTGCTGCTGAGGCGGTTGCTACGGGCAACGATGATGCTGACACCACGGCTCGACCTCGACGCCGGGCGATGAACCGTGTTTGGTCTCGACCGGTCAGAGAGAAGCCACTCCGAGGACCTTACGACTCGCCACACAGCAGTGATTATGATGATGACCAGCTTGACCGCGGTCAGCGGCCGGACGAGCTGGACACGACGTTGTCTGATGAGGACGACGAGATGAATGGAGATGATGTCGACAGGTTTGATGCTCTGCTATGCTCAATTTGCTCATGCTGCTAATACGACACGTATCACCTTCCTTCAATATTATGATACTGTTGTTTGGGTCTTTTGTCCTGTAAAAACCGTCGCCCGTATAACCTATACCGTGTTGGTGGGGACGTAAAACACTGCTCAATCAATCAATCAACATGTATCACCTAAATTAATTATGTCGACCTCGGTGCCAATTGAAAGCGCATATGCAACTTCCTATTAGTTATCATTATGGACTTATTGTGCATAACAGTAGCTTGTTTTCCCACCCCACCCTTGTTTGACGCCCCCTAGTGGAGGAACGCCCTGCGATATCAGCGTAATCTATACGCAGCTGAAAAGTACATTTAATGGGCTACAATTTCATCACTGACAATGCGAGTCTGTCTTCATTCGTGTGGCCATTGCAGTTGGCTCCTGAATCTGCGAAATTCTGCGAAATCCCGCGAAATATCGACAGAATTCATCCTATAGCAGGTCAGGGTCATCCAAGGTCATCGATCTTGGTGTCAATCGAAAGCTCATATGCGACTTCCTTTTAGTCGTTAACAGTAACTCAGGACGTGTCTTGTACGGTTTTTGAGATATATCTAAAATATTTAGCGTGTTTTTCCCACATCTCCCTTGATTCACGCCCCCTGCTCGTTGTAAACTCATTACAATTTTGGTTGAAATTTCCCCTACAAAACTAGAGGGATGGGGCTACTGTAGTTGGAAAATTCCATAATCCTAACTTCAACTGTTTTTCACTGATCTACCCGTGTGACAGACAGACAGACAGACAGTGGATACTGTCACCAAGGTGCATTCTTGCATGTGGGACGATACAAGTGTCGATCTCCACAGTGAACCATCGTTGCTTGTCTGTGTGTGTGTTTGGCAGTGAGATGTATCGCTCCGCGCCGAGGGCTAGACGTCGTCGACATTCCGGTGACTTGCCCAGTCTGATGGACCTGCCGTCAGACAGTGATATTGGTACACCGAGACGAGACACTGAGGTACTGACCGACTGACAGCGCTGATCTCATATTGCACTGTACTTGTGAAGCCCCGTTACATGTATGTGAGTAAGTAGAATGCTGGTTTATATGGCACGTCATCGTAGAATCTCTAATTCGCTGGAGGCTTCCATACATTGAAAACAGTTGTCTTAAGTAGATGTATGAAGCCAACGTCAGGATCATGTAAAATTTCAGGTAACGAGTTTGAGACCAGCTAAGTTACCGGCTGAATATGGGAAGCGAGTCTTTAAACGTTGATGAAGTCTGTCTGTTTTTTGTCTGTCTGGCACAGGATGCTTTAAATAGCTGTACCTGTGTGCCAACAGTGGGCGTCAAACGGTACAGGAAGTTTAAGGCAGTGCTACACATATGTACTGAGTCGTGTTTGTGGTTTTTTCTGTGTGTAAAGTCTGGTCGCTATCGGCACAGTCACCGCGGTCGCCACCGCCAGTTCTCTCATCGTCTTGGAGGAGTTCCGCGTAAACGCAAGCTGGTTGACACTCCGATGGACGAGCGGCCGCAGTGCAAGTTCTTCAAGGAAGGCAAATGCAACAAGGTTGGTATGATCTGAAGAACGTCCACGGGTCATGTACCCAAGGTCACGAGAGGTCAGGGGTCACCAGAAGACATGGTCTCTGGAGGTCAGGGGTCATAAAAGGTCAGCGGGTTACTAGAGGTCAGATTTTATCAGAGGTCAGAGGTCACCGGAGGTCAGGGTAATCGGAAGACAGGTCACCAGAGGTCAAGGTCACCCAATGTCAGAGGTCACCAGCTTTAGATAAAAGTCTGACAAGTGTTGTTTGGGAAGGGTTCATTTGGACTTCTTTGGAATGAGGCTTTAAGCACTGACGATGTCTGTCCGTCTGTCTGTCGCCATTCGTGCAAGCAGCAGCTACCTGTTTCACCACATGTGACACCTGCAGCTAGAACCAAGCAGTGCTGACAACAAGACGTGAGAGCTACAAACTTGTCAGTTGTGAACACACGCAACAATCTTTTGTGCTTATCATCTCAGCCATCTGGGTGATACTTTTTTGTCTAGTTTTAGTCAGCCTTAGAAGCCAGGTTAAGTCTGCGCGATCAATTCAGCTTTATGCAGTGAGCATATACACTGGCTTAGCAAACGAAACAGTCATTCAAAGGACGAGTAATACTTCTACGATACGATGTGATACGATAGTTTAAGGCCAGATTGCAAGAACGCCACTCAGATCTTCACTCAGTTGAATGCCACTCAACCAAGTGTTGATTGTACGTAACCTTTTTGTTCTTTCGTGTCTGCTCTGTGCCGTGTCTGCACTCTCTGAGTTCTCTCTATTGTGAGCAGCTGATGTGCAGGGTCAGGAGTGTCCGTTCAACCACGACTTTGATCCTCCTCGACGCATGGAACTGTGTCGATACTACATGACCGGCGTCTGCAGCAAGGAGAAGACATGCGTCTATTATCACGATATCTTTTTAATATCATCCCGGCCGAATTTCACTCGTTAAACTAGTGAATGAATGATAGCATCATGACAGTAATTAACGTTGTCAATATCGTTGATGCATAGGGGTATATTATGATTGCTATATGAAGTCAGTTATTATGTTCAGTAATAGATAACAGTAGTTTGCTACGTTTGCTGATGATCTGTCGAGTAATAAATGCATATATTTGTACATTGAACCAGTTACCAACTGACTCCAAGATGCAGCAGTCGACTTCATCGCTCAAAAGACATCTGATATCGTACCTGTTTACTGTCGACAATACTGACTTTTGACCAACAGCACAGTGATATTGACAGTGTTATTCACCCTCAGACGACCAGTAGGGGGCGTCTCATAAACACTGTGTTAATGTTACTGTTACTGTGTAGAAAGAGCCCAATAGAAATAGCATTAGTAAATTGTAATCCGATGCAAATTGTACATGCAAAGATGTTTATCATCATTTGCAGCATTGCTGATGCTTGTTGGCAGAATTCATAGCAATACTCTATTGTGTGATCTTGTCCTTGACTCTATGGTCACGTGACTGGCCATGTCGGAAATTCCACGTGGACGGCGAGTGTGACGACGGGGAAAACTGTCGGTTTTCCCACGAGGAGCTGACGGACGAAACACGACCTCTGCTTGACGTGGTCTGATATGTACAGTTTAGATTTGTAGAGCAGTTTAGTTATTGATGGTGTCTGACTGCAAGTTTGCGATGACTTATTATATGTTCTTGATGCCTTTGTCGTCTGCTGTCTGTAACGCTTCAAAAAATGCTTTTGGGTGACGAGAAATCAACGACTGGCAACATGTAGGTTTACATTCAGTTGACAAGGACTCGTGCCAAGAGAATGTATTGCAGTTCCATAGAAAACAATGTTGAGAAATCTGAGTCATTGAGCTGGACAAAGACGGCATTGTATGCCTCTGGAATGGTGACAACAAGGCTGTAAGAGCATCCGGCTTTCTTGTCGGAGTTTGGCTGCACTGTGTAAGCAGAATTTGTACTGTATCAGTCGATCAATTATAATTTATTTGTCACCGTGCACTGAACAAAATACAATAAAGCAAAGTCAATAAGCAAACACGGCAACGGGCTGCCAGAGAGAAGCTAACAGCTCATCAAGCTGGCTGTGCATATGACAATTTTCTACTAATCAAACGTGACAATAAAGAAACACAACAGACAGAAGGAAGTAAAAGTAAAGACACTGATGACAACATTGACAGGTCACAAGTTTAGCACTTAATAATAATGAGTAATCAGCAGTAAAACACACAATACACCATGAGGAATTGACGTAACTAACTATGATTGGAAATAACTGCTGACTGTACATTAATTTTTAATTTATTCTTATATGATGAGTTGTTTTGGTTAGCAGTTAGAATATAATCCAAGTCCAATCCGGTGACTGTGTGTGTTAGAAATGTTCTGACGACCAGCAGGATCAGCGTCAGAGTCCAGTGAGGAAGACTGCTAACGACGGTCAGTTATGACCACTGCAATACAGTGTGAGATCAGGGACATAGGGCGAGTACATCGCGTGGTGTGCCCGTTTACTCCTCACCTTCCGCTGCTGCTGGCTTCATACTGATATGATCCCAGTAGTATTAACCAGACCTGATGTAGAGTTATTAAGTAAGTAAGCAAACCTTTTATTAACCGTCAGACAAACGCCATCAGAACATAGACAGTCAAAACCAGTATGTAGCACGAGATGTAGTGCTCTGCTACTGTGTCAACATCGATTCGACGTGAAACAGTTACTGGCTACTTCGACATGCACATGATTTTGACTGCACAAACTCTGGCAGTTTTCCACAAGTCGTTTAAAGACATATTTGTCTAAACAGTCACTTCGAAGCTTAACGTTCTGTAACGTTGTTTCAGTCCTTGAAGCCTCTAGGCCCACAGCAGCAGGCTAAATCTGATTGTTCCTTTGTGATAACAAACTTAGACTATTAACCCTCGCTCCCACTTTTAACCTTTGCTCTCGCTCCAGTTCTTTTCCTTACTGTGTTGTCATGAACTTACAGTAATTTGTATCGACCTCCTGGTTCACCTCATCCTGCGCATATCACCTCATCACAGTCACCACCTTTGCTCTCATCACCTATCACTCCCTCGACCTTTCACTCCAGACTTAAAACCCATCTCTTTCACAAATCCTTTCCTTCGTTCTCCTCCTGGTTCCTTTTGGACTGCTCTTATGTATCTTAGACTCGGACTGGACTAACTGGGATGCTTATATTAAACTTGTATTTGCATCACATTGTATCATGTACAATTTGTAGATGTTTTTCTTTCCTTGTGTTTATTGTATTTCAATGTTTGTGTCTTCCTGTTTCGTCCAGATGCTATTCAGTCCTGTACTAGGGTACCAGTCTTTAACTTATGAACTCTTAGTTATAAACACTGACAGTCATAAACGTGTTGTCAGATGAAACTAACGCGAAGTCGTCATCAAAAAACAAGATTCCGTCGCTGCTCGATATTACAGTTTATTCGCCGGGAAAAGCACCGAAGACTTTAGCACCGGGAACCATCTTACAGAACTCGCCGAGGTAACGTAACGTGTGAGTCTTCATCTTGTGTTAGCACACTGAAACTCAATTCAGTGCCGCGGAAGTGTTACTGGAAAAAATATGACGAGGAAGCCCAGCTATTGCCAACAACCTAACGCGACGCTGATGGAAGCATCACTCCAGCTGTAATCTATATATGGCTGGGTAGTGTACGCTGTTATAACCTGGCTTGGGATCGGCATGGGTGGACTTAAAGAAATTTCTGTGTAAAAATTTGGCCTTTTTGAACCGGTTTTGGCTTTAAATTATGCCGGATTTGGCCTGAAGCCACTAAATCTAGTTGTCAACCGGAGACTTCTGCAGGCTGTGTTGGAATTCCTGCTTGCTAGGCTTCCAGCTGACTGGCCTCAGGCTACGCTGCAGGATGATGGCACCAACCTGCTATTTTTTAATTCCACAACGAGTTTCTTACTGGTTGCGATCTGCGACATCTTTGCATCGCTGAAAACTAGAGTCATTGCGCTATCTCCTGTCGTGAAACCCCGTCATTCTAGGTTCAAGTTGTTTCAACACAATACAGGCATGTAACAGACAGACAGACAGACACATTGCGATAGCAGAGACTGTGCTATGCCAAGAGTTATGCATTAAAAATGAAAACAATAGATTCTGATTAGATGTTGATGTTTTTGTGGTGCAGTGGGCTGAATGTTACTGCTGTCTGTAGGCACGGTGAAGCTGATTCGGACGAGAGAGGTCACCGGCGTCATGCGTTGCTAGGCGACGGCCCACGCCGTCGCTATGACAACAGGGGCAACAACAACAACTATGACGACTACGGTGATGAGGACTATTACTATGACGACAACGAGCAGACGAGTTATGACAATGACGAGGAGACTGCTGGCGCTGACGATGACTACGCCGACAGAGGTGTCACGCAGGCGTCGGCAGATATCGGTGAGATCTCACGTTCTAATGATACGATACGATATGCGATACGATAGAAGTGTTTAACGTAGACTGAAAAGCTGAGTGTGATCAGCTTAATCTAGCACACGAAACTAAAACAAACAAACGCCAGTTAGAATGAGTCGGTAAATAAATAAACAAGATTACTAGCAGCATTTTTATTGTGGCTGGTGAAAGATGACTTACAGAGAGAGGAATTCCTCTGTTTTGTAATTGCAGTTCGCTGTCTTGCTGTCCTGTTCTCGTTGAACATGCTACATATTGTCATTGTTGTCGCTTGTGAGCAAATAAATGTGTGTAAGTATGTATGTATGTAACTACCGCTTCTTGGTAGGTAGCCATAGCAGACAAGAGGACAGCTATGTACAATATGAGAAAAGTCAATAAAAAATGTCAATGACCGATTCAGTGCAATCCTTTTCGGCAACGCTAAGGAATCCCCACCATGCCGGGGTAGCACATTATAAAATTCTTGTGATCAGAGTAGCCTAAGTGACACCCCACCGAGATTTCCCAGTGAGACCATCAGTGTTGTGCTTGATACAGACATGAGGGTGAAGGAACCCGTCAATCCCTCGTCCTCGGTGACTGACGTCGGCAGATTTGACGCCGACGAAGACGGCGGTGTCAGCAGTGTCGACGCTGTCACAAGTGACATCAGTGACCAGCTTGACCCGTCACGACTGCCTCCAGCCCAGCGACAGCTGTACATGAGGATACAACAGAAACAACACCGAGACGACATCAACAACAAACCCATCTCTGAACTCACCGCGAAACGTGCGTACCTCTTCCATCATAGTTGCTTTACATGTCCGAAGCGCACTTTATTCTGGACGAAAAGTGCGTGCACTTTACCGCACTTTACTATGAGAACGCACTTTGCATTTTTCTAGTGATTAGATTTTTACTTAGCTTTCATGTCGACTATGAACCGCATTGCATCTCTGAGTTATAATTAGAGCCTTAATTGACGTGATGTGTCCATGTTGTGTGATGGTTCGGGTGTAGTTGCGGCAGCGGAGAGAAACTGGTATTCCGACGATGAGGAGGAGGGTAATGAGGATGAGAAGACGATGGATGATGTCGACGACGATGACCTTCAGACTGAGCCGACCACCATGGTCAGCAGCGCTATGTACACTGTGATCCAAAAATGTCTTCATAATGTGACTTCTCTGGCTGTGTGCAGTTTGTTGTTTCTGGTCCTCATGTACAGTGTGAGTCAAAAAAATCCCCCCTGCAGCCTGCAGTTTTATGACATTTTTTCACAAACGGTTGAGAATTTTAAATTAATTTTTACACGCCTATTACACGTTTCTATCTACGCTAGATTACACATTTTTATTCAGTTATCTCCAACTTTGATCAAGTTATGCCATATTAAGCGCGACTACCTAGTTCACATAATGTGTGCAAAATGTCCACCATCGGCCGAAACGCACGCGTGCAGACGTTTGCGAAAGTCGTTGATAGCTTTGTTGATTGTTGTGTGTGGTAGGTCATCCCAGATCTGCTGCTTTTATAATGTCAACAAACATGCTCGATATGACATGACGTCAACAGTGACGTCATTTGCTCAATAAGCAAACTTAGAAACTAAGTTCTAGTGAAATGTAAAAAATTTGATAGGTGGTCTCGCTTATTATGGCATAACTTCGTCAAAGTTGGAGATAATTGAATAAAATTTGTAATCTAGCGTAGATAGTAATGTATAATAGGTGTGTAAAAATGGATTAAAAATTCCCAACCGTTTGGGAAAAAATGTCAGAAAACGCACGGGTGGATTTTTTTGACTCACACTGTATAGTAGTGCTGGGATGTGATCACTCTTTGAGTTGGCTTCGACGAAGACCCTTTGATGTCAATGACCCAAAGATGTTCATTCTTTACTGGAGTGTGGCACCTGATGGTCTCTGGTTTATTCAGGGACAAATGTTGTGTTATGAGACACTGTGTACAGCTGTTAGCTCTTAACGCCCAACTGTCTGTCAGATTGGAACACAACTGTAGAACATACTACAGTCAAACCTCTTCATTCAACAAGTATTTCTGTCTGAGAGGTCAATGACCTTTGAGGTAGGAGTTCACTGTGAGAAATGTTTTCTGTGGTATTACAAAGGCAGATAGTTTGATGTGTTCATGACTATGCATTCGGCTTTACCTTGACCAATCAGATCACAGGATTCTAGCCCGTCCAATGATGGTCATTGTTGTGATTGTGTTGCAGCCATCGTCAACGCTGGCGTCGTTGCTGTCGACTCCGCCTCCTTTGTTCAATGTCCCGCCTCCGCTGTTGCCCCGCCCACCTGCCGGCATGCCACCTTACGGTTTACCGCCGTACGGGATTCCCGCACGAAATCCCCTCCTTCCACCGCAGCCATTACCGGGAATGCCTCCACCGGGAATGCCAAACCAGGGATTTTCCCCTGGATTACCGATTCCCGGACAAGGTCTGTTGCCGTTACCTGGGCAGGGAATCCCACCACAGGGATTTCCACCGGGATTACCTCGTCAGGGATTTCAGCCACACGGCATGCATGGTCCGGGTTTCCCACCAGGTCCGGGAATGTCGCCGGTGCAGGGAATTTCCCAGGCTATGACTGGTCCAGGTCAGTATATTATATTATATATTATATATTATATTATGTTATATGTAATATATTATGTTATGTTTTGATGTTGGAGAATTAATTTTGTTTTCTATAACATCCATGTCATTCAATTTTTTGATTGACAAAACCGCTTTAGTTCTGCTCTTTTGTTTTGCTCTTTTCCGTTGTACGTTTATCGTGCATTATTTTGAAATAACTAATTCACAATTGCCCGACTCTATTGTCATTTCTGCCGGCTTGTCACTATGTTACAGATTACAGGTGAAATAGCGCTGCTATAATTAATTAATAGGATTGTACCAGTTGATGATTTCTGATGCTGTTGGTTCGGCATCCGCGCATCCCGCCTGTAAGAACTGGAAATCAGAAATCCACTGCCACAGTCTGAACTAAATTATTTAGTGAACGAATTTTTGGAATAACTTACCGGACAGTGTTGACTTTAGTTCTCTTGCCAGCTTTGTTTGTTCCATAAAAACTGTAGATTTCACGAAATATCTCCGGTACAAATATCTCAGGTGCAGTTAGCAATCTCTATTCTTTCTGTGTTCTTTTTGGTGTGTTTGTGAGTTTTGTTTTTTTTAACAGCTCAATTTATGTTGTCGAATTTATCACAGAGTCAGATGTATATGTTAGTGCAGTCATGCATTTTTGTCCTGCTCGGTTAACGTTACACACTGTATTTGTTAATTTCTTGTCTGTTGATTGGTGGCAAATTATATTTATTATTATTATGATGGTGATAAATCTCAGCTATTGCTGACAATTTGGCCGATGCTTCTTGTAAATAATTTGTTTTATCCACAGATCTAGTCACTCATTCAATCACTTACTTATTTTGTTATTTATTTGCTGAAGGTATGAGCGGTCAGGGAATGCCGCCGTCAGCACTACCGTCTCAAGGTGTGCCTCCAATGCAGGTGTCATCTCAAGGTATGATGGCACCTGTATTGCCGGTGAGCGTACCTGGGCACGAGTCGTCAACGGGTCCGTCGACCCAGTCACAGGCGATGCCGCTCAAGTTCGACATCGGTCATATTCTGTCGGTGATTCGCAACAACATGTCTGCCGTGCCGCAGGCCCTCGAGTGAGTACAACGATTTGTTTCACTGTAAAACCATTAATGTTCGCCTCCCAGTCAACCTAATAAGACCTGTCTCGATGTCCGTCCATATGTGGTCTGGCTTAGCGGTCGCACGTTGGTCTCGATCAACATAGTTACTCTACATCGTGCCCGGTTAATACTTGGATGGGTGACCCACTGTGGGTGCGCAAACCGTCTCAGTGTGTAAACAGCCACCTAGATCAACTCAACCTTCTATCACACAAACCCCCAAATCACTTCATTTCCGAGATATTTAGAGTCAGTGTTTCCGACACACAGACAGACAGACACTTCGACTGACAATAAGGGAAGCTTAACCCTTTGACGCCCACTGGTGTCATAATGGGTACAGCTATAAAGCATCCTGTGACAGATCAGGTTAAGCCGTCATTTGTAATTTTTGACATCCAGGCACTCTGACGCTCAACCCTGAGCGTCAGCGTGCCCGGATGTCAAAAATTACAAATGACGGCTTAACCCGGTCTGTCACAGGATGCTTTATAGCTGTACCCATTATGACACCAGTGGGCGTCAAAGGGTTAAAGCTGGCAGCCGTGCGAGCCAACAATTGTACAAATATTCCTATTGATTGTATGTGTATGTTGAGTTGCCTTCTGACAACTTTTATTAAACAAATCTTGTATTGTATTGCATTGCATTGGTAAAACCTGCAGTCATGTAGGCCTACTCACTATTTTCTAATTAATTTGACATGTTGTTATTGTAAGCATGTGAGACTGTCACGTGGAATTAAACCTTTTACTTACTTACTTACCGTATTTACATACTGATCTGTTGTTGTTTAGCTCAAACCCTTCGTCGTCTCAGCTGTTGTCGGCTGGTCGTGACCCTCGTGCCGCCGCCTCCTCGGATCCCCGCCTGAGACCGTCGAAGGTGACCGATCAACCGCCGGAGACTTCCCTCACTCCGCCCGCCTCTCCGCCGCTGCCGAGCGCCACCTCACCGGTCGACCTCGAGGTCAACGGACTGGCTGGGGAAGTTCTCTACGTCCTTCGACAAATCACCATCTCCACCAGCCGGCCGCCGACCATCCCGGCTCACGTCACCGCCGACGAACTGAAGCAGCGCAACGATCCACGACTGCTTCACTACCGGTCGACCATCCACTCCGGGATGCCAAAACCGGCCCCGAGTCCTTCTACCACCCCGGAGCTGCTCGTACCTCGAAAACCACCGGGTTCCCCGCCGCCACCGTTCACCCTTCCCGACATCGTACTTCCGCCGGTTGGAACGCCGCTGCCGCCGACTGTGAGAACGAACAGTGAACCACCTGGTCCCGCGGTAGACCAGAAACTCCAGTCCCTATTTTCACCGCCGCTGCCACCGCCGAACGCCGCGTTTAAGGTACCGGAAGCGCTCCAGGAACCGGTCCGAACTCGACGACCTTCCGGTGCCTTCGAGACCTCGCCGTCCGACAAGAAAGTCGTCATCGACTACCGGAACGACCCGAAGTACAAGAAGAAGAAGACTCGAAGCGTGTCGAAGGACGACGATGGTTTATCGTCTCCGAAACTGGTCGCCGGCAGTCCGCTGTCGGCGGCGCAAGAAGACTTCGAGATCGAGTTCATGCGATCGGCGTCCCACGAAGACTTCTTGAACCCAAAACCCGGGTTTGCCGGTTGTGGTGTGGGAAATCCCGGTGTGACACAGTGTTCTAGTTCGGACGGTGAGGGCCAGGTGTCGCCACCGGCGCAGTACGGTGCTGCTGGCCAGCCGCTGTCGTCGTTCCTGTTAGCCGACTCCGATGATCTCGGCAAAGAAGAATCGCCCGAGGATCGGGAGGTCTCTTTGAAGGACATGTTCAAAACCATTGATCCCACGACTTCACCGTTCTGCTGACGACTGTTCTTCATGATTTGTACCATTATCGCTTCCAGTGTAGGCTCTGTGGGTTTTCGTGTACATGTCTATTTTAGGCCCATGGCTCACAATCCAAGTTCTCCTTCCACGTTACTGGTACCAGAAATCTCGTGCCAGTAACTTTGCACGTCTGTCATGCATTCTGGTACCGGATTGTCTTGTCTGGGACCAGAAACTTGGACAGAATAGAACGTGCGCTATTGCTTCCAGGTTTCTGGTACGAGATTCTGGTACCAGTAACTTGGACGGAAAACTTGGATCGTGTGCCATGGGCCTTGTAAGGGACGGACACCCTGGAATCGGCTTGGCCGGATATAGGGTCGTTGTTCCCATAAATGCTAAACTTGTCAATATCCTGCTCCATATGATGGGAGCTTCCAAAAAACTTTGGGTAACACTTCCACACCAAGTACGTTTTTTACTGTACCGCCCAAAATGTGATTATGATTTGGCGCCATTTAGCCAAAATGTACACGAACCTCGAACCCCCCACCCAACCC
>Ga0056114_1000510_pt1 | contig 13884 bp, 11 predicted proteins | sample WorMetHERISLAND1_FD_77005 | JGI IMG/M metagenome (GOLD analysis project Ga0056114, IMG submission 77005) | Marine gutless worms symbiont microbial communities from Max Planck institute for Marine Microbiology, Germany - Olavius loisae HERON... ...
ATCATGCCGCTAGCTTTCTTCGTTTTGACACAATACCGGCGCGTGACGGACGGACGGACAGACGGACAGACACGTTGCGATCTCTATAACCCGCGCTAGCATAGCGTCGCGCGGGTAAAAAGTAAGTTAGAACATGAAAATAGTAAATACTGCAGTATGCAGTCTGTAAATGCTGCATTTGTGTGATCACATCTCCACATCGACTGTGCACATATGATCTTTCATAGATCACATTCCTGGCATAGGATACGATACGATACGATACGATACGATACGATACGATACGATACGATGGAGAAAGTTTAATGTGCAATGATGAAGCCAGCTGAGTCTAACACATGTAATCAGAAAATGAAAATATAAACAAAATAGCAGCAAATCCGATCAAAGACCAATTCTGTCCAGAGAAGACCAAAAGACTATGGAGTAAAGGATATGTGAATTGTGAACAGATGGATTTTAAGTCTGGAATGAAAGGCCGAGGCAGTGATAGATGGTAAGAGTGAAGGTGGTGACTGTGATGAAGCGACAGGAGCAGGATGAGGTGAACCAGGAGGACAGTAAACAGAATGAGGTTGACGGAATGAAGAAGGGAGCTGATTCCACAGGTAAGGTGATGCCTGGGTCACTGGACTACTGTCTGCAATGTAGTCACAGATTACAACTGCAGACAACATACACATAGCAGACAGTGGCAGCATTTGATTGCCGCTCACCCAGTACCAGTAGCTGCAGCTAATTTGCTACCACAGCTTACATAATATTTTCCAAAAATTCTGTTAAAAATCTGGATGCAGTTTTGCTCATATTATCTGAAAAATTTGTTTTTTTTCCCCATAAAAAAGCTCCAGACAAAAGCACTATTGGTTACCTTCTTGGCCACTGATATGTGCAGCATTTTCAGGCTGCCAGAGCAGGTCAGACCTGTCATCATCCTTCATAGCATTACTACGTCTCCCTGTCAGGTACAAATACACAACGAACATCAACACACTATACTTCTACATTCATCAAATGATAAAACATCAAATGCAAATGTGAGCACATTTGAAACCAGTGCAGCTACATGTACTTTTAGAGTCTGTCTGTTTAACCCTTTGACAGCCACTGTTGCCATATGGGTACTCTGGGCGTCAGAGTGCCAGATGTCAAAAATTACAAATGACGGCTTAACCTGATCTGGCACAAGATGCTTTATGGCTGTACCAATATGTCAACAGTGGGCATCAAAAGGTTAACTGCTACTATAGTTTTTACCCACCCACACAATGCTATGTATAAGTGCAGTGTTTTATGTTGACAGGTGTGTCTGTAAAAATAAGTTAACGTATCATTAAAATGCTTTCACCACCTGAAAGCCCAAACATTCTGGTTTTCTGTGACCAATCGGCATTACAAAATTCCAACGGGATTACCCATAATGGGGGTGTTAAACACAGGTGGGATGTACAAGTCTGAGCATTTACTGAGCTATTCACTTTGTTCCACTAAGAGTGTAAGGTGCGATCAATAACGTCGACGACGTTCTGTTGCTCTCAGTAACATCAAACTTTACATGCATACAAATCAGTACATTTCACATTAAAGCTGCATTTACACTGACAAAGTACAATATGTGAATATGCAACGACAATTTATCATACCAGAAGTCAATTACCGACTGATAAAAAGTTTGCGTTAAAATTACCATTAAGAGGAGGCAGTGTCGCTTGAAACTGGTCACCGACATTAATATGCCTACAAACCAAGAGATAGCATACATAAAATCAGCTTACAGGAGTTAATTTATATCAATTACATGTAAGCTAGCTTAAAGTAGATGCAACAGAATTACAGATATGTAGGTGAAATCAATTACCCACACACACTCATTCTCCAAAATGGATTCTATCATTAGCATAACAGATTCCATAAACTATTCTAAAATGTGTTCATACAATGTAACTGTTTATTAATTTATTTAAAATAGAATCATATATAAGCATACAAGAATACTCAAATATACGAAACAAAAATACAATAATACAAAAAAATACAATAATTCAAGTGTGTCTGTGTGTCGGCAAATACAATACAATAGCATTCAACTCATGCCATGACTTGAATGCTATTGTATTTTTTGGCAACAGACAGACAAATGTGAACTATAGATGAGACATTCAACACAAAAAACTGTGGTGTGTTCCATCGCACAGCATCAAACAAAGCACTTGTCTAATGAACTCAAACATGCAGATGTCCGTCAGTTTTGACTTATCTAAGCCACAACAACTTTACGTCACTTGTATACGTCTTCAAATCATACATGCGCATCATTACAGTCGTTACCAGTCATTCCAAACAGTAATAGAAAATCAAAAATATAAGTCGGAAGAAAGAAAAGCGTAACTTACGGTTGTGTGTCGGTGGGTGGTGGCATCTCTTCAGACGGATCTGGATCTACACATATTATTTATCACAAAACTATAATCGTAATCCAACTCATCTACTGAGCAGTAAACAATACGATAACTGGAACACAATCACAATCCACACTGCATTTTGAACTTGTCATGGGTGAGTGAGTGAGTGAGTGAGTGAGCAGTGTTTTACGTCCCCACAAACACAGTATAGGTTATACAGGAGACGGTTTTTTACAGGTCAAAAGACCCAACCAACAGTATCAAAGTACTGAAGGAAGATCTACAAAAAACAAAGAAAACAACGAAAACAACTAAATACAAATATATGTAGACAATAATGACACACAAAACGATATACACAAAATAAACACAGCAAGTCAGCTAGTCTACAATATATGGGGTGACTAGGGGACAGCTAACACAGAGGGCAGGGTCGCTAGGCTAGGTGGTGGGGCTGCCGCCGCAGTACCCCCACTTGTCATCACTGTGTCATTAAACTTTCACGATGATGATATCCCGACTGGTTCAAGAATTATCTTCAGTTATCATGGTGACAAACATGCACAGGCAGACAGACAGGGAGACACACAGATAGACAGACACTACTGAAAATATCACTGCACAGGTGGTAAATATGCAAAACTATACACATAAAAATTTGTCCACAATGAAATATAAACAAATCTGATAAACCAATGCTCAAAATTTATATAACCTTCATGGCAAATTTATATTCGATCTGTTAAATCTTATGTGCTACTGCTAAGTAATTATGACATGAAGCCAGTTGTATACCGTGATGAACCCTATCGCGAAGTTTAATGAAAATTTGTCCACAAAACTTGCGAGTAATGCTGCTGTGCTATGAATGCTTCATGTTACTAATACGATGTGACAGCATCAACGTCATTAGAAATTGTGCATTAGCTACTACCACAGGCCGGGAACTGCCTGAGCGACAAAACTGTGTGAACCGATGTTAACTGTGAACAGTTTCAGACAGTTACTTAAAACTCGTTTGTTTACAGAGTACTAGTGCATACAGCGCATTAGAGGTATTACACATTATGCGCTATATATATCTACAGTACTTACTTACTGACTATTATTATTACTAATCATTACTACAGTGACTTGTAACACATTATATTGTGTGTGGGGTGGCTGAGCTCTGACACAGAGCTTGACTCTCTACTATCAGCCACTCCATTTAACATCATTTATTTTCATTGTATTATTGTTTCTATTTTATCTGTATTTTGATGTTACTAAATACTACTTGACTTGACTTGACGTGAGTGTTATGACAGAACACTTACAAGTGAACGCAGACGTCTGTCTGAACCAGGACCAAAGCGGCTGACTCTGTGACCTGGCTGCAGCCCAGAACAGGCCAGGAGCTCGCCTGGAAGGGCTCAGCATTGGAGGAGGTGTGTACGGTATCGGACCACTACCATTCCACACACGAGGCGACCTCAGCCAGCTGGAGTATCCGTAGTGCTCCAGAGATGATGTAGGAAGAACAAGTGGATCAGGCCGATGCTTTGTTCTCATGCCATCTCGTGGTCGGTGGTCCGCTGTCTCCTCAGATGAAGCCGCTTGTACATTAACTTCTGTATCTACATACTGTCTCTTCCTCGAAGTGTGGCCACTGAGTCGTGAGTCGGCATTATTCTGACTGCTCTTCGCCAACTCTTGTTCAACATAATTCATAGTATCTCCACGTTGATTCCTCCTTCTCACCGTATCAGAACCAGTCGACCCTTCCTGCCTGAGTCCGTGCCAGGTAGCATCCACATTGCTGCTCACAACCTCACTAGCCGCTGCATCCAGCACACATTGTCTCACAGCCTCCGGACCATCCTTCGCATCTCTAACATCCACCATGACATGGCTTTGAGAAGGTTCAACATCAGTTGACATCTGATCGCCGGCATCATTTGACATCGTCGAGTCTGGCTCGGCGACCGTGGCCGGCGTACAAGATCTCTCTGGTCGGTGTTCCTCATCCGGTTCACCCCGAGGTTTACGATTATCATAATCAGCTGTTCCAGACCTTAGCAGCACCTCGGCATCTTTGTCATTTGCACATCCCTACAGTCAATAAACAGAACACACTGCATGATAGACGAAACCTGAGTGAGTGAGTGAGTGAGTTTCAATCCAAGTTTAGCTCAGCAGTTCTACATCGTGATTTCAGCTACAATCGTGTCTTTATGAACACGCATATCAACCAAACGCCACATCGTAAACCACTGAGACAAAAAGGCAGTGAAATAAACATATAAAAACAAAACACAACATAAAACCAATAGAGCACTCTAGACACAAATAGTTGATAGTGTCACAGAGGAAAACATTTCAAACACAGTATCTCTTCAACTGTCATCTATAACAAGTCCGTGTCTTAGTCAGCCGCAGGATTAACGGTCCTCACTAACAAACTAACGCACCTAATAATGTTGTTACTTCCAGTCATGATAATTAGCTGCAGCAGCAGCTCTCTGTTTCCTGGGAAATGTAGCAAGTATACAGCACAGGACAGGACATTCAGGACCATAGATACAGCTTTCAAGGTAACATAGAGATACATGCCTAAGTACATTAAATTTCTAATAATTAACAAACATATAAAGTCTTCAAAAAATCAGATTTTTTTTTCACTTGTGAGACAGAAAATAACTGAAACCCATTCAACATTGTGACATGACCACTAATCACTAGAGATATGTCACACAACAAATATAAATATGAAAATTTGAACACAATTACTAGAAATAAATTCATAGGCCAGAATCACTAGCACATTTTGCCTATCATTTTGGGTTGCAGCTAAAACCCCAATGTAACTATCTCTTAAACCTTAATAAACAAATGGACAGATGCATCATAAGTTGTTCAATAAGCTGCATAGAGTGGGACTCACTTCACCCTTTGACGCTCTCTGTTGCCATATGGGTACAGCTATAAAGCATCTTGTGCCAAACCGGGTTAATCCATCATTTGTAATTTTTGACATCTGGGCACTCTGATGCTCAGCCCTGAAGGTCAAGAGTGCCCGTATGTCAAAAATTACAAGTGACGGCTTAACCCGGTCTGGCACAGGATGCTTTATAGCTGTACCCATACGGCAACAGTGGGCGTTAAATGGTTAAAGACATCGGTGCAAAAACTGCAAACAAGTGAGACTAAATGACAAATGAGATACGTACACAAGCGGGTCGATGGTGGTCAGCGGCACATGCAGTCAGTTTATGTTGTTGAAAGATGCACTGTGGTGTACAGCTGTGTGCTACACACGTCTGACCAACTGTCAGGTTCAGCGGACTCATGCATGGTGTTCGACACGCCGGTAGACGTCTGGCGTAGGAGACGCACGGAGACTGACACAGTGTGCTGCCGCCAGCACAGTCCAGCTGAACCGCTCGCTGAGGCGGGAACTGAAAAAAGCAGGCTGCCGACGGAGTCCGCGGGAGTTTCCTGGCACGGTGTGAACACACGCTCTGCGGTGTACACGGCTCATTAGACTCCTGAGCGGTGTCTGGTTCACGAGGGGTGTACGTCTCGCGTGGGGTGTACGGAGTGTGTGCCATGCACGGCGTATGTGCATGAGTGTCCACCGGCTGCTGACTGTGATCCTGGTGCAAGACCCTTCCCAAGCAACCACGGGATGACGACCTCTTCATGCTGTGAGGACAACCAGTTGGGTGAACTGGTGCGGGATGACCCTCTCCGGCACCACACGCATATTTCATCAGACCCGGATGAAACGGTGTCGCACACTGATTTCCCAACTTCGGACAGCCGAGCGCACAGCCGGTGGCGGTTTCCGTGGATTTCGGTGAGCCGGCGTGGGAAGAAACGCCGGAGCAACTGAGCTGGCATAGAGCGGCCGCGCAGGCACGCGTCGGAGTCGGGACAGCTCCGAGACGATGTGCTACACAGCAGCTTGCAGCTGCCGCATCACAAACGCCAGTAGGAGATGCTTTTACCGGCACATGACAAGACGGAGACATGCGACAAGCACTGATGTCAGTATAATAATACTGACAGGCAGAATGACTCATTGTACCACAGCCACCATGGCAACACAATCCTCTGCTATTCACATGCAGTCCTTTCTCAACACAGCCAGGCTTCATGCCATCATTGCTGTACAAACAGCAACCTATACCGGACACACAAGCTCGATAGTCTTGACAAGAGACTTCAGAACTGACGGTCGCATAATTCACTACTCCACACGACAGTCCTGGCATCTTCTCAGACTTCGAGGCCTGTTCCTCCTTACTTGAGCTTCCTGAATGACAAACTACACGTCCACTCTCATTCTCCAAATCCTTCAGAGAATGACAACAGGCCACATCTGTTCCACTATGGCCATCGTTCTTTCGCTCACAGCCGCATTTCTCCTCGTGAAAATTCCCACATCCGTTATCGGTCGCCGAAACGTCCTGCGCAGTGTCATCGTGTTCAAACGCTGGTCTGAAGTGGTTTGGTATTCGTGGACTCTTTGGCATCGCCGCTTCAACGCCGTCGGTCAGAGAACTTTCATGCTTCAAAAGTAGGTTCTTCACTCTTCGTCTATACAGACTTCCTCCATTATTGGTCGATTCAGAAGCAGACACAGAAGAGACCACGGGTAGTTTGTCCGGTGTTAGACCAACTGCTCCCGATGAGGCTGATTCTACTGGCAAAGCCCTGACACATCTGCCTGAGATATCTTCATGGTGCAAAGGTCCACCGCTGCCAGTAGACATCTGACTGTTGTCAATGTTGTTCACTGTACAACTCTGGTCAACTGCCGATGTTTGCCCCTTCTTCGCATCATAACGCGGTATAAACATTCCGCTCGTCTCCGAATCTCGAGTCTTCGTATGAAGATGGTTCTCTGTAGTATCAGATGATTGGGTGAAGCTCTGGGTATGATTCATCGCCACAATAGCACCGTTCCCCGACAACTCCTCGGACTGTTTCAACATAAACATTTGTGGACTCTTACTGGGATGCCCTCCTCTGCTTCTCATCACTGCCGTGTTATCATGGCTTTGGTCTTCCGCTGTTTTCTCGCTACGAACGTGCAAGTTTGGCCGTGCATCAAAATCACTGCTTCCACTTCGTCTGCCAAATACTGGATACAACAGCACGTCTGCAGCTGAGGAAGACTTCAACTGTAGCTCATTCCGCCCGTAGCCGTAGTTGGTCATCCACGACTGTTCCGCAGTTTTTCCATCTTCAGTAGACGATCCCTGATAAAACTCCTCATCTTTCTGGACATCCGGTCCCTTCCTGTCTGACGGTGCAATGTTATGAATCAGTGTCGCCATCTTCCACAAGCTGAACTCTTCCTGGTCTCTTCGAGGTCTGAAATCCACCGGGTCCTTCGTCTTCTTGGCCACATCACCGCAAGAGCTCGCCGTCCGCTCGAGGCTGCGGCTCAGAGAGGTTGCCGATGCTTCTGTGCCACAATTTGGCTTTTTCTGTGGACAATCGAACGTTGTCAGACTCCTGGATATAACTCCTGGTACACTGCTTACAGGAAACAGAGATGGCCAGTAACCTGGACAGTCACGGCTCAACGTTGCATTTCTCCAGTCGGCGTTTCCCACTGTGGATGGCATCCACAGTCCGTACCGCGACTGCTGCAGCAGATCACTACGCATCTCGGAAATTGTGGACTTTAGTCCGGAGCTTCTGCTATGGACCGACTCACTGGCAGTCGGCTCGGTGGAATTCTCGACAAATTTTCCAGACATTTCATGTGATCCAAGTTCTGAATCCAATGACAGACCATGCTCAGCTATGGGAGACGAATGGTTCTCGCTGCCGTCTTCATTAATAACAAACTCTCCAGGATCCTACAAAAATGTTCAACACATGACGGTTTATACTAGTAAGTAAAACACAGATGTGTATAGCGCACAATCGCCGAAGCCCCTAATGTGCTCTATGCATTAGTAATCTCTAATGAAAAAAATGTCTTCGAAGAATGTCCAAACCTAGTAGTGTTGTGGCTGGTGTCATGCAACAGTCCAGATACTACCAGTAGCTATATGCTTTATAACATGTTTTTTAATACCAGTTTATCACAACTGAAGTGATTAATTACATTTATTACCTTCGATAAGTCAGTGGTATATAACAGTGTATAGCCTAGATGGGCCAACATGATAATTACCTCGGTAGACATACTGGTAGTGCGTCGGACTAACAATCGGAAGGTTGTGGGTTCGATGCCGGCTAACGTAGTGTGTTTCACAGTTGCCAGGTAACCACCTGGGGTAAACTGTCAACTGTGGCCGGCCACCACTCCTTCTTCCGAGCTGTAAAAAGTTGGAGTTTAAGACTGTCAGCATTTGATGGACTCGGATCTGGCATGGGTAAATGGTAAGAGCGCTAGACAAAGCTGATGCTATGCTGACGCTTTCAAGCGCTCTATAATATCAGGAGCCATTTACCGTTTTACATCTACCAGCAGATTGCTGCCTGCCTGTGGACGAGTGTCCACAATGGACATGTCCTTAGCCTGCCTCATGTCTTATCGTCAGCAGCTGCTTGGCTCTTGCAGTACACGTTGCAAACAGCGCAACACGTGTGAATGGCGACAGACAGACACAGACGGACAGACGTAAATCGTCGTCACTTAAAGCCCCTTCCCACTATGGGGGCAGGGTTTCTCTTTGATCCTTAATGTCTCCCACTATTGAATTAACATGTTAGATTAACCCTTTGACATCCACTGTTGCCATATGGGTACAGCTATAAAGCATCCTGTGTGAAACTGGATTAAGCCGTCATTTGTAATTTTTGACATCCGGGCACTCTAACGCTCAGCCGTGAGTGCACAGACGTCAAAAAGTACAAATGATGGCTTAACCCGGTCTCACACATGATGCTTTATACCTGTACTCATACGGCAACGGTAGGCATCAAAGGGTTAAGATTGTGTCGACATCTGGGATGATCAGATGCCTGAAGACTGGATAAACTGCTGTACAACAACACTGGAGTTGGCTGGAACTAAAGATTCCTACAGGATCATGTTAAACATGAGGTGAAAAGTTCTAGTTAACTAAGCAACTGGCTATCCTAGGTTTAACGAAAAAAATGCCGAACATTGAGTTAGTATGCACGTGTGCTCAGCGAATAACTAATAACTGTCGCTCCATGATCAGAAATGAACAAAAATTAATACAAATTAGAACTATAGATGAACGATTAGTGAGAAAATAAACTGTTTAAATGTAATTAACAAAAAACAAAATTGTTAGAAATGACATACTTTACGGACGTATCCACCATGGAGTCTCATGTGACCATTCAATGCTGCAATGTTCTTGAAGCCACGATCACATACGTGACATTTTACCGGCTTCGGTTCACTGCACACAAAGCCATAAAATATCACTTCATCACTGCATGACACTGGCCTGTTATTTGTATTGACATAGCAATATTGACACATGAAAGACATCACACTGTTTAGCTATGTTTGCTGTAATCTCAGGCATATTACAATCACGTCACAAACTGTTGTCTGCTAAATCTGAACTTTCAGGAACAGTGACTCAAAGTCACACACACTGGTGTTAGTTAAGTCAGTTGAGTTCTAATTATTTTTCTATCTTCTCTGCAGGCACAGAAGCCTGTTAGGTTTACACCCTACGAGAAACTGGCTCTCAGTTACATTACAACTCCTCTCTCAGCATTCATGTCCCCTAAACCTTCTACCATTCAGTTCCCTTTCTTCGCTACCACTTTACTCCCTACTCCACATCCTTGATGACTTGTTTTTTCACAGCCAAATCCACTCTCCGTGCATATGTTTGTATGTATCCTTCCTTCCTATTTTACAGTCCCCCTCGTTGGCTGGCAGCAAGTTATATGCAGTGGGTGATGTTACTGCTGTAAGCAAGGCAACTCGATGTGACCAAAAAAATGTATACAGCAATCACAACTCTCGGCTTGTCTGGCCAATGTTTCCACAGAACTTGCTGATCTCCACAAAAAAAACTTTCAAAGATTAATGGAACAGGACTGTTAAACGGGGCTAATTTCCTTACTGCCAGCCAGAATCAAAGAAGTCGCAGTGAAATCTAGGTTTCGACTATCACTATCACCACGTTTTTGATTTGAAGATAAGACGACGAAGTTACGTACTCCAGAGGATTGTATCCAGTGGTCCAGACACTGTTTGGATTGAAACCCACGTCAGACGCAAAGCCGTGAAGACTTCGGTCATTGGTAGCAGCAGAGGCTGAGTCGAGGCTACTGCCGTCATGGCTGTTATTGGCATCAAAAGCAGTCGTAGCTGAGATGAAGTCCTGATGATGATTCTCGAGGTGACGACGCAGTGATCGCGCATCACAGTAGCTCTTGGCACAGCCGATGAACTTACACTCAAACGGCTTCTTGCTGTTGTGAGTCATCATATGCCCGTTCCTATCACACACCGCATTCTCTCGTGTTTAGTAAATAAATAAATAAATGTTGATTTGTACAGCACAGTTACATAAAACACCCCTAATGTGCTAATGCTCCATGTCTGGTGAATAGATGCATTTTCAAATCCCGCTGAAAATGTTCGGAGTTGGCAACTGGATCCCGTAGATCATCTAGCAGTGAATTCCTGACTGTTGGCTTGACGACAGAATAAGCACGGCTTTCAAACGTGCTGCCAACTATCAGAGAGCGGGTCAAGATAACCCACGACACAAGTGTGCTATGATTTCATGGACCAACGATGGTTCTGGTTTCTAGGCCTGGAAGTCTACTTGCAGCAAGTTATGAGATAACTTGCTGCAAGTAATGTGGAGTGCGTCTGACGGTGGAGCGCTCCCTGTGACTTCTGCTCCATACAGAAGCCTCGATGCTTTTCCATAAACCGCAGGACGCATGGGGAAGCATCACGTGGCATTGTCAGCAATAGCTGGATTTCTTGTTGGTATAACCAAATGTATATTTTATTCTGAAATATCAACCAAAACCGAACTGAGAATTCTGAAAATGGAAAAAGCCACAGCACTAAAATACACCAGATAGAAGTATATGCGGTATACATACAGATGGTCCTGTCGTTTGAAAGCCTTCGAGCACTTGTTGCACGTGTATTTGCGTTCGTCGCTGTGAGTTAGTTTGTGCTTCGCCAGAGCACTCGAGTTGTTAAACAGTTTACTGCAGACAGGACACCGAATGATTGACCTCCCGCCAGCACTTTCGATGGAAGATCTCGGCGGTCGTGCCGACGGCCGATCTCCACTGTGTCTTGAAAGGTACCTGGAACCACGAGCCGTCGACATCGATCGCCGCATCTTGAATGATTCTGTTGTGGAGCGGCGTACATCGACTTCATCGACAGACATTTCGTCTGCAACAGTACAACAACCAATATCAGTTTTTGCCATTCTACATCGAACGCAGATGAAATAATTTAAACAAACTGAAATAAGTAGAAGTCAGCAATATAACTGTTATCTTAATAAACTCAAAATTATGTAAACGTAAAACAGTGTTGCGTCCATCTGTCTGTCTGTCTGTAGCGTATGTACTGTGGCTAAGCGGTGCATCTTACCGAAAAACTCCCTACATAAGCAAATAGAAAATGGCCTATGAGGAATCGAATGGTCACGTGACTGATTACGTCACGTGACCCTGAAAGGTCAAACTCGTAACCCCAATAATAGGCTTACGGCCCAACATTTTGAAAACAGCTGGAGATTCTATTTAGCAACAATCGCTAATTACCTAATATAGTCTGTTATATTTGACACTGTGCCGTCTCTGTATCTAACCCTAACAGTGTTGCACTAAGCTGAAACTTATATGTACGTGCCTAGCCTAATGGGTTTCCATCCAATGAGAAATTGAAGTATCACGTATTAAACGTTTGTTATGTTTTCGACGTTTATACTTTGTTTGACTTTTAACAATTTTTTCTCAACGTCTACTTCAATGGGAAGTGCTAACCCGTGAGCAGCTGGTGGGCTCTGGACAAACACTCTGCATGGGACTGGGGTAGCTCCGAGAAGCCCGGCTTCACTGCAGCATTCAGGACCTGGCCACACCCTGGTTTGCCACATGCCGCTAACTGACCAAACAGCCAGACCACCTGGCAGATGTGTCATAAGTCATGCTGCGAGTGACGGCCTGCCCTGCACCGGCTGTTATCAGCCAACAAACCACCAACGCACTCCGGACCTGTGGGGGGGGGGGGCTGGCTGCTATGATTGGCAGTCGCCTCTGTACCACTGCATCACCATCTTAACCTTCCCCCCTCACACCCACTCCTCCCCTCTATTCATCACTCCCGGGGCTCCACCCGAAATGCCATTCTGACTGCAGCATTCCGGCCGGTGCAAACTCCGTCCGTCCGTGCGCCCAGGCCGCTATGAATAGCTGAAGCATCTTTGCCGCGCCCTCTCCCCTCCGCGCCGCTGTCGGCTGCCCTGGAAATACAAGCTGCGTTCCAGGCGGTCCGTCGGATGCCTGTGCCGCCGCCGTTTTATCAATGGAATGGAAAAGGCAGCAGTGCAGGCCACACAGCCCGCGGCAGCACCATCCACTGTCACTGGCAGTCAATACTCTCTCTCTCTCTCAATGGGCAACAATATGCTTCGCTATAGTCCATACTCAGGTCTGTTACGTGCGGCATTTACATCTATTTGCACTAGCTGACGGGCCAGTGACGAAGCCTTCTAGTACCATGGGCACAGATCCATGGGTGGACAGGGGGACATGCCCTCTACTTTTTGAAATGGGGGGACACCTTGTGTTCCCCCTACTTTTGGGGGTAGACATTTTAATAACAATGTTCAGGATACATGCGTTACTGCATAGAAAAATGTCGGTATGATTAGTGTTTGTCTGATGATTTTGAATCAGTCCAGATGGCGTGTGGCACTGTCTGTCATTTCTGGCTTGGACCTATCCAAATTTCCATTCAACTACTGCAGAACCTTTACAGCTTCCCTAAAGCCTGTATCGCCAGCTGTGGCTCTGCACATGGTCCTGGCAGAAAGAACCACCTTTTTCCTATGCCACACCTACAATTATTTTTCTGTCCATGATACTGCTGGTTACTGCAGAGAGGCAGTGAAGACCATGATTCAATGCAAAGAATTTCTCACTGTTGTTGAATTAATTAGCAAATATAGGGGGAATATATTCCTGGATCTTCACAGTCGGCTATCTCAGTAACACTTGGACTTCTTGTCTAATGTCTTTATCAGTGAAGCACAGTCACAGAAAAGTAATGTTGTGTTATTTTTCTTTCGCCAAGTGAATCTTGCATTCCGGCTTCACAGTGGAGTGAACCTATCATAGCCAGCGCTGACTAATCAGCTATATTGTACACCGTAAGGGAAAAAAAACGGCCCCCCTAAACAAAATGCTGTAAAATGCACAATATATAACACAATCTAATAACACTTACACAGCATTATCTAACACTCATTTAGACACTGTGTGTAAAATTTCAATGAAC
>Ga0056114_1000511_pt1 | contig 13881 bp, 10 predicted proteins | sample WorMetHERISLAND1_FD_77005 | JGI IMG/M metagenome (GOLD analysis project Ga0056114, IMG submission 77005) | Marine gutless worms symbiont microbial communities from Max Planck institute for Marine Microbiology, Germany - Olavius loisae HERON... ...
GCGGTGTTCCCTACTTTTCTCGTTCCAAGTTGGTGCCGTATTTTCCAGTCCTGCATATTCCACCCCTGCAATTTGGTGCCGCATATTCCGGTCCTGCATATTCCAGTCCCGCATTTTCAGCGTACCCGTTTCAACATAAAATTTGCAAATACCAAGAAATCATACCCAGTGTAGCAGTCATAACCAAACTACCAAAGAGCCTATAAGCCGCCGGCGGCTTATAGGCTTTGGTCATAACAGTGTCAATGCACTATTCAAAAGTTAGCCACTCGGGTATTTCTTGGTGTTGCAACTTGGCGTAATTTCATACCGTATTTTTAAAATTTAATTGGTTGGATCTGCACTAAAATAGCAGGTGCTCAGTCCTTGGGCCTCCTTCTTTCAATATTCTTTGTTGTGTTCGGAAACGTGTGTCACCATCCCACCTATATCATTATTTATTGAAACACTATTATGTAGGGTTGTTTTTTTACGATTTTTAGTGAAATAAGTCGATTTACTTGCATAGACTATACAGAAGAGTCTCACTAAATACGGCGTTATCTGTGCAAATCGCACATGATATGGTAGTGGTAGCCTGCCTGGCTATAGCCTGGCCTATTATATCGCGTCGGCCATAGGCATTGTTTTATTCACGGCTAGAAAAGCCCAGTTTACTTGGAAATTTTTTCTTCTGTTTTTAGATGTTACTATACAAAAAAGGTACTGTGTGCATAGGCTAGTTATAGTTGAAATGTTCAGCTCTATACACCTGACTGATATATAGAGTTTTGCATAGCATTTCATGCATAGCATTACTCGGCTAACTTGTAGGCTAGGCTAGTTATCGAACGTGGCGGCCGTGCAAATTGCAGTACTATATTGGGGTCACACTGTATCAGTTGTTTAGCACACGACGAAATATATTTTGTAAGCAGGGCCAGACTAAGGCTTCATGGGGGCTAATGAAACCGTGGCATTTTTGAGGGCCGATTTTTTGAGAGCCTAAGGCTTAAGCCTTGCTAGCCTAATGGTTAATCTGACACTGTAAGTTTCAAACATATCTGTTCCAATCAGTGCTTGATTGCTTTGTATGCTTTTTCTACTACTTGTGTGCATCGTCTCGTATTTTTAACTCCATTAGTCAATTAATAGATGTAAATAAAAACACAAGTAAATAAGACCAAATATAAATAAGACTAATAACGTTAACACTGTTTAACGTCATTAGTGTCTTACTGTATTCACTTACTATATTTTTTATTTTCACTGCATCCTCTTTCAAAGGCATGTTTGTCATTATGACAGCCATGTAAGAATTGGAGGTAGATAAATTTTGGTGTTTCCTATTCAGTTTCCGCATGCTTGTATGTAGAAAATTTATTCAACACCATACACGTCTCATAGTTTTGTGACTGAATGTATGACATTATGTGATGAGTGTCAAAGGTGTCGGAATCGCTGGGACAATGGCAATGCTGAATCCAGAGGGCTACGCCTTTTTTAATTTTTCACTGCATCCTCTTCCAAAGGCATGTTTGTCATTATGACAGCCATGTAAGAATTGGAGGTAGATAAACTTTGGTGTTTCCTATTCAGTTTCTGCATGCTTGTATGTAGAAAATTTATTCAACACCATACACGTCTCGAAAGTTTTGCGACTGAATGTATGACATTATGTGATGAGTGTCAAAGGCTTCGGAACCGCTGGGACAATGGCAATGCTGAAACCGGAGGGCGAATATATCTACGCCTTTTTAGATTTTTCACGAGGGAAAGGGAAGGGCAGTGGAATGTTCGAATGCCTATATGTGTTCACTTGTTTAATGACGTATTTGATGCAGTTAACACATCAAAACGTAACAGATTGCTATTTGCCAGAGGGTGCCACGCTAACTATAAGTATTACGTTGGATTAAATATTGCCGATAAACAGTTTGATCGCGTAATAACATGTTTTAATGTGCTATTACAACTAATTAATATATAATTTGTGCTTAACTTTACTCACCACAAGGACTAAACACTTATTGTAGTAACTGTAACTCACACTATTAGCTGGTAACAAATACAGTTGTGCCAATAATCTGCAATTATCGCTGAAAAATCGCTTCCAATTCTTTTACAGGTAAAGTAAATACACGAGACTTCAGTGCCCTATTTGTTTGAAATTTTTGTGTGTAGCTCATTTGTATATTGTAAACTTGGTGCCACCAGACATCATATTTTAAGGACAAAATGCACAGAAATTTCTGCTGGTTATCCGCCCCAGAACCTGCTGGGGAGCTTACAGCGATCACCAGGCCCCCTCGGCTGTATTTCATGGGGCTATATATAACGATAGGGAGGGAAAAGAAGGTGAGAAGAGGAAGAGAAGGTAGAGGCAAAGGGAAAGGCAGTGGAATGGAGGGGAGGGTTGCCCCTTCCAATTGGGAAGCTTGGATCTGGCAGTGGAGGAGGGCCCGGGGAATGAAGAATGACAAGGAGAGGAGTCTGAGCTAGGATTGGGGCATCCAGGCACTTCTTTCTCCACTTTAAGCACTGCACATAGTTTTGCATATCAGGACTGCAGTAGAGCTTATCTGAAGAACCCAAAAATTTTTTGGCGGCCAGGGCTTTGCCCCAGACCCCAACTGGGGAACTTATAGCGCTTACTGCCCCTCTCAAGAACCTTACCCCAATTCAGCCCTTTGGGTATTCGAGCTAACAGCATGGCCCTGCAATGTTTATTTTGTTCCGACGCCGTAATAAACATACACATTTTGCAGTATTCAAGACATTCTAGGCATAAACTACACATGCTGTTGAAACAGATGAACGTCACAATATATTGTATTTTACTTAATATGCCTTTTATTTTTCACTGCATCCTCCTTCAAAGGCATGTTTGTCATTATGACAGCCATGTAAGAACTGGAGGTAGATAAACTTTGGTGTTTCCTATTCACTTTCTGCATGCTTGTATGTAGAAAATTTATTCAACACCATACACGTCTCACTGTCTCAGAGTTTTGTGACTGAATGTATGACATTACGTAATGAGTGTGATGCACAATCTTTTCTCTCATAGTAACTGTTGTATGCAGTTAAATCTATCTTGTAACATTAAATAGTTCACACATACATACATACATCTCAGTGCTATTGCAACTGCATGAACACAAGACAGCAAGAAATGCAATGCCATTTTTATCAGGAATGTAATAGCTTACTCTAATTACATCAATAACAAATTCAGCTTTAACTAAAATCCACCAATAGAATCAGCAAAACTGCCCTGACTAAACTCCAGTTTTAACTTGCCATTTTACTAGTTCAGCACCAATAGTTCCCAAAATTTAATCAGCTTGAGAAGGTCACTGCCTGTTTCAACAAATCTCTACTGTGTGAAGATTGATCTGGGCAGTTTAGAGTTATTGTGGTATATACGACACATACTCACAACAATCGGACAACTACTATACACTACCACAGCTTTGCTAGTGCACAGTGTAAATGGTATGCATGTTGGTTTTTGGGCAACAAGTTCCAACAACATGACCAAGTTAGTTTTGATACTTGAAAGTACCTGTATCTGCATTAGCAGCTAAGTACTATCAGTATACAAAATGCACAGCATGTCAGCTCTGCACTGCTGCTATGAATACGGGTAATAAGTGTACAAATAAGTACGTAAGTGTACAAATCTTAATCACTGCAGTTGCAGCCACTTTGGCTGAATTATTCTACAGTTCAGTTTAATAATAACGCTGACAATTTCTAACGTGCCGTAATGAGACGACAAGTCATTACAAGGGTTTGGCATGCCTACTGCCTGCAAAATTTGGCCTTTGGAGTTTGATGACTATGTAATTCAGTTACAGGAGATGTCCAAGAGTTGAGAAATGTGCCAACTGCTAGAATGTACTGCCACTATACTACACAGTTGTTGCACTTCACCAAACAAACTGATTAAGTGATGGTCAAGTTAAAAACGACATAGCTTATCTGCTGAAGCAAATTTCCAACATATCCAGTGAAACGATATATATTGCTAGAATATCTGTGTTGGCAGTAATGTATTGTGTAGGTCCAACAGTATAAAGTGCTAGACGTTGGCTACGCCTACAACAACTGTAGCTGTCTACTAAATTTGGCTACTTGCATAGTGTAACCACACCATACATTACAATGTGAAAACAACGAAATGATCGAGTTGCCCGTAAGTATTCTGACTAAGGAACTGGAATATTTATAGTGTGCGAGAGTTGTTAAAAAAGAAGGGTATTTACATGACTCCAGAGAACACGACAGGGCGAAGTATGGAGAAAACAAGGTGCAAGTTGGTATGGTGTTGAAGGTGTGCCCCAGCTATTCTGACAACTATTTTGACAACATTCCTCACATAATTTCAGGTCGTACACAGAGGCTGATGCAGTCCCCTTGCTTGCAGTTATGTCTATGGCCTTCAATATACAATACTCCGTTAAGCCTCATTCCCAGGTATGTTGTCTCTCTAATTACAGAATAGTATATTTTCCATGGTTTCTATAGGTGCATACACTGGATGGCCTACTGGGCAATCCCGTAAAGGCGAAATGCTGTAACCACCGATAGTTGCCACCTAACATGGAAGTCCTTTGGCAGATAAGATATCTATTTTTAGCTGAAGCAGCAAAGGATTGTGGGATGACTTGGACAATCAATCACAACAAAACATCAGACCAATGGCTAGTCAGTCAATCCATCAGTCAGCCAATCATGGATGGCATCATGCTATGCCAGTCAGCCATATTAGGTGGCAGCGGCCGGTGGCTACGCTTATTGGCAGCTAGTGCGGATCCTGTGGGTGCACCGTGCATGTATGTGGCAGTGTTGCTTGCCAAATAAGCTAAATAATGGTCCTTAACTTTGCAATTTCTAAAGGACCCGACATTAACCACTGGTTTTGAACAGCTGGGTAAGTAACCAGGACACGACTGGTGGTTGTATAGATTAATGTCAGTCAAACAGATCTAGATTATAACTTGGCAGTGCCAGCACACAGTAGCCAACCCCAGTCTGACTCACTGGTAATGCTCCGATCTGTTCCCATGCCCCAGCTTCTGCATCGTACCGTGACACTGCCCGCTGGCCAGTCTTGGTTTGGACATTGTAGCCACCGAGTACATAGATCTGTCCATGATAGACCACACACGATGCTTCCTTGTGAGACACAGCTAATGGAGCAATCAGTGTCCACTGGTCGACTGCTGGGTCGTATGACTCGGCCTGCAGTACAGGCAATGCCTGTTGGCTCGTGTTGAGATTACAGCCACCTGCTACTATCAGCCGCTCACCAACGGCTGCCATAACATGCCAACCTCTCGGCGTCAGCATCGGTGCCATATCATCCCACTGAGTCGTATCAAATCGCTGGAGATCTGGTGTAAAATGGTTGTTCGAATATCCACCAGAGATATAAATCCGACCAGCATAAACAGCCCCAGCATGAGAATGATAGGCTGATGGCATCGGCGATACCAGTTCCCAGCGGTTAGAATCTGGGTCATAGCATTCTGCAGACGCCAGGCTACCATCTTTGAACTTGCCACCAATGGCATACAGATGGTTCCCAACAACACCGGCAAAGAAGTATGCTCGACGTGACAGCATTGGTGCAACTTGGTACCAGCTGTTAAACCGTGGGTCGTAGCGGTGTACCATGTTGACAGCCGACTCTCCATGGGCACACTGTGTTCCACAGCCGCCAAGCACATACAGAAAACCACCAAACACCACGACCTGGACATAAACATTATTTCCAAAACAGTGTTCACAGTATGCTGTGCACATTAGCACATTTATAAACTGTATAACAAAAATGGAATAACAGTGGCTTGTCTGTGGATCTTGGAGACATGGTCGGGTCAGGACTGCATATGGGAGAAATCTGAGGTCAAAATACAATGGTACACTGAGCTGATGATTCGAGTTTTGCATTGCTAGCTCATGCAGTTTGTCCTGGAAACAAGTTTGTCGTTGCTAGCATTATATCAATATTGTTGTCAGGACCAGTTTGCTGTAGCAAATTTGCTTTTGTGGCTGCAATCAATCATTATTCTGACTCGAACAAATTAACAACTTCTAACACTATCAACGCTAATAACCAAATCCACGTAGCATGTTTAAATTTAACAAATTTCATAACAGTAGTCTCAGATGTTAGGTCAAGGTTCATATGACAGAGTTGTACCTATTCTTTTGCTTCACCGGAACTACAGTATTTTAAAATATTTAATCAAAAAATTGCAGTTTAGGTACTAAAACAGTTTTAACAAGCAAAGCTGTCGCTACGATAGCCACCATACTGCCTTACAGCAGACTCTACTAATTAGCAATTGTTGCTAAATTGCATCTCCAGCCATTTTCAAGATACTGGGCTACAAGCATATTGGGGTCAAGGTTAACCTTCCAGGGATGACGTCACGTGACCATTCGATTCCCCATAGTCCATTTCCTATTGGTGGTCCTTTTGGAACCAAGTCTCTATCTCCAACGATTTCCGAGATAGATATTCAATGGCGAATGTGATGCAATGGTTGACATGACCTTAAACGATCTCTATGCAAAAGTCGAGGTCATTCATTTTGGTACCAATCAATTCCTCATATACAACTTCCAGTAGGCTGTCAATAGCAACTTTTGCTCTAGGATGCACTGTTTAGCCACAATGCATAAACGTTACAGACAGACAGAGTCAACACCATGGCACAGTGCAACCGATAGTATGGGCGGCTAAAAAGTCCACAGAAATGAATGTGAAATAATCATTTAGACAACAACTTCTTAAATATCTGTAAACAGCAGTAGCGGTTTATACAGCAGTGCAGTTACACTAATGTTGGATGTGAGATCATTGGTGTGTAAAAAATAACAAATGCGTGGTTATCTCACATTTTCCTGGATGATGCTGAATAGCATTGACTAACGAGAAAGTATCCATTACATGGCAGTCTAACTGTGTTTTATTTGTGCACAACTGTTCTATTAGTTGCTGGATCATACCTGCATGTGACTAAGGGCGTTCGGCAACGTAGTTATTTCTGATCGTCGGCCGCCGAGTGTAGATGCAGCTGCAATATCTTCACCAAATATTATTAGTTCGTCGTGCAGTCCTGGGTGAGGATGTATTTCACGACCGCCCACACTCGCTAGCCTCTCAGTCGACGCCCTAGGCATTGTACTCACAGACTGCCGCAGCGGCTGTGCGTGAGGCACCACGTGATAGTTCAGTGCTGCAAATACCATGTCTCTCAGTTCCGCACGGCGTGTCATTGGCTCCACGGCCTGCACCCGGTCGACGAGGTCTGACGGACCAATCAGAGCAAATCGGATCTGTGACATCAGTGGCACGGCATGCTGATCTATAGCCGGATCTGACCGCAGCCAGTCCCATGCAACCTAGGCAGAACACCATCAAAAAGCAGCCAATCAGACAGATTGTTAAATAACACCAGCCAATTAATGGAGCATGTTGTCTGATGACAGCCAATCACACGACTTCATGAACAATTGAACATTGAACAACATGGCCAAATAATGCAAACCTGTCACTCCTGTGAAAAAAATACAACACACAAAAGTTGGTACAGCCACACATTGCACAACAATGAACTCTCAACTGGTACTGGTATATCCAGGCCAGCAGCAGTCACTGATACTTTCTTGCTAGCTAATCTTCTTACTCTTAACTCTTCTAAGACTGAATTTCTCATTATTGGTATCAAACAGCAACTTTCTAAAATAGACAACTCTTCGCTCACAACACCGCTCATTCTGTACGCAACCTTGGTTTTTATCTTTGATGAACATCTTACCTTCTCTGATCAGATCTCATCACTAAGTCCTGCTATTCTCATATCCGAGAGCTCTGCTGTATCCATCCTTACCTCGATTCTAAAACAGCCAGTACCTTCGCTGCCTCTAATGTCCAATCTAAACTTGACTACTGTAACTCTCTCTACTACAATCTTCTAAATCTGAAATAAACTGCCTCCAGCAGATTCAGAACTGTCTTGTACGTACTGTGGTTAAAGCTCCTAAATCTTCTGACATCACACATCCTCAGATCTCTGCACTGGCTCAAGATTAATGAACGCATTGAATATAAACTCCTGTCACCTACAAATTTCTTACAACCAGCCAACCTGTATACCTACACAATCTTATCTGTTCAGTGCAGAGATCTGAGGATGTGTGTGATATGAAAAGATTTAGGAGCTTTAACCACAGTAATCTGTACTGAATTAAAGGGGCACTTGCCTTTTTGTTTGTTTTAGTTTCATATATTTTTCTGGCTATGTGTGCTAGATAAAGCTGAATACTCAGGAGTCCACGTTAAACTCTTCTATTGTATCGTATATTAGCTCCAAAATACTTTTTTCATTAAAACTGCACTAAGTACAAATTTTTTGCAACGTGAGTTTATATACTGCTATCCAACATTTTTGCTTAATCTGAATGACATTTCACTGCACATTGAAACATTATTGTCGTTAAGTCTTATCTATTAACAATGATGCCTTTTGTCTTGAACGAGACAGTCTCTCATGACTCACAAGGAAAGGTTTTTGTCTGCTCCTGTAAACTGCAAAAAGTTGACAGTACACCACAGCAATTCCTCTACTGCTGTCTTCATGGACCATATTATTTCAATGTCATATAGCCACATATTAGAAAACTGTTAAAGAATGTTTAACTGCCTGTATAGACTACTAACAGAAACACATTCATAGTGAGATTACTTAATCAACCTCGCTGGAAGTAGCATCCAGCTGTTCTGGAGTAACTAATCATGAGAAAATCAGCATATGTGGACACAAAAACATCCATAATGCCACAAAGTAAGGGACGGAACACAAACCTGCTTACTGTTAGTTACAAAATGACCTTTAACCTGGAAAATGTCAATTTCATGCAGGTTGAGGGTGCCGCAGCGCAGGCAATGAAGAATCTGCTCGTATGTTAGTAGACTAAGTGTTCCGTCACGCGCTATCGCTAGAAGGTTGTTGGCGATGAAACTGTCAATCTGCCGCAGAGCACTCGACATGCTGTACAGTTTGGCCGTTGTGATGAAGTCGTAGAAGTTACTCGTTGTCATTCCGCTGAGAAAGTTACGTTCACAAAACTCTATCACAGGTGTCACCTGTCAACACATTCACATACTCGCCAGCATCAGCTGCGGCAAACTGGTCCCAACAATTATCAATATAATGCTAGCTAGTAGCAATTTGTAAATCTGTTCACTGTATTCAGTCTGTGAAGAACTAATTGGTAAGTAAGTAAGTAAAACATAGATTTATATAGCGCATCACTGTAGAACCAATAATGCACTAATGGGAACTACGCAAAGAATATTTAGTCACCTATCACACAGTATACAGACACATCTTAACCTGTAATAATGACTGAGTAGAAAACAGTGCTGATATATAAAGGCAAATTAATGATCAAATTATTCAGCAAAAAGAAACAAGAAGTCCTAGCTAATACTAAGGTGAGTGCGTGACAGCAGTGCATGTATGAAGGCCCCTAGCCAAGAAATCTCGCAAAATTCCGAGAGAATTTGAACTTATAGCAGGTCAGGGTCATCCAAGGGCATCAATGTTAGTGTCAATCGAAAGTGCATATGTGACTTCTATTAGTTATTATTAGCAGGAATCTTGGACGCATCTCCTACCGTTTTCTAGATATTGACTTTTAAAGCTAGAAAAGGCTCGTTTTTCCCACCCCTCCCTTGTTTGATGCCCCACTCGCGGGAACCCGTCAAAATTTCTGTATAAAACTTAACACACAAAAACTAGAGGGAAGAGCCTACCATACAGTCAAAACTTAATGATCATAACTTCAACCATTATTGACTGATCCACCCGTGTGACGGACGGGTGATAACATATAGAGTGCTAAGCAATAAAGCATATATATATGCTATATGCTGTCGTGTGCTAATAATACACAGCAAAACATATTTCTGAGTAGTGTAATGTAAAAAAACAACATGCTTGGTTCAAATGGTGCACATCAAAGACAAAGATTTTAGCATCTATAGACCTAACTTCAACTGCTTTTGACTGATCCACCCATGTGACGGATGGATGGACAGGAGACAGCATACAGCATGCTTTGCATATATGCTGTCACGTGCTAAAAATGGGTTTTTGGAGTTGTATGGACCTTGACAAAACAGGCTAGATGGTACGGTTTTATGCTTGCTAGCGCACATATACATGTGTGTAGGTTTAAGACAAAACGCCCATATTTTCAGTAAATTTTTAGGAAGATATGGCCATGTGACATTTCATCAGTTGTATTATCTGTATTATGTGTTACATTTATTATTCACTCGTACAGTACTTCTGCTGTGGTATCGCTGCTGCCACTCACCTGCAGGTGTGTCGCTGCACCAATAACATCAAATATGTCATCTCCGTCGAGTGTCGTCGTTGACGTGTAGATGACTTCAATGACTTTCTCAAGACCTTTGCTCGTGATGCCCTTCAGTTCTATCTCACGCTGACTGCTTTCTTTCATGCCACTTGTGAACATGGAGCGGAAGTAGTCAGAACACGAGACCAAAATCACTTTGTGTACATCAAATCTCTCACCTGTCGACAACAAACCATTGCAGTACTGACTACTGACTCATCACAAATAAGCAGCAACAGAGCTACACACAAAGCAATGTGTGCATTCAGTTTCGCTCTACACAGTTGCTATGGGCTTTAAGCAACGATGCTCAAATGACTGCACCCATACAATGCTACTCGCATTATTTTCCGTGTCCGCTTTGAAAGACGAAAAGTTGATAAAAAAGCAAACCTGCATGACAACTGAAACATACAAACTCTATTCTAGAGTCATTTGAATAATTCTGCCAAATGTCATCAAAATTGATACTTACAATTTTGAGCTATACCGTTTTAAAGTTGGTGCATTTTGCGACACAGTGTAGACTCTGTAGAGAGCAGTTCCAGCTATGTTTCTACTTACTGGTGACCAAATCAGTGCTCAGATGTGGCCAAATGGAGTTAGAAGTGTTTAAAATCAGCAACTGACTGACTGTCATCTCTCTACCGCAATCATGTGTATAGCAAACCTTATGTGCACCTACAGATTTGATTAGGACTGACATTTTTATTCGAGTCTGTGGGCAACACATAGTTTGTAAAAGCATGTACTGTAACTGTGACATCTATAATAACCACAGAAATCAATCTATTGGAAGCAAAAGAAATGCAAAACAGAAACCTTCAGCAATCAAAGTGACATCACACAGAACACGTTCCTTCTTCAGTTTATGAAGACCATGCATCATGCGGACAAAATGCTCGGCATTGTTGTCTAATGCTGCTGGGATGCAGCTAGCATCATCTGTGCTGTCTGACATCATCTGAGAATAATTCTCAGTTCTCTGCCGCTTGACTACATCCGGTCCACTCTGATACATTTACCTGCTCAACACAGTAACAATGCTGACAGTATCATTGCAGTACATGCAGTACTGTAAAACATATATCAAAACAAATGAACGTGGTAACATGTATGTAGCAGGCTACAAATGCTGATTAACAACAACTGCTTTTAAAGAATGCTACCAGTTCATTGTCAATTACCTTGTTGTACAGTCATCAAAATATTTCTTTTTCGTAATCATTCCATCATTAGTAAACAGTGTCTCAGACCCAGTCTGTAACTCGCTACAGCAACAGAATTCTGCAATTAAACATAACACAGTATTACTTGCACAAACAATAACGAAAGAGACAGACAGAGAGCAGTGGCAATGAGAATGAGACAGTTTATATTTATATAATTATAGATGCAGAAAACATAGTTTATCACAGCAGTTAATGGCATAATTACATATCGAAAGCAGCAAAAATAAAAATGGTGATAACACTTTTGCAGCATATCGCCTAAATGTCAACTGCTGCAAAAGTTTTATCACCATGTTTTATTTTTGCTGTTTTCGATGTGTAATTATGCCGTTAACTGGTGTGATAAATATGTTTTTTGCATTTATATTTGCTGTTTTATTGCCAATTTTGGTTTCAGGAAAAAGTTAGTAAACAGCCGCACAGTCACAGAGCCTAAATTATCATATTTTCATTTTTATTTACCCGGCCGTTGAGACCTCGTATATTAAACAAATTGATTAAAAATTGATACATGGGACGATCTTAACCTTTAGGGTCACTATTTAATGTCACAATCTTGGCCTTTCAGTGTCATGTAATGTTATTCAGTCACACGATCATTCGAATCTCAATAGGCCATATCCTATTGGTGGTCCACTGAAACCAAGTCTGTATCTCCAGCCGTTTTCAAGATACCAGGCCCTAAAGCATAATAAAATACTTTGCTCTGGTCTGGTCACTCGCATTACAGCCGATACCGCGCGTGGGCCCTTATGGACAGCAGCAAGTCTTTAGTCTTATGCGATGAAATGCAAGCTGCAGACACTGAAATTCAACGCGTCTCATTGAGTGACTCATTCGTATCGCTGCGCCGTTACCGCATCTGATGTTGGTGGACGTTCACTGCATGCTGCTTGCAGACATAATGGCACAGTCGCCAACAGTGCTTGACGAGTGATGACAAACGGTTTACTGAGCTACACTGGGTACTGGGTTATGGCCATGAATAGACGACTTTTTAACTCTGGACTAACAGCATTATGACTGTCAAGACACAGAAGACAGTCAAAAATTTGGCCCTATATATTTGGGGGGGGGGGCTTAGCCCGACAAGCCCCTGAAACCTGCCGCCTATGGTGTAGAACACAGTGTGGCATATTTGTCTGATTTGTTCAGTACCACCTTCTGACTGAGCTGCTGCACCTGCTGTGCACACAGTGTTGCTGTTGTGTGATGCAGCATAGCCGTGTAGGTGTCTGGTACAGCGATGATCCAAGGCCACTGGATTCCACTTGGCCTATAGTAGATTATAATTGTTGTTGTTGTTGTTATTTCCCAGATATTGATAATACCACTCCTTTAGCACATAACCTTCAGTTGCGTGATGAACAGTGCAGTCATGTGACTTAAATTCTTTTAAGCTATTAGCCAACATCAGCGACGTCGGCCGCAGTAAGCTTTGTAAGCAGGAGTGTTGTTGAAAATGGTTGCCTTTACTTATAAGTTTGTACGACAATAGCAGATGGAGCGGCGGGATCCCACATCATTGCAGACACGGTGACTCACCGCAGACCGTACCCAAGCACAAAACTGAAACTGCAGTTCCAACAATAGCAGTGACCACAGTCACTAAAACTTACCTCAGTACTTGTTACTATGTCAAACATGCAGGTAACTGTAACAAATGAAAGTTCACACAAATTCAAGCTTTATGTAAATCAATGGTACTTGATTAAAAATAAAAATAAACAACCTTATTTGTTTACAGGATATTACGTCACTCTCACTTCACGATTAAAAATAAGTAAGATCTAGAGAAGAGAATAATATTAATACCCGGTAGCGTAATTTTTTAACCTGTCTGTTTCAACACCCATAGGCGGTGAATACACCGAATAAGCAGCAAAATACATGACACCTTACATGAAATACTGTTTGTCAACCAACTGAACAAATTGCTTGTGTTTCCGGTGTTTAAAAATATGAAAAAAACTTTGTCGCACTGCTGGAATTTGAACTCGTCTCCGTGCCGTCCGTGGAGCCCAAAATTATTAGCCGACCGTATTAACGGTCGCGCTTATGCTACAGTGTTGCGTCTGTCTGTCTGTCGTCTGTCTGTCTGTGACGTTATGTATTGTGGCTAAACGGTGCGTCCTAGAGCAAAACTTACTATTGAGAGCCTATAGGAATTCGTATATGAGAAATCGATTGGTACCAAAATGAATGACCTTGACCTTTGTTTAGA
>Ga0056114_1000512_pt1 | contig 13872 bp, 9 predicted proteins | sample WorMetHERISLAND1_FD_77005 | JGI IMG/M metagenome (GOLD analysis project Ga0056114, IMG submission 77005) | Marine gutless worms symbiont microbial communities from Max Planck institute for Marine Microbiology, Germany - Olavius loisae HERON... ...
GAATTATTTGCGTTATTTTGGCAGTTTTAACTTGTTTGCCGTTAATAAAGACATTTTGTATTTCGTTGAGTAAATTGCGTGGTCATTTATTTACTATTTTCACGCTATATATCGTGTCCGTATTTCTGGCAGTGGCATGTTTCTTTGGCTTGCGATCGATTCCCGGCGTGGTCGTGTCCACTGAAGCGTGCGGTCTATAGCACTCCAGACAGTCATTGTTATATATACCTTTTATCCACTCTAGACACAATGCAAAAGAAAGGAGTCTGGAAGTGGGTCTACATATAATCATTGTATAACAGCGTTTTGTCTGTTATTTTATTAAAACTTAAATAAAATGAAATGAATGAAATGAATCACACACCAACGATGAGTTGTTAATCGGAACTGGTTCAACAAGCGATCAAATCAAATCAAATCAAATCAAATTTTAAACATTTGTATAGCGCCCTTACAATAATGGACGGGAGCTCTTCACAAGATAATCTAGGCCTAAAAATTCTTTAAAAAATATTATTGAAAATAATCTAATTAATCTAAAATAAGATTACAGTATAAAATACAACGCACAATACGATATAGCAGTGTCACAGCAATGTAGGCCTCCTATACGCGACATTAAACAGAAATGTCTTGAGGTGTCTCTTGAAAGTCACAGTTGTCGTGATGTCGCGGATGTCAGCTGGTAGTTCATTCCAGGCCAGTGGAGCAGCAGCCGAGAATGATCTGGATCCGAAGGCAGTCCGTGAACGTGGAATGTCGAAGTGGCCTCGTCGAGCTGATCGCAATTGTGATCGGCCTGGTAGATGTGAGACTGGCACGACCATGTCGACTAGCTACGTACTCTGAAGCGTGTCCATGCACAACTTCATGTGCATCAGGCAGCACAGTTTGTACACAGCATAATGGTTTGTACGTGATACGCTGACGACGGCTCACGTCCTACTATACGTCGTGTCCTGTGTTTTTTGGAATCGTCGCTGTAAACTGTAACCAAGCAACAGCAGCAGCAGCAGCAGCAGCCGTAACGTAACGTAACGCGGCGCTCGTTCGTTCGTTGGTCGTAGATCGGTGTCGATAGTGACCGACGGTGCAGGATTCGAGACGTTTTACGCACGTAAATAACATCATGCACCAACAGAATGACATGCGTCCGTCCTTTTGCAATCCATCACGCCGTGTGACAAACAGCCACCTCGTTTGATGACGTTCAGTCAGTCACAATAAATGTGAAACCGATAGGCTTGCGTCAGAAAAACGTGAACTCGGTACGCTAAATTTAGTTTATATTTTTGTAACCTTATAACTGGTAAGTATACGGTGATTTGAGCTGCAGAGTTGTCAATGTTCGACGAAACAGCGACGTGTACGGCTGCATACCGAAATCAAATCTAAAATAGGCTACTCGATGCATAGCAGTGCACGATACCGATTTGATTTATAACTTATTTGCGTACTTTTTAAAGAATACTTTTCATCTGTAACATGCTGTAAGCTTGTAGGGGTCATTCATATGGAACCCTATAAAGTTTACCATACATATTTATGTCCGAAGGCTGCCATTTACTAAAAAATGAGATATAAACGCTGTGGACGTTGTGGAATTTAGATATCATCTGTGCAGCAAATAAGAAGACAAGTTTCTGTATATTACAAATGTTTCCAAACAAGCAGCAATTTTTGATAATGATCGTCTCGGCACGTAGGCTAAATTGTAAGCGAATCGTAAACAACTCGTCGTAAACCATTGTAGCAGTGGCCGTGGCATCGTAGTTATAACGACAGCGTAACAGCCGTCGAGCTGGTCGTCCGAGTCAATTAAGCAGCAATTGGCGACAAGCGTCATCGATTTCTGCTCGCCTGGCTCCGCGGCCGGTCAAGCAGTCTACTGTCGATAATCTCCGATGATGTTGTACACAGATGCAGACGACTGCGACGTGCCTTTCGCCATTTACCAAGTGCCACAGGACTAACAAATCTCAGCATAGCAAGTCGACTTTTGTCAGAATGTGATGCGATATTTTGTGTTATTGCGCGGCCCTTCACAGGGGACCGTTACGATACGATACGATACGACAGAAGAGTTCAACGTGGACTCGAAAGCTGAGTATTCAGCTTTATCTAGCACTCGTAGCCAGAAAAAGAAACTAAAACAAACAACGCCAGTGCCCCTTTAATACAGTACAGGTTAAGATCCGTGAAGGCGGTCCGGAAGGAATAAGAGTGACTATGGAGGAAAGGATTTGTGAAAGAGATGAGTTTTAAGTTTGGAGTGAAAGGTCGAGGGAGTGACAGGTGGTGAGAACGAAGGTGATGACTGTGATGAGGTGATATGCGTAGGATGAGGTGAACCAGGAGGAGAGTGAACACAATGAAGTTGACGGAATGAAGAAGGGAGTTGATTCCACAGGTAAGGTGATGCATGTGTTATACCCCGTCCGTCAGTCCGTCCCTGCCTCCGACTTTCTCGAAATAGGAAAGCTGTAGAAAATTCTAATTTAGCGAAAACATAACTGGACAAGAGTAACTAGGGAGCAAATTTGAATGTCAATGTCAAAAGGTCAAGGTCACTGGGAACGAAAATGTAAAAATCGTTTTTCGCGCATATCACCGTCAAAAGTGGATCGATTTATGTCGACCCGACACTGCTCCACGGTGTCACACTCGACTCGTCGATGACGCTTGACACTTAAGTGACAGCGACAGTCGGTGCTTGCAACTTTCATTTCCAGGCCTTGCGGCAGCTCCGGAGCTCTTTTTGCCTTGTGATGTTGCACAGAGCGTCGCTTGTGCCATCATTGGCTCGTGGCTGGATTACTGCAACTCTCTGTATTACGGCATGTCAAACACTAATTTTCAAAGGATTCAGAGAGTGCAGAATGCTGCTGCAAGAACTGTTTGCCAAGCTCCACGATGTCAACATCACTCAGCCGACCTTCTGAATGATCTCCATTGGTTACCTGTGTGCTGCATGTTGACTACAAGATCGCTGTCTTCTGTTACAACAACCTCGTATCTTACTTGTCTACTCTCGCCATATATCGCGTGTTCTGAGGTTATCTTCGTGAGACCTACTGTGAGCACACGCTTCATCGACAAACATTGCTGCTCTCGGTTCTCATGGTGCGCCCTTTACTGTTTGGAACAGTCTTACGCACTGCTGACAGTTTCACTAGTTTTAGGTCTCAGCTCAAGACTTACATGTTCTCGAGACATTTGTAGCCGGTCCGCTGTCCGCGCCTCTGATGCTCTTACCAGGTCTTTCGGGCGTTATAAATTCTTTACTTACTTACTTATAAACCAACACTGACTGACTGACATAATGTCTGATGTCCAATGTCTATACACAGCACTGTTAACAACGCGTATTCACATGCTACGCTATCGACGGATTTGTGCTATTGGTAGATCGCGCTGCGCTCTTGAACGATCGCTCATTTGCGCCACCACAGAGCGGCTGAATGGAGCGGTAGTAAATTTGAAACGTGCACCGCCAGTCCAACGCTTGCAGGCACTCTTACAACGTGGCATCCGTAGTGGCCTATGTTCCCCAGAAACACCTAACCTCACTGAACTGGCAGAATCTGTTGATTACACACTATTCCAACGCATCATGCACAACCCGTACCGTGTCCTGTACCACCTCCTCCCTGAACGGCGCGAACATGTACATAACATCAGACCAAGACATCACGATAGGCAACTAAGTATTATCTCCGGTCAGCTGCGCAAACGAAATTTTATTTACCGCATGTTGTTCAAACACTCTTATTAACTGTTTTATTACTGTTTTACTCGCGAGCTTTTATTCGTATTTCTTGTGTGTATTTTAATCTTGTGCAGATGCGTTCTGTCATTCTGTGTAATAAACGAATATGTGTGTATGTATGTATGTATGTAACTGTCTAATTGTCCTTTAGCATTGGCAACGTGCCAAGACGGAATCAGCGTAGCCATTGATCGTAATAGCGTCTTCATCGCGAGCAACGATTGGCCACATAATGTGCTATAGTACCATTAAGTCGTACCGGTCATCTGACATTTTTAAGAATGGACTTAGCATAGCTAGACACGGCTGGTACATATAACAGCTGCTATCTAGATAGTTACTTCACAGAATTCTCGTTGTTCGAAATAAATTAAGCACACTTTATCGGCATGCTAACAGACGTTTACAGACGCGATAGTGTTGGGCGACTCTGAAGAAAAAAATCAAAAAGAATGACAGCACACGACATGCACGGTCCCGCTTCCTAGGTTCGACGCAGAGCTGTGCGTTATATCGATATCAAAGAACATCGCGATATTACAAGTGGCAGTACACACGTGGTTCGTTACCTAGCTAAATAACGACAAATAATAGTTGAAGCCACATTCGGTTGTTTCAATTTATATGTGTCTGACAAAAATTATTGAAAAAAATTACTGCATGCTGTATATTAGTTAAACATACGAAAATGATCACGTATTCTGTAGAAATTACTGCCAACTATTAACGTCAGCAGAACGACAACTAAACATCGCGGTATCATGTTATTTCGATCTCGGTTTATTATTGTTGGATTTTTTCGATACGCGCGTCTCTGGTTCCACGAACGTTGAACGTGAACCGTGGTCAACTGTTCCGCTGTAGTCCCGCCGGGCGGCGTAACTTGCAGTTTGCAGATAAAAACTCGGTGCGGCTGGCAGTCAACGCGACGCACTCGATGTAGTCGGTATCTCTCGACGGACCGCTACCAATAAGCTGGCTCATTGTGCGTCCGTATTAGCCTCGTCGTAATGGGGAAAAAGATGTCTCAGCGGGCCTCAACTGACGGCGACACATTAAAAGAGTCAACATTTTCCAGTCAATCAGTCAATCAATCAATCAAAACACATTTCGTAGCGCCAAGTCGCAAGAGAATCAGAGGCACATTGTGACGGAAACTAGGCTGAGTGTCGAAGTTCCTGTACTAGGCAGTGCCAGAGTTTAGTTTTTATCGCCCATCCGTCTGTCGGTCTGTCCGTCAGACGAATGGATCAGTCAAAAATGGTTGAAGTTAGGATTATGACATTTTTACCACACGATAGCCCCATCCCTCTACTTTTTGCGGGGTAAGTTTCATCCATAAATTCTAACGGGTTCCCTCGACCGAGGGCGTCAAACAAGGGAGAGGTGGAAAACAAGCCATTTTCTAGCTTTAAACGTCTATATCTCGAAAACGGTAGGAAATGCATCCAAAGTTACTATTAATGACTTTCGATTGACATCAAGATTGATGACCTTGGATGACCTTGAACTACTATAAGTTTGAATCCTCTCGAAATTTCGCAGAATTTCGCAGATTTGGGAGTGAACAGCGGCTAAACGAATGAAGATAGACCTGTATTGTCAACAACGGAATTGTAGCCCATGTACTTTTTAGCGGTTTATAGATTTCGTTGATATCGCAGGGTGTTCCTGTGCTAGGGGGCGTCAAACAAGGGACGGGTGGGGAAAACAAGCTATTTTCGAGCTAAATTCGTCAATATCTCGAAAAACGGTAGGAGATACGTCCATAGTTACTATCAATAACTAATAGGTAGTTGCATATGAGCTTTCGGTTAACACCAAGATCGACGACCTTGGATGACCTTGAACTGCTATAAGTTCGAATTTTCGGAGAATTTTGCGGCTTGGGAGGCAAGAACAGATAAACGAATGAAGATAAACCCATGTTGTCAGTGACAGCGGTGTAATCGACTGAGTGTACTTTTTAACAGTTCCCTGCGTTGATTTGCCGTAGATTTCTTCGATAGGGGCCTTCATACGCACACTGCTGTCGCGCGCTTACCTTAGCGTTAGCTAGGCTTTCTTGTTAAATTAAGCCTGAAAGTACAAATCAGTTTAGCAGAACGACAGTTATGAGACAGTGAGTTCCAGACTGAAGGAGAAATGACGTTGAAGGCTTTCTAGTTTGATATCAGATTTCACAGAAACCCATAACCTATCGTTTATTACACAGATTTATGCTACAATATCTTCAGCAACTCTGGATAGCCATTCTCAGCGGGAAACAGGGCGAAAGAAACGTATGGTGTTTGAAAGGCAATGGGCGAAGGTTTGCTTTATTGGCTTCATGAAGGGGATTCAACAACAATGGAACAGCTGACGTTAGTCAGCAGCCAGGATGACAAAATGCCAATCTACAAGCATACCATTCGTCACAGTACAAAGTACACATCATATGACTACAAAAATTATGCAAACATAGACCTACACCTGAAGAGGGATAGAAAACTAACGCCATATATACACTGTGAGTCAAAAAAACTGGGCCACTTTTATTTTTACTGTAACTTTGGCAAATGTTAATCGATTTTTAAAATTCTTTCAATGTCGGAATCCGAAAGAAATGGCTCATAACAAGAATGAAAATTTTCCCACCGTAGCTTAACTTTGTTGCTACACTACCTTGTAAAATTTTAGCGCGTGTATACCAGAGGAAAATCCACACCATCAACGAAATGAAGCAGAGGCTGATTGAAGTTTGGTGCGGCCTTGAACAATCGACTGTCAACATGGCTATTGATCAGTCGTGCAAAAGACTTAATTAGAGCTTATGTGCGTGCGAAGGGAGGACACTGCGAACATAGTCTTTGAACTTATTGATTGTCTTGATTTTGTCAACTTATTGTCACCTTTTTTGTCATGTTTTGCTTGAATTTTGCATCGCTGAGTAAAACAGCATTGTTGTAAAAGTTCACATTCACACTAGTGTTAGCTTTACAAGGTAATGTAGCAACAAAGTTAAGCTACGGTGGGAAATTTTTCATTCTTGTTAAGAGCCATTTCTTTTTGATTCCGACATTGAAAGAATTTTAAAAATCGACCAACATCTGCCAAAGTTACAGTAAAAATAAAAGTGGCCCAGTTTTTTTGACTCACAGTGTACACATATCGTTGCACAAAACACCAACTGTTAAACTCTGCAACCGACGATTTCACTCAGCGCATCAAGCTGAACTATCTGCAAGTATAACAGTAAAGCCATTGTCTCTGAGAATAAGAATGCTGACATACTTGTTGACATTGTATTTTTACAGTTGAAGCGTGGCGGAACGGCATACCGAACCGCTTACATGCAGTCCGCAGCGGCACCACTAGTCTTACTGGTGACAGCGTTGAACGGGCTTGATAATAAACGAAGTTATTGGCAATAACGCTTTGGACAAAGAGACAGACGGATGAACAGACGGACAGACGAAAAGCACACTAACGGACAGAGGTAGCCGGTCTGGTTAACAATGAGTGACCACCACTGACCGTGGTCAGTGTGTTGACCACCAGGTCTGCAGTCGCCATGGGTCGACTATAGACATGTCACGTAGTCGCATCCCGTTTTCTGTATCTACTTATCGCCACCGTCTGTCCAGCAGACACACCTGCCTCTCTGCGACTAGAGAGAGAGAGAGAGAGAGAGGGGGTCTTCTGTTACTGACGGCTGTATCTGTCGTGCTAATACAACTAAATGTAGTGTAATTTCTGGATGCGGACAGTATGTCAAAATGAAATTCGACTGCATAGCAAAGCTCGTGGTGACGATTTAGCTTCATTTTCTACTTTTCTTAGTTTACTTGACTGGTTATTGAACACTACTTACTAGCAGGTTTCTGTGGCAGGGGCGCCGATAACGCCCTTCTTGTTAAATTATGAAAATGTTAACGGAACAAAAACATTATTACCGGCAGGATTGTGTATTGTACAAGTCTTGCAATCAGCCATCTTGCGATTTTGTTGTTTTTTCGTCCCGCGCGAACCTGCAGTGACTGGCGCGCTGTGATGAGCAATGACCAAAATGTACCTGTACCTTCTCGAGATTAAAATCCTTAAAAAATTCTGAGGAGGGTACAGACCCACACTCTACCCCCACATCTCTCCCCTCCCCACACCGGTCCGGCACACCCTATACCCCCAAGGTGCCATGCGGCGCCTCGATCCTCTCGCCTTCAGTGCTCAGTTCCTCGGTTTCCAGCGGCATCCAACTGACGTATTTTGCAGAATTCGACCCTGACCACTTGACGCGTTTTCTCGTATAGTCTTCCATGCTGCACCTGCTTTTTTGTTTGAAAACTTGGTAATTAATCGCCTGGCCCGCGCTTCTACCATTCCCACAAGTTTTAAATTAAAATAATAAATTGCAAAACGTCGTCGGCAAACAGTGAAGCTGAATTTGAATGATTATCGGTTTATATGCAACTGGTGATGATAGCTTCATTTAAAGTCGGGTATATACGCGTAGGCCTACGTGTCTGACGCAGCATTAGAAATTATTAATCATTTCCATAGTTCAGTGCACTGTATAGGAAATTATCATCTTTTCGTCTCTCTTCTGCATTGCTGATCACAACTGAATGTTGTGATACGGACTTCTGGTCCCGCTACGGCTGAAACCAATTAGCTAACAGGCAATTCATGTTGGCAGGATGCTGCGCTTGACTGACTCCGCTAACCGACACAGCCGCACGGAACCTACGTCCGCGGAATAAGGAATAAGGAGACAAATGCCGTTTGCCACGGGTTCATGGTTCCCATTCAAACCCGGCGCCGTGGTCAGTCGCAGTATTTGGCAACGTGACCTCGGGGATTTCGGGGAATGTCGTTCATTAGGTCCATCCATAATGGATAAACGACAGAGGACCGGCAACTGGTCGCTGTCATTGATTGGGCAATGACAACCTGTGGTTAGTAGCCGCTCGTTGGCCACTGTACACGCTATCTTCGTCGTTTATCGCTCTTCGACGCAGATCTACATGTAGATCGGCGATTGACTGCATCAGAACATTAAACGTTATTAGCCTATACACGAATCATTATATAATAGGAAACCACTTATTTCAACCGCCCATCCAGTCGTGGTTTGTAGACCAAGAGACGAAGTTGCTACGAGTCGAAGAAAGATAACATATTTCCCCATCATCAGCGCGTTGATTACAATGCTTACAAAAAAGCTTTTTTCAAACGCTTGCAGATCTGCAAAAACTGTCGCGGTCAGGGAAGATCAAATTTCGTGAACAGTTTTTAACACGATTGTGTAACTTTCTGTGCACGCAACTTCCAAAGTCAAGAAGTCAAAGATCAAGGTAGCCGGGCGTTAGAGGGTCAGTGAAAACGTGTGACCACTAAGGGCAGGCAGTCTTTATACCTGTGCTGTAGGTGGAAATGCTACCTCGCGATGAAATGACCTAACAGAGCTACAATTCGAAACACAATTTCATGGTACACTGGACAAGGTTAGTGCAACCTTGGAATCACTGAAATGGCTTCCCGCATATCGTGTCGTATAGCGTGTCCATTTATCTTCACGTTTTGATTTGTCAGCCACCAATTAATAATCACGAGTCGAATGACCCTGACGGAATAGATAAATGAATAATAAACAAGTTGAACGACCAGATGGCCGCCGCGATATGCGGCTGTCCCGGATTACAGATTATATACTCACGTAATGTCACATTAATTTTAAGTTACAGTTACAGCAGGTCCTTCCCGATTTTGCACCTAATAGTCATTCAGTCATTAAACCTGTGACATACATACATACATAAAATTTTAATTTAATGAAAACCGTAGAAACGAGGGTCCCAGTTACTCATGTCGTGCATTTTGTCTCCAATAAATTGAAGTTTCTACGGCATTGCGATTTCGAGTAAACCGTGTAGGTACGGGATAGACAGCAACACTTTATCGCCCGGATACAAGTGCACTTTTGTCGCTAGGTGGCGCAGCAAGAATGCGCACTCGCTGCTGGTGCTTCGCGCTACGCGAAGACAGCGACGTGCAATGTATGCTTCGACATTAATTGCACAAATATGGAACATACGAAACAATAGTTGCTGTATCTGTATTAAACCTCCGTCTACAAAGTGATGCAAACGTCTGACCACGTGCGAGCAGAGATTGAGAGAACTTTTAAAAACGACTCATATCAAAAACCTCGGTGCCCTCTAGCGGAAAAAATTCAGCGACAATCTCCAATATTTGGCAATCATGCAAATATGGATTGGATACATGAATATTATCGGTATGCCAAGCTATTATTAAAACGTGGCGCTTGTTTTCGAGCTAACCGCAAAACCGTTTTCAAAAACAGACAAAAATATCGAAAAAGTATGCATTTCCGTCGGTGAGATATATTTGAAAATATGAGTAGAATGGACCAAGGATAATTTTTGTGTTGGTTGGATGTAAATCTATCCACTTTTCATGAAGATATGTGCAAAAAACGACTTTTGCATTTTTGCTGCCAGTGACCTTTACGTTTCTACGTTTTTCTGGTTTCGAGTTAACCGTAGGCACTGGACAGACAGACGGACGGACAGACAGGGTGCAACGCTTTATGCGGCCTCCTTACAGAGAGAGCCGCGCAATAAATGAAAATCGCTGACCTAAATCACAGAATGGTCCGACGTAACCGGTGAATGAGCAGTCGCATAGCGGTCCCTCGTCAGTGTTAAGACAAGGCGCTGCGTTCTGACAAGGATCGTAGTCGGCACACGAGTCATCGACGCCAGATCGCACACCGCTGCCAGACGTCATCCGGAGGACGTCGTCAACGTCGTCGTCGTCACAGCGCGTCGTGTACGCCATGTTACGCACTGAGCCGACGAAGGTCGGTTCAAACGCGACGGACGGCGCCGCTAACTGCTCCAGCCGCTGCCCGGAACGAAACTCGACCGGCAGACCGCCAACGAACACCGAAAAATCACCGGTGGATGCGGAGGAAGACACGGGGGAAGGAGATGGAGGAACTAGGGTGAAGTGCTGGGACGATCGGTCGACGGTGAGGGTGGCTAGGTGGGCGGTCAGACTCAGCTCGACGGAGTGGGTCCGGCCGTCGTTCAGTCCACTGCCGACGGTCAGGGTCCGTCCGCCGTCAAGCCTCAGCCTGGATGTTCCGCGGACCAGGTGGATCACGACGAACTCGTGGCCGTTGTCGGCGTACAGCACCAGACAGCTGGCGCGCCGCGTCTCGAAGTCGAAGCTCAGTGTCGCCGTCCAGTTGGAACCCGACGTCGTGGACGGACAGCGGGGTATCCAGGTGGGAAAGCGGGCGTGCGAGTTGGGCGATCCGTCGAGCATCACTCCGTCGACCGCCGTCAGCAGCATGGCCGACGTCACCAGCACGACTTTAACGACTACTTCCGGGTGCGCTGTTATCGACAACGCCGGCTGCATATCCATCTCGGAAAACCGCGATCACATATTCAACACTTCACGAACACATTCTTCCAAGTCAGAATATCGCGTGAACGCCATCGTTCATCGCGGCATTCACCCGTAACGTGAACGCATCTTTTACATGTTTCGATTCTAGTCTTTAGAACGCGCAAAGCAAAACGATAATTCAGTGATTTCGGTGTATAGGAGACGAAGAGTTTCTTTTTGCGTACGTCGCGCAAAAAACGGCGCGCCGCGTATGATCAACGAAACGTCTCACGACTAACTAGAAGATAACCCGCCATATAACGCGTTTGTCTTCTGTACCATGTGTCAGTCGCGGTCACGCGACAGGAAATGAAGACGTGCGCATGCGCCCATCGACCGGTTTCAGCGAAACACAGTTCTACGACTGAACGCGAACCGTACAGTCGCGTCGTCCGGCATTAGTGCGCTAACTAAACACGCGACCGGACCGACGCGATGTTCGGCCTCAACAGTGACAGACGCGCGAATTGACCGCATTGATTTGACAGGACCGCAGTGTGATTGGCTGCCTACGCCCAGACGAGTACTACGTTATTACTATCATTGGCCGGTCGGACGACTTGGACGATGTTGATCTGACAGGGAAGTCGCACGTGTGTGAAGGAATTAGACTACAGAAGATACATCCGGAAAATTACGAACATCATGCTTTCATCATTCAGAAGGTCATTCATTTTGGTGCCAATGGATTTCTTATATGCGATTTCCAATATGCTGTCAATAGTAACTTTTTCTCTAGGACGCACCGTTTAACCACAATACATAACGTTTCACGCGACCGACAGACGACAGACGGATGCAACACGGTAGCATAAGCGCGACCGCTAAAAATGAAGCGACTTCCAACTGTGATGGGACACTCACATGATCTAATCGATGTGCAATGCACGAACACCAACAATAACTGACGGCACATGCAGTCAATCTTGGGGTAAATTATTGGCAAAAATGGAAATGCGTATATTATGCCGTTGCCAAGATGTATCGACCATTTAGTTTAGGTAAACAACTCCGCTACAAGTGATAGCAATGATCGATGGTTTCACCCGATGCTGTTGCAGGATGTTCATCCGTCCCTCCGCCTGTCTCTCTGCCTGCCTGTCTCAGATCCGGCATTGTGTCAAAATGGCTAGACGTATTGTCGAAATTCTTCAAGATATAAAGGCCCTACCGAAGATATCTACGGCAAATCAACGCAAAGAGCATAATGTTGAATAGTACATGTACATTCAGTGGTTTACAACACTGTCGCGGACAATACGGGTTATATCTTCATTCGTTTCGCAGTTGTTGCCGGTCAAATCTACAAAATCCCGCGAAATTCTCCGAAAATTCGAACTTATAGCAGTTAAGGTCACCCAATGTCATCGATCTTAAAAGTACTTTAATAGTGTGCTACAATTTTGTCGCCGTTGTTGCTTTCAAAAGTCGCGAAATCACGCGAAATTCCGACAAAATTTGACCTTACATCAGTTCAAGGTCATCCAAGGTCATCGATCTTGGTGTCAATCGAAAGCTCATATGCGACTTCCTATTAGTCATTAACAGTAACCTTGGCCGTATCTGCTGTCGTTTTCGAGATATTGACGCTTAAAACTCGAAAATAGCTGATTTTCCCCATCCGCCGCCGTTAGCATTTCTGAACGAAACTTACCCCGCAAAAACTAGAGGAATGGAGCTACCTTATGGTAAAAAATTCATGATCCTATCTTCAACCACTTTTGTATGATCCACACGTGGAGCAGCAGACGCGACAGCAACTGTCACATGGCTAAGCGCTGAGGTTGCTGCGCGGTTGAACCCCCTTCCGAACTGCTCTTTTATGTTCCAGAGCTTCGACTCGCGAATTTTCGAACTGGGTGACTGCTTCATGGCACAGAGTTCTCCAGGCTGAGCGATCCTGAGTGTCATCACCCAGGGCCGACGGGTCGATGCCACACTGCTTCAGATTGACCTTCAGAGCGTCCTTGTATCGACTGGCCCCATTGCAGACGTTTTCCCGCTGCCAGTTATCCAAGAAATACTTGCTTTGGAATCCGACTGCCTGGCAAGCGCATAATGTGACCAACCCATCAAAGCTGCGCTTTAAACAGGAAAGCTTCTATACCCGTAATACCACAAGTGTTCAATACATCTGTGTTGGGAGTTCTGTCCTGCCACTTGACACGAGCTATCTTTCGCAGACAGCGGAGATGGAACTGGTCCAATATGCGGAACGGATTGATCGCCGGTAAAGCGCCCACGTCTCACACCCATACAGCAATGTCGTCAGCACCAGAGCTCGGTAGACGGCAATCTCTGTTTTCAGGGATACGTCATGCACGCCCCACAGTCGTCGCTGAAGTTTACCAAAAGCACCGCCTGCCTTAGCGAGACGGGATGTGATGTCGCTGACTGCAGAGACGGTGTTGGACAAGAAACTGTCCAGGTAGCAGAACTTGTCAACGGATTTCAGGGCGCCATCATTGCCGTCCGTGATACTGGCTGACGCAGTCTGATGTGGTGGATAATGACTGGCACATGGCTTCAGTCTTCTTCAAGCTGATCCTATCTTCAACTATTTTTGTATGATCCACCCGTGTGACGGATGGACGGACAGACGGACGGACGGGCGATAGCATATAGCGCGCTAAGCATATATGCTA